>JACCDK010688011.1_pt1 | contig 12888 bp, 13 predicted proteins | sample 7445871 | NCBI WGS metagenome assembly JACCDK01 (sample SAMN15323436, study PRJNA562643) | freshwater metagenome | isolation source: river surface water | place: USA:Blue River Watershed | collected 2017-08-15
ACAAAACCAAAGGCGAAACCTACGCTGCGATTTTGTGTGGAGCAAACATGAACTTCGACCGCTTGCGCTTTGTGGCCGAGCGTGCCGAAGTGGGTGAAGAACGCGAAGCCTTGTTTGCCGTGACCATCCCCGAGCAGCCAGGCAGCCTGCGCCGCTTTTGCGAGCTGATTGGCAAGCTGCCCAGCTTTGGTGGCAGCAAAACGCCGCGCAACGTGACCGAGTTCAACTACCGCATGAGTGACCAAGCCAAGGCCCATGTGTTTGTCGGGTTGACCACCGGCATCAAAGGCGAGAGCGACAAGATCGCCACGCACTTCACCAAGCACGGCTTTGATGCGATCGACCTGACGCACGATGAGTTGGCCAAAGAACACATTCGCCACATGGTGGGCGGGCACTCGGCGCTGGCACACGAAGAGCGCATCTTGCGCTTCGAGTTCCCGGAGCGCCCAGGGGCGTTGATGAAGTTCCTGTTGGCCATGCGCCCGGGCTGGAACATCAGCCTGTTCCACTACCGCAATCAAGGCGCAGACTACGGTCGCATCTTGATGGGCTTGCAAGTGCCCAAGTCGGACAGCAAAGCCTTCACTGCGTTCTTGGAGGGCTTGGGCTATCCCTTTGTGGAAGAAACCAAGAACCCGGCTTACCGGTTGTTCTTGCAGCGCTGAATCACTTCTTCGTTGGCAAATCCAAAACGACGCTAGGGGCCCCTTGCACGGTCGCCCCCAGGTTGACGCGTCGTGCTTGCACGGACTGCAGAATCAAACCCTCGGCCACCTGCGCCCCCAGGCGGTAGGGCTTAGCGGGTTTGCCGTCCACCGCAATCAACGCCACGCCTTGCGACGCATCACCGACCAACACCCCTTGAAGCTGGAGACGGTTGGTCCATGAAGGCGCGGCAGCGCCTGATACCGGGATCGCGCCCAAAGTGCGCCCGACTTGGGACGTATCGATGTCAACATTGCCGGGTACCACCTGGGTGATGCCACTGGGACTCTGGCCCATCGCGGACCAACGCAAACCCCAGCTCACCGCGCTGAAAGCCACGCCACCCCACACACAGAGCAAGGCCGTCGGCAACAGCATGCCACTCAAGGCTTGGGGCGCAAAAGCAAAAGAGAAAGGGGCGCGAAGCATCTGCGCATTATGATGGATCTCTTGTATTGAGAACCCTGAAATTTCCGTCATGCCAAACAAACTCACCGCGCAAAAAAGCAAACGCCAACGTGGCTTCACGTTGATTGAATTGATGGTCGTGTTGGCCATCATCGGCGTGCTTGCAGCCTTGGTCGTCCCCAATGTATTGAACCGTGCGGACGATGCGCGCGTCACGGCAGCCAAAACAGACGTTGGCAACCTGATGCAAGCCCTGAAACTCTATCGCTTAGACAACCAAAACTACCCCACTGCCGAGCAAGGGCTGAATGCGTTGGTCGTCAAACCCACGACCGGTCCGATTCCGTTGAATTGGAAACCCTACATTGACAAATTGCCCAACGATCCGTGGGGACGTCCCTACCAATTTATGAATCCCGGCGTGAAAGGCGAAGTCGATGTGCTGTCGCTGGGCGCTGACGGCCAAGTCGGTGGCGAAGGCAAAAACGCCGATATCGGCAGCTGGCAATAAAACACGCGAACACACCCACCATGCGGCACCAACGCGGTCTCACTTTGTTGGAGCTGTTGGTGGTGCTGGCCATCATTGGGTTTGCGATGACGGGCGTGAGCTTGTCCTTGCGAGACAACACTCAAAACCAGTTGGCACGCGAAGCACAGCGGTTAATTGCCATCTTAGAGGCAGCCCGCGCGCAATCGCGAACCAGCGGGGTGCCATGGGTCTGGCAAGTCACACCCGAAGGGTTTGTGGTGGGTCCGGTTCACAACCCAGCGCCACGGCCCAACACCTGGCTGGCTGCTGGGACACAAGCCACCATCAGCAGCAACGCATCGAATTTGGCGAATGCCGTGGTCCTTGGGCCTGAACCCCTCCTGAGCCCCACACGCATCACACTCACTGGCGCAACAGCGGGCGACACACGTCAAGAGAGTCCCTCACGCTCCCTGACCATTGGCACCCAAGGATTGCGCCCCTTTGAGGTACTGCCATGATGCGATCTGCCCGGTCATCCCACGCTGGCGGATTCACGCTGATAGAAGTCTTGGTCGCATTGGCAATTGTGGCGATCACCTTGCTGAGCGGACTCAAAGTCAGCGGAGCATTGACACGCAATGCCCAACGACAAACCGATGTCATGCTGGCTCAAATTTGTGCCGACAACGTCCTACATCAACTGCGCCTCTCTCAACAATTCCCCAGCGTGGGCAACACGCGTGTGGCCTGCCCACAAGTTGAACGAAATTTCGACGTGGCACTGACCGTGCGCACCACACCCAACCCAGCCTTCAGGCGCGTCGATGCGCAAGTATGGGATGGCAGCACGCCCGTGCTCAACATCACCACCGTGTTGGGACGTTACTGATGACAAGCCCCACCGCACGTCAGCATGGATTCACACTGATTGAGCTGTTGATTGCGATTTCGCTCATGGCCATCTTGGCAGGCTTGAGTTGGCGAGGACTCGACAGCCTGATGCGATCGAGAGACATCACACAGGCCCAGGTCAACAAGATCGCGGAGGTTCAAACGGTGCTTGCGCAATGGCAGGCCGACCTCAATGCCCTGCATCCAATTCCAGGCCTCAATGAAGCCGGGGTGAGCTGGGACGGCCAAACTTTGCGTTTGACGCGCCGAGCCACGACCTGGCGCACGGACGGCAGGGACAGTGGGTTATGGGTCGTCGGCTGGACCTTGCGCAACAACCAATGGATACGCTGGCAATCGCCCACGCTCATCCAACGCAGCGCCATCCAACAGGCATGGGAGCAAGTGGAACGCTGGGGCAAAAACCCTGGCAGTGAAGACCTGACTCTCGAAACTCGCCTGATTCCTCTGGATGCTTGGCAACTCACTTACTTTCGTGGCAACACGTGGTCGCATCCCCTGTCCAGCGCCACCGGGAACAGCCCGACACCAGAGATTCAGCCCGACGCGATTCGCTTACAACTCGACCTCCCCGCCGACAGCGGCTTGCGCGGTCGACTCACCCTTGATTGGGTAAGACCTCACTTCAGCAATACAAAAACATGACCCCCGCTCAGCCCCTCCAGCAACGTGGCGCTGCTCTGTTGGCAGCCATGCTGACGGTCGCGCTCGTGGCCACTTTTGCGGCCGGCGCTTTGTGGCAACAGTGGCGCGCCATAGAAATAGAAAGCTCAGAAAGGCAACGCACCCAAGCGCGCTGGCTGCTCACCGGCGCGCTCGATTGGGCACGTGTCATCTTGCGCGAAGACTTCCGAGCAGGCGAGGCCAATGCACCCACGGACCACTTGGCAGAGCCCTGGGCCGTGCCTCTCCAGGAGGCCCGTCTATCAAGCTTCCTGGCGGCCCTGCCAGACAGCACCTATCAAGTGAGCGACGACGAGACCCTGAGCCGCAACGTGCTGCTGTATGGACAAATCTTGGATGCACAAGGTCGCATGAATGTGACCAACTTGTTGCAAGGCGGGCAGCTGGATGTCAAAACAGTTTCTGCATTTGAGCGACTGTTTGAGGCCTTGGGGGTGCCCTTGACCGAGCTGAATTTATTGACGCAAGGCCTGCTTTCAGCGCAACGACAAAGTGGCAATTCACCAACCATGCCGCAACGGATTGGGCAGCTCAGTTGGTTTGGGTTGACACCCCAAACGCTGCAGCAGCTCTCGCCCTATGTGTCGATCCTCCCCACTCGCACGCCCACCAACTTGAATACCGCGAGCGTGCCCGTGTTGTTTGCCTGTGTCCCCAGTCTGACCCTGGCTGAGGCCGAACGTCTTGCGCAACTGAGAGAACGTCAACACTGGGTATCCCTCGAAGCCTTTCAAAAGGCCTTGGGACGTCCCATCACATTGGACGGCAGTCAAAGCGTGAATTCGCGATTTTTCGAAGTGCTGGGTCGTTTGCGCATGCCTCAAACCGTCTTGCAAGAACGCTCCTTGGTGCAGCGCGACAACGGCGATGTGAAGGTGCTTTGGCGTGACTCTGGCTCTCTACAATGACCCATCCATGCTGATCATCGCGCTCCCCCACCTTGCCGACGCTCCCCCCTCAGGCTATGCCCATGTGCACTCTGATGGGCACAACGTGTTGCGCCATGCCACCGGTCCAGCGCAAACTTTGTCTGCACATGCTGGCGAGGTTGTGGCCGTTGTCCCGCACACCAGACTGTCTTGGCTGAGCGTGCATTTGCCCCCTGCCAGTCACGGCGCGCGTTTATCGCAAGTCTTAGAAGGCCTCTTGGAAGATCGTCTGCTCGACGACCCTACGCAACTCCATATGGCATGGCGACCCGAAGTTCATCACATCGCCCGTTCGGGAGGAGACGTGTTGGTTGCCGTTTGCGACAAAGCATGGCTGCGACTGGCGCTCGCTCCATTGCAAGCGGCAGGCCTCACTGTCCAGCGCATCGTGCCCGAATTTGCGCCCAGTGAGATCCCCGTATTGCATGTCATGGGGCAACCCGATCATTCTCAAAGCGTGCTTTGCCATGCCAAGGGAGTCACGCCACTGCCTCCCAATACGGCGCATTGGCATGCGTTCACAGCGCTCAGCCAAGATGATTTACAAATTCAAGCCGAACCCGCTATGGTGGCTCGCGTGCAACACACCTTGCAGCGCCAGCCGATGCTGCAAACTGCAGCGCAACGTTGGGTCAGCGCCAGTCAGTCAACTTGGGATTTAGCCCAAGGCGAATGGGCACAAGGTCCAGCACAACGGGTGCGACGCCAAGCCATGGCGGCGTGGCAAGCCTTGAGACACGGCCCCGAATGGCGCGCAGTCCGCTGGGGCATCGCTGTGTTGCTGGCGCTGCAAGTGGTCGGACTCAATGCCTTGGCGTGGCGTGACGAGAGTGCACTCAAGGCCCAGCAAGCGCATCTACAAACGATTTTGAAAACCACGTTTCCTTCGGTCACGTTGGTCATTGATGCACCTCTGCAAATGCAGCGCGAAGTTCGCGCGCTGCAGCACAAATCGGGGGCAACCTCAACCACGGATTTAGAGCCCATGCTCGCCGTGCTGGCCAGCCATTTGCCGCCAGGACAAATTCCCTCGCAACTGCATTACGCCAACCATGCTCTGCGCATTCATGGCGTTGTGCCAACCAACGACCCGGCACGCCAAGCGCAGCTGGCGGCACAAGGCTTGCGCCTGACACAAGAAAGCCATGACGTCTGGACGTTGCAAGCAGCGGAGGCAACCCCATGAAGCTTCTCGCACAAGCTCGCTGGCAAGCGCTTTCGACGCGTGAACGACGGAGCGTTTCCGTGTTACTCGCGCTCATCGGCGTGTGGTTGTTTTGGACGCTTGCGGTCGCTCCTGCACTGAACACCTTGCAGCAGAGCGATCAGCGCCGCTCCCAACTCTCCCAGCAAGCCTCGCAGATGCTGGCCCTGCAAGGACAGGCTGAAAAATTGAAATCTCGCCTTCCTGTGACGCGAGAAGTTGCTTGGCGACGCCTACAGGGTCTGACCACGGCTCCCCAGTTTCAGCTCACCTTGCAAGGCGACCGCATCCTGGTGCAACTCAAAGAAGTGCCGGCTGCCCATCTGGCCCAGTGGCTCGCACAAGCGAACACCCAAGCGCAACTCTTGCCCATCGAAGCACATCTGACGCGCGGCGCGGCCACGGAGACGGTGATGTGGAACGGCACCTTGGTTCTTGGCCTTCCCAGTCCTTGACACGCTCAGCTCATCATGCCTCACCTTCATGCTGCCCCTACGCAACGCCCGCTTCGCCGGTGGGTATGGGCGGGTGTCAGCCTAGGGTTGACACTGGGATTGGTCACACAAGCCCCTGCGCATTGGCTCACGCAAGCCCTTTCACAGGCGAGCGGACAACGCATGCTGCTGCAAGACCCTCAGGGCAGCGTTTGGCAAGGTTCCGCACAATGGCTCCTCAACGAAGGCCCACACAACACAGGCACCCCCACCCGCGCATTGCCCACGCGCGTTCATTGGCGCATTGCCCCTCGCTTGGACTGGCAACAGTGGCGCCTCACGCTGGGTATTTCTATCGCGTCGTCTTGCTGCACGACCGAGCCGATCCGAATAGAGCTTTCCCCAGCTTGGCTTGGACTGCGCACACAGGTCAGCGATCACACCAGCCACTGGCCTGCGAATTGGTTGGTTGGCTTAGGTGCGCCTTGGAACACGGTCCAGCCCGAAGGCCGTCTGCAACTCCAAACACATCAATTGCAGTGGCTTCACCAAGCTGGCGTCACGCACATGCAAGGTCAAGCAGAATTGCAACTGCAGCAGCTGGGGACACGCCTGTCCACCTTGCGTCCCTTGGGTAACTACCGTGTGCGCATCCAGGGTGGAACCCCCATTGCACTCTCGCTGGACACCCTAGAAGGTAGCCTTCAGCTGCAAGGCAAAGGGCAACTGGCAAACGGACGCGTCCAGTTTGATGGCGAAGCCTCTGCCGCACCGGATGCCGAAGCTGCGCTCTCTAACTTATTGAATATCCTTGGGCAACGTCAAGGAACCAAATCGATTTTGAAAATGGGTTAACACCATGCATACGCCTACCTTCCTTTCTTCTCTGCGTCACGCCTTGCGATGGAGCTCCCACTTTGTGATCGCCTCCGTGCTGACCAGTTCGATGCTGAGCCATGCGGCGCCTCCCGCCAAAAAAGCCACATCGCAAGAGCCCATCACACTCAATTTCGTCAACGCTGACATCGAGTCTGTGGCGCGAACGCTCGCCACTCTTTCCAATCGAAACTTGGTCATCGACCCCCGAGTCAAGGGCACGATCAATCTCAGCACTGAATTACCCGTGCCCCCGCATGAAGCGTGGAACCAATTTTTGGCTGTTCTGCGACTGCAAGGTTTCGCCATGGTCGAGACCAAAGGCCTCTACAAAATAGTGCCTGAAGCGGATGCCAAGCTGCAGGGCGGCAATGTGCAACAAATCGAAAACACAGGCAACGGCGCTGGCAGCGGTCAGATCGTGACCCACATTTTCAAACTTAACTTTGAACAGGCCAGCAATTTGTTGCCCGTTCTGCGCCCGCTCATCAGCCCCAACAACACCATCAACGTCAACCCTGGCAACAACACGTTGGTCATCACAGATTACGCTGACAACTTGCAACGCATGGTCAGAATCATTGCGGCGCTGGATATTTCCAATGCCAGCGATGTCGAAGTCATTCCACTCAAACATGCCATTGCAGTTGACTTGGCCCCTCTGGTCTTGCGCCTGATTGAGTCCGGCAGCACACCCAATGCGGCCAGTGCGCCAGGCCAATCAGGGGCGGAATACAAAACCACCCTCTTGGCAGAACCCAGAAGCAACGCACTCATCTTGCGAGCAGCCAATCCCGCACGCGTCGCGCTGGTTCGCGCCCTGGTCGCCAAGCTTGACCAGCCCGGCAGCGCCAACCCCAGCGGCAACATTCACGTGGTGTATCTGAAAAATGCAGATGCCACCAAATTAGCCACCACATTGCGTGCAGCCCTGGGCGGCCAAATCTCAAACAACAACCTCGCCAGCGCAACGGGCGTCCCAGCAACGCCCGCCATCAACACGCCAACCATAAATCCAGGTAATACGCCAGGTAGCAATGCGCCCACTGCGGCGGCAACCGGCGGACAAATTCAAGCAGATACAGCGACCAACTCGCTCATCATCACCGCACCGGAACCGCAATATCGCCAGCTGCGCGCTGTGATTGACATGCTGGACCAACGTCGCGCACAAGTGATGGTGGAAAGTTTGATTGCAGAGGTCAACGCTGACAAAGCTGCACAAATGGGCATTCAATGGCAAACGGCCACGGGCAAAGCCGGCGGTACCGTTGGCATCCTCGGCACCAACTTCAACAATCCCATCAGCACCACCATCGGTCAAGGCAATATCTTGGGCGCGTCGGGGGGGAGCACAACCGCGTTGGGCGCATTGGGGGGCGGTTTGAACATTGGCAGTGCACGACAGATCAATGGCACTTATGTGCTCAGCAGCTTGGCCACTTTCTTGCAACAAAACGGGGATGGCAACGTGTTATCCACGCCCACCCTGCTCACACTCGACAACGAAGAAGCAAAAATTGTGGTGGGTCAAAACGTGCCGTTTGTGACAGGCCAATACACGAACAACAACACAAACAACGGGTCCGTCAACCCATTTCAAACCATTGAGCGCAAAGACGTGGGGCTGACACTCAAAGTCAAGCCACAAATCAGCGAGACCGGCACGGTCAAGCTGACTATTTTTCAAGAAGTCTCCAGCATCGATTACACAAAATCCTCTTCGTCCGGCTTGATCACAAACAAACGCAGCATCGAGTCCAATGTGTTGGTCGACGATGGCTCCATCATCGTCCTGGGTGGTCTGTTGTCGGACGAATACGCAGGCTCTGCGAGTCAAGTTCCGGCATTTGGCGACATCCCTGTTTTAGGTTGGTTGTTCAAGAGCGAAAGCAGAACGCGCAGCAAAAAAAATCTGATGGTGTTCTTGCGGCCCGTGGTGGTCCGCGATGCTGCAGCCTCTGACGCCCTCAGCAACAACCGCTATCAACAAATGATGGGCTTGCAGCAGAATGCACAACCCGGGTTCAACCCCATTTTGGGATCAGGCAACTCACCCGTCCTGCCCCCCGTACCTGCGCCTGCACCTGCTCCTGCACCTGCTCAATAAGTCATGCGTCGCCTGCTGCCCTACGCCTTTGCCCGCACCCACCAGTTGTTGCTGGAGGACGACGGCCACACCTTGACGCTGTGGCACAGCGATGCGCCTGACTTAGATGCCTGGAGCGAAGTGACCCGACGCTACGCGGTGCAAGCTTTTGAATACCTGGAGCGGGCGACGCTGGCCAAACGCATCAGCGAAGCCTATGCCCAAGCCGACAGCAGCGCAGCTGCCGTGGTCAGTGAGGTTGAAAGTGATGCAGACCTCGCCCGCATGATGCAAGAACTACCTGCGGTAGAAGACTTGCTCGAAGCCGCAGACGACGCGCCCATCATCCGCATGCTCAACGCGCTGTTAACGCAAGCCGCTCGCGATGGGGCGAGCGATATCCACATTGAGCCCTACGAGCGTCATTCGAACGTTCGATTCCGTGTGGACGGCACGCTGCGCGAGGTGGTGCAACCCAACCGCGCATTGCACGCTGCGCTGATTTCGCGTCTCAAAATCATGGCTGAGCTGGACATCGCTGAAAAACGCCTACCCCAGGACGGTCGCATTTCTTTGCGCTTAGGCCAGCGTGCGATTGATGTCCGTGTTTCCACCTTACCCAGCGCACATGGGGAACGTGCGGTGCTGCGTTTACTCGACAAGTCGGAGAGCAAACTCACATTGGCCGCTGTGGGCATGGAAGGCCAGACCCTGCAACGCTTCGAAAGTTTGGTCAAGCAACCGCACGGCATCATCTTGGTCACCGGCCCCACGGGTTCAGGCAAAACCACCACGCTCTATGCGGCTCTGCAAAGTTTGGACGCCAGTCAAAACAACATCATGACGGTGGAAGATCCGATTGAGTACGAACTCACAGGCGTGGGTCAAACCCAGGTGAATCCCAAGATCGATTTGGACTTCGCCAAAGCCCTGCGCGCCATCCTGCGCCAAGACCCCGACATCATCATGATCGGCGAGATTCGCGATCACGAGACCGCGCAAATCGCCATCCAGGCCTCTCTCACCGGCCACTTGGTGTTGGCCACACTGCACACCAACGATGCGGCCAGCGCCATCACACGACTCACCGACATGGGCGTCGAGCCTTTCTTGCTCAGTTCATCATTGCTGGGCGTATTGGCCCAACGCTTGTTGCGTAAGTCCTGCACACATTGCCAAGGTGCTGGTTGTGAGGCCTGTGGCCACAGCGGCTACTTGGGCCGCACCGGCATTTTTGAATTGCTCACCACCAACGACGACATGCGTGCCCTCATCCACAACCAAGCCAGCGAAGCACAACTGCGCGACGCCGCCTTGCGCAACGGCATGACGCTGATGCGCGAAGACGGCGAGCGCTTGGTGCGTCAAGGCATTTCCACCCCCGAAGAGTTGGTCCGCGTGACTCGCGACTGACACAAGCCACAGCATGCCCGCCTTCGCGTTTGAAGCTCTCGACCCCAAAGGTCAAACACGCCACGGCGTGTTAGAGGCCGACACCGCACGCACCGCGCGGAGCTTGTTGCGCGCACAAGATTTGGTGCCCCTCAAAGTCGAAACCGTGCAGCGCGCCAGCCATGGCTTGAACACGGTGATTTGGGAAAGCAAAGTTTTCAGCCAAACGGCTCTGACGGTCTGGACGCGTCAACTTGCCGGCTTGGTCAATGCCGGTTTACCGCTCGAACGCGCCTTGGCCGCCTTGAGCGACGAGGCCGACACGCCACGACAACGCGACTTGGTCTCCAACTTGCGCACAGAGGTGAATGCCGGCGCTCCGTTTGCCAAAGCGCTCGATCTCTACCCGCGTGAATTCGGCAGCATCTTCACTGCGGTCATCAGCGCGGGAGAACAAAGTGGCCATCTCGGTGTGGTGCTCGAACGCTTGGCCGATGACTTGCAAGAACAACAAAATTTGCGCAGCAAGCTGTTGGCCGCAGGCTTATATCCAGCCATCGTGTGCGTGGTGGCCCTCGTCATCGTGCTGTTCTTGCTGGCCTATGTCGTGCCCCAAGTCGCACAAGTGTTTGGAAGTCAACAGCAACAACTCCCGCTGCTGACCAGCGTGATGCTGGGTCTGAGCCATGTGGTGCAGCAATTCTGGCTCTGGGGTGTGCTGTTGTTGGCGGCACTCGGTGTAGTCAGTCGCATGGCTTTGAAGCAACCCGCTACACGCGAACGCTTCGACGCCGCTTGGTTAAAGCTACCGCTGATCGGTCGACTTGCCCGCGGCTACAACGCCGCGCGATTTGCCAGCACGCTCGCCATGCTGGTCACTGCAGGCGTGCCGATTTTGAAAGCGTTGCAAGCGGCTTGCGACACCCTCAGCAACACCGCTCTGAAACGTGATGCCCAAGACGCCTTGGTGTTGGTGCGTGAAGGAGCCCCCCTGGCCTCCGCGCTGGCACAACACCCTCGTTTCCCTCGTTTGTTGGTCATGTTCTCTCGCTTAGGCGAACAAACCGGCACCTTGCCGACCATGCTGCAACGTGCTGCGTCGCAATTGAGCGAAGAGGTACAACGCCGGGCACTGCAACTGGCCACGATTCTGGAGCCCTTACTCATTGTTGCCATGGGTGGGATGGTGATGCTGATCGTGTTGGCCGTGATGCTGCCCATCATTCAACTCAATCAGTGGGTGAGGTAATTCATGGGTGTTTCTCTGGACGGTAAATTGGTCGTGGCGATCTCATCACGCGCCTTGTTTGACTTCGAAGAAGAAAACCAAGTGTTTGAGCAAGGCGACGACCGCGCCTACATGAACCTGCAGCTCGACCGCTTGGAATTGCCAGCCAAGCCGGGCGTGGCTTTCTCGTTGGTGCAAAAGTTATTGGCTTTCAACACGGCAGAGGCACAACGCGTCGAGGTGGTCATCCTCTCGCGCAACGACCCCGTCAGTGGCATGCGCGTGTTCCGCTCTGCACAGCATTACGGCTTGCCCATTCAGCGCGGCAGCTTCACACGCGGCCAATCACCGTGGCGTTATTTGCGTCCCCTCAACGCCAATTTGTTTTTATCTACCCACTTGTCAGACGTGCGCTCAGCGCTGGATGCGGGCGTCCCTGCCGCGCAGGTCTATCCTCACTCGGCCCACGCATCCGACGCGCACCCGCACGAGGTGCGCATCGCCTTTGACGGTGACGCCGTCTTGTTCAGCGACGAAGCCGAGCGCGTGTTTCAAGCCCAAGGATTGGATGCGTTCCAGCAACACGAAAAATCCAAGGCTGAGCAACCGTTGTCCGCCGGCCCGTTCAAGCCCTTGCTCGCGGCGTTGCAAGTGCTGCAACAAGCGGGCACACCGCACATGCGCATTCGCACCGCCTTGGTCACCGCGCGAAGTGCGCCTGCCCACGAACGCGCCATTCGCACGCTGATGAACTGGAACATCGAGGTGGACGAAGCCATGTTCTTGGGGGGCTTAGAAAAAGGCGAGTTCTTGCGCGAGTTCGAACCTGACTTTTTCTTTGACGACCAAACTGGCCACATCGAATCCGCCGCCCGTCACGTGCCTGCTGGCCATGTCGCCAGTGGCGTGCGCAACACCGAAGTTTGAACATCATGAATGCATTTCGCAATGTCGCTCACAACGTGGCGACGAATTGGCAAAAAAGTCGCCTGCAAATAAGCCGCGTCTGGGCACTCTCGCTTCCATACTTCCAGTCTGAAGAGCGGTGGCGCGCACGCTTGTTGCTCGGCGCTTGTGTCAGCTTGAACCTCGGCATGGTCTACATGATGGTGTTGCTGAACGACTGGAACCGTGTGTTCTACGACGCGCTGCAAAACCGCAATGCTGAAGTGTTTTGGAAACAACTCGGCGTGTTTGCCATGCTGGCCACCTGCTTCATCATCGTGGCGGTGTATCGCTTTTATCTGACGCAATTGCTCGAGGTGCGGTGGCGCGCTTGGATGACGCGCGACTATTTGCAGCGCTGGCTCTCGGGCCATGTGTTTTACCAGCTCGAACTGCAATCCAAAAACGGGACTGACAACCCCGACCAACGGATTCAAGAAGACGTGCAGCAGTTCACCGCCGACACCGTGGGCTTGTCGAGGGGCTTGCTCGATGCCACTGTGACACTGCTGAGCTTCGTGGGCATTTTGTGGTCGCTCTCTGGCGGTTTTAGTTTTGAGGTGGCGGGTGAAACTTACAACCTCCCTGGCTTCATGGTGTGGAT
>JACCDK011104563.1_pt1 | contig 12882 bp, 8 predicted proteins | sample 7445871 | NCBI WGS metagenome assembly JACCDK01 (sample SAMN15323436, study PRJNA562643) | freshwater metagenome | isolation source: river surface water | place: USA:Blue River Watershed | collected 2017-08-15
CACCTGATGATGGTGCAGCTGTAACAGTGAGCGTGACTGTGGATGAAGATGTATCTAAGTAAGCGCCATTTTCTGGATTGGTTGCAGTCACAGAACAGGTTCCGACCGCAATTGCAGTTACCACACCAGAAGAGTTAACTGAACAGATACTGGTGTTGGCACTTGAATATTTGTATGCAATAGCGCCTGAGCCACCACCTGCAGTTAATTGTGCAGTTGTACCAACATTCAAACTGCTCTTATCTGACGTTAGAGAAACTGCACCTTGATCTTCACGATAACCGAAGGCAGAGATATGGCAGGTATAAATTGTGATGGTAGAACCATTATCAATGTATCCGTCATTTTCTTGATCAGCACAGAAATTCTCACCTGGCACTGCAAAAATCTGTGGAATCAATTGAAATCCACCGGCAAGCAATGAGTGAGCGAGTTTTGCATAGCCAGTGATATCAGGCATTTCCATAACTAATGGTTTATCAAAGTTGTAGAAATTACTTGTAATGTCGACCGTAAGCAATGGGTAGTTAGCAGCACTCTCGTTAGATGCAACTACTGATAGATTAACAGTTTGACTATCTTTCAAAGCTGCAGGCAAAGTAATAACTACATCGATATTGCTTCCGCCTAACGGAATAGTCACGGGAACCGAGCTTCCTGCGCCGGCACTTGAAGTAGCGAAGATCAAGAAGATCTGGTTACTTGGTGATTCGGTGGCAGGAACAAACGCGGTTGTTTTAGCTTGGATCGTAACAAAACCGGTGGTAGCAGTACCGACAAAGTTGATCGTAACTTGGCTTGCGCTATCTCCAGTAATGCTTCCAACAGTTAATCCTGATCCGTCGATCAAAACTGTCATGTCGGCAGAGAGATCACCAGTTTTGAATCCTGAACCTTTTATAACCACTGTTGGGTTTATAGACCCAACGTTGATTATGGATGGAGTGCTGATGACAGGGCCAGTAGAAACAAATGTTGCTGTAACTACTCCTGAATCAGCACTGTTGGTTGTGCTTGCCGCGCCAAATACTGTAAAGAAATTAGCTGGGACGCCTAATAACTTGTATCCGGCTTTTGGCGTCAAGGTAATTGTGGCTGTGTAGACCGTCAGTGGTGCGAACACCAACGGATTTGTACTCCATGAAACGTTACCTGTGTATTGAGCAGTTTCATTAACACTTGAATAGATGATGAAACCAGTAACCGGATTACTTAATCCTGTGATTGCTGCGATATTAACAGTTGTGTCTGAACCAACAGCGCTCCACTGAGCATACAAAGTCAGATCAGCTGCAAATGAATAGGAAGCGCTGTCTGCATAAGCTGTTCCAGAACCATCAGCAGCAGTATTCCAACCGGTAAATGTATAGCCAGATCGAGTGAAGGTATTTGAATTCAAATTGGCAGGTCCAGAATCCACCTGTGGTGACATGGTTCCAACTCCGCCATTTGCATCAAAGGTAACGGTGTGAGTTGGAAGTGCAGTCCATTGCGCATATAACGTTACATCTGCATTGAATGGATAGTTTGCGCCATCTGTATAGGACTTATCTGATCCATCTGTTGCAGTATTCCAATCGTTAAAGGTGTATCCCGCTCTTGTGAAAGCGTTTGCATTTAAGTTGGCTGGTCCAGAATCCACCTGAGGTGACATGGTTCCTGCTCCGCCATTTGCATCGAATGTAACTGAGAAGGTGGGAAGCGCAGTCCACTGGGCATAAAGAGTTAGATCAGCTAAGAATGCATATGTGGTCCCATCTGAATAAGGAGTTCCAGATCCATCTGTTGCAGTATCCCAACCCGTGAAGCTATATCCAGTTCTGGTAAATGCATTTAACGACAGGGAAGCCGAAACACTAGAACTCTGCGGGGCCATCGTGCCAGTGCCGCCATTGGCATCGAAAGTAACAGTGTGAGTTATTGGGATCAGATTCCACTGGGCGTAAAGTGTCAGATCAGTTGCAAATGAATAAGTCGCCCCATCAGCATAAGTTGTGCCAGATCCATCTGCTGAAGTGTTCCAATTGGCAAAGGTATATCCAGCTTTTGTAAAAGTATTTAAATCTAAAACTTCCGGTTTATTAGTAGTTTGAGTAGCCATGGTTCCGGTGCCACCATTTGAATCAAAGGTGACTGTTTTTGGCTGCGCAGCAGATGCAGTTTGATATTGAATACCAACCAAACTTATTGCTGCCAACAGAATTGCAGTACTAAAACTAACTAATCTTTTAGTAGTCGTATTTCCTGATCGCATTAAATTTCCTTTCTAGAAATTCATGCGTTCATAATCAGCTTAAATTACAAAGTATTGAAGTCATTGACCCAATAGAACTTAGTCAAAAAAATTCAAAAAAGAGAGCGATTCGCAAGCAACTTTTGTAAGCATTGCTTCGTCATTCCGACAATTACACCGAATTGAAAGGCAATAACATGTTAATGGAACAAGTTGGAGACTTTGTTAACTTTCTTGGTCAACGAACTCACACAAAAGAGGAAGTTTTAGTGCATCTGGCACTCAGAACTTTTGCACCTTTGAAATGCACTGGAATTGTGATGGCAGAGTTAAGACCTAATGGAGTTATGGAAATATCTGCAAAATATGGAGTAGATGATGATTTCTTCGATGCTCATCCACGCCGATTTAAATTATCTGAGCAAATGCCAATAACAGATTCCATTAAAACAAGAGAAACTATCTGGATTACCACGCTACCTTCCTGGGGAGAGGATTATGAACACTTGCAGAGCACAAGCTACGAATATGATGGAAAAACTTTCATTTGCTGGACAATTGAGCAGAGCGGTACTCCCTATGCCTCAATTGGAATCTTCTGCGAAGATGAAATTAGGCCAGATGAAGCTTTGGAATCTTTCCTACATACTGTTAGTAATCTCTTGGCACTTTTTTTCTATTCTCTAAACTCTGGCTCGGAAAATCATAGAATTTCAAACCGAGAAGATTTGTTAAAGAGTAAAGACCTGCAAGGAAACGCCCTTACAGAGAGACAACTCTTAATCTTGAAAATGATGGCTGAAGGCCGAACGAATCAGTCCATCTCCGGTGTCTTAGGGTATTCAGAATCCACAATTCGACATGAGACCATCAAGATCTATGCAAAACTTGGATGTACGGGCCGGGTAGAAGCAAGCAATATCTATCAAGAGATTTATGCAAAGAACATGGATGAGCAAATTGCAGAAGAATTGGAATTGCAACCAGCGTAATTATTCTGGCTTACGACCTTGTCGGATAAGTCCGTAGGTAAGTGCATCTTGCAGCGCCATCGCTGAAGCAGCGATAACGTTCTCGTGCACACCTACGGTATTCCAGGCACCTTGTTTATCCGAAGTTTCAACAAGTACGCGCGTGATCGCACCAGTTCCTAAGCGACCTTCAAGGATACGAACTTTGTAGTCCGTTAACTCCAACTCGGATAACTCTGGATAGAGTTTCGAAAGGCCAGAACGAAGCGCAGTATCAAAAGCATTAACTGGACCATTGCCTGAACCGCTACAAACCAAAGTTTCACCATTTGCCGAAACGGTTACTTCGGCATTGGTAAATATTGAACCATTCGCATCGCTTTCAACGCTCGTTAACCAATGCTCTACCGTAAAGAAAGTAGGCCGCTTCTTGGCGATTTCTTCTCGTACCAATAACTCGAATGAAGCATCAGCGGCTTCGAATGTGAAGCCACGCGATTCCATATCTTTGACGCGATCGACAATGCGAGTGATTAACTCTTTATCGCCGCCTAAGTCGACGCCAAGCTCTTGGCTCTTTAATTCGATAGACGCACGACCAGCCATATCTGAGACCAACATGCGCATATCGTTTCCGACACTTGCCGGATCTTCATGTTGATAAAGATTTGGATCCACCTTGATGGCAGATGCATGTAACCCAGCTTTATGGGCGAACGCCGATAGTCCAACATACGGCTGGCGTGGCGAAGGATTGACGTTGGTAACCTCAGCGATCGCGTGTGAGATTCTAAAAGATTCACGAAGCAATTGATCAGGTAATACCTTCTGCTGTTTTTTCAACTCTAAATTAGCAATAATCGAAACTAAATCTGCATTACCGGTGCGCTCACCGTAGCCATTGATCGTTCCTTGTACATGAGTCACACCCGCTGCAACTGCGGCCATTGAATTTGCAACTGCGCAGCCGGTGTCATTGTGGCAATGAATTCCAAGTCTTGCGCTTGATGCACCAAGAATGTCATTTACTACATCTGCGATCTCATCAGGCAACATGCCGCCATTGGTATCGCAGAGCGCGATCACATCTGCCCCAGCCTCTGCTGCTACTCGAACTACCTCAAGAGCATAAGCACGATTTGAACGATAGCCATCAAAGAAATGTTCAGCATCTAAAAAGACTCTTTGCCCCTCACTACGAAGATGAGTGATTGAGTCTCGAATCATGTTCAAGTTCTCTTCCAAAGTGGTTTTCAGTGCCAAGTCAACGTGACGATCGTGGGATTTTGCCACCATAGTTACAACTGGTGCGCCAGAGTTACGAAGTGCCGCTAGAAGTGGATCATCTGCTGCCTTGACGCCAGCACGACGAGTCGCACCGAAGGCCACAAATGTTGAGTTCTTTAGTTTCAATTCTTTCTTAGCTAATTCGAAGAATTCAGTGTCTTTTGGATTCGCTCCTGGCCAACCACCTTCGATAAATCCAACCCCTAGCTCATCTAGATGGCGCGCAATTTGCATTTTGTCGTGAACTGAAAGGTTTAAACCTTCCTGTTGCGCACCATCACGAAGAGTGGTGTCATAGATATGAAAGTTATCTGGCATTTTGCCGGCAGGTGCCATTATTTAACGACCTTTACCCAGCCATACTTATCTGCAACCTGACCATGTTGTATTCCAAGTAGAGTTTCGCGAATCTTCATGGTGATTGATCCAGGTTTACCATCCCCAGTTACCCAAGTTCCCCACTTTGACTTAGCAGCGCCGATCGGTGAAACCACCGCCGCAGTCCCACATGCAAAAGTTTCGGTAATCTCCCCGGATTCAATTCCTGCTTTCCAATCATCAACTGAAAGCATTACCTCTTCGGTTTCATATCCTAAGTCGCGAGCAACAGAGAGGATGGAGTCGCGTGTGATACCAGGCAACAGAGTTCCAGTTAATTTAGGCGTTACTACTTTATTTCCTTTAACGAAATAGAGATTCATTCCGCCCATCTCTTCAACCCATTTACGTTCAACTGCATCAAGCCATACAACTTGGTCACAACCTTCGGCAGCTGCAGCCTTCTGAGCCACTAGAGATGCCGCGTAGTTACCACCACACTTCGCTTCACCGGTTCCACCTGGTGCGGCCCGAACGTACTCAGTTGAGATCCAAACAGTTACGGCTTTCGAAGGATCGAAATAGGCACCGGCAGGTGTCGCGATCAAGATATAGCGAGCTTTGTTTGTAGGTCGAACTCCAAGACCAACTTCAGTTGCAATCATGAATGGACGGATATAGAGAGATTCGCCGACTTTATTTGGCACCCAACCAATATCTTGCTTCACCAACGCATTGACCGTTTCAATAAAAGTTTCGATTGGAAGTTCTGGAAGCGCTAATCGCTTTGCACTTCTATTAAAGCGCTTGGCATTTTCTTCAGGGCGAAATAGCGCAACGCCGCCATCCGGTTGGCGATATGCCTTCATACCTTCAAAGATTTCTTGGCCGTAATGGAATACGGCAGTGGCAGGATCTAAGGTGATTGGTCCGTATGGGACCAACTCTGGAGTTCCCCACCCAGTCTTTTCATCCCAATCGCAGATCACCATATGGTCGGTGTAATACTTGCCAAATCCACCTTCGGCAACTTTTGCATCGCGATCTACTTGCGAGAGCGCATTGGGGTTCAAAGTTATTTTTACGGTCATGAAAGCGCCTTTACTAACGCATCACCAATTTCAGAAGTGGAACGCTTTTTATCTCCGCGGGAAGCTAAATCTGCCGCAACAGCTGCTTCTACCTCTCTTGCTGCAGTTGAAAAACCTAGATGGTCCAACATCATCGCAACTGACATGATGGTTGCGGTTGGGTCTGCCAACTGCTTTCCTGCGATATCTGGAGCAGAACCATGAACTGGCTCGAACATAGATGGATATTTTCCGGTTGGATTTATATTTCCGGAAGCTGCAAGTCCGATACCGCCGCAAATTGCAGCTGCAATATCGGTCAAAATATCTCCGAATAGATTATCGGTAACCACTACATCAAATCGCTCTGGGTTGGTAACGAAGAACATGGATGCAGCATCAACATGCAAGTAATCAGTAGTCACGTTGGGAAACTCTTTTGCTACTTCCTCGAAAGTTCGGGTCCAAAGGCCACCTGCTCGAGTCAAAACATTGTTCTTGTGCACCAGTGTTAATTTCTTTCGGGGACGAGACGCAGCGCGATTGAATGCATCACGAATTACTCGCTCAGCGCCCCTACGGGTATTAAGTGATTCTTCAGTCGCAATTTCTGCATCAGTGCCGTAGGCCAAAGTTCCACCTGCGCCGACGTAAGGACCCTCGGTGCCTTCACGCACCACTACAAAATCAATTTCCTTATCGGTGGCTAATGGACTTTTAACGCCACGATGTAACTTAGCTGGTCTTAAATTAATGTAATGATCAAAAGCAAAACGTAGTTTCAGAAGCAATCCACGCTCTAAAACCCCACTTGGAACTGAGGGATCGCCAACTGCGCCAAGCAAAATGACATCAGCTTTAGCGATCTCGTCCATCACAGAATCAGGCAGAACTTCTCCAGTACGATGCCAGTAACCTGCACCAAGATCATATGAAGTCTTTTTGAAAGTAACGCCATGCTTGGCACCAACTACATCAAGCACCTTTAAGCCCTCAGCGACCACTTCTGGACCGATGCCATCGCCTGCGATAACTGCGAGATTTATATTTTTTGTCATGCTATTTAGCGGGCAGCTTTTCCTTCTTGGTAATCATCTTTGTTGGAAGTTTTGATCCAGGAGAACATCTTGCGAAGTTCGCGACCAGTAGCTTCGATTGGATGAGCTTCGCCCTTTGCACGTAGCGCTTTAAATTCAGGTGCTCCTTTGTCTTGATCTTCAATGAAACGCTTAGCAAATGCACCAGATTGAATATCAGCCAGGACTTCCTTCATATGTTGCTTGACGGAAGGATCAATCACGCGCGGGCCAGAGATGTAATCACCATATTCGGCCGTGTCGGATACTGACCAGCGCTGCTTTGCGATTCCGCCTTCGTACATCAAATCTACGATCAATTTAAGTTCGTGCAAGCATTCAAAGTAAGCAACTTCTGGTTGGTAGCCGGCTTCAATTAGAGTTTCAAAACCATACATAACTAGCTGAGAAGCGCCACCACAGAGTACAGATTGCTCACCAAAGAGATCAGTTTCAGTCTCTTCAGTGAAGGTGGTCAAGATTCCGCCGGCACGTAATCCGCCGATTGCTTTGGCATATGAAAGGGTCAGTGGCCAGGCATTTTTAGTTGCATCTTGCTCCACTGCCACGATAACAGGAACTCCGCGACCAGCAGCATATTCGCGACGAACTAAATGCCCTGGACCTTTTGGCGCAACCATGCAGACATCAACATTTGCCGGTGGTTTTATGTAACCAAAACGAATATTGAAACCGTGTCCAAAGAAGAGCGCATCGCCATCTTTTAGGTTTGGCAGAATTGACTCAGTGTAAATATGGCGCTGAACATGATCTGGTGCCAAGATCATGATGACAGTTGCCTCTTTAACCGCATCAGCAACCGAAGTTACTCTCAGGCCCTCGGACTCTGCCTTGGCACGCGAAGGAGAACCTTCCTTGAGGCCTACGCGTACATCTACCCCGCTATCACGCAAGTTCAGCGCATGTGCATGTCCTTGTGAGCCGTAACCAATGATTGCGACTTTGCGACCTTGGATGATTGATAGATCTGCATCTTCTTCGTGATACATCGTTGCCATTGGTTTTCTCTCTTCCTCGTTTTTTCTATTAGTTCTGATAATCAGCTTGTCGGTCGGTTGATACGGATTGAATATCTAAAGTTTGATCTGCCAGAGATTTAGCGCCGTGCGACAGCGCCACCACGCCTGATTGCACAAACTCAATGATTCCGAATTGCTTTAGAGAATCAAGGAGCTCTTCATTTAAAGCAACGGTGTTGGTGGCTTCGATGATTACAGCGCTTTCGGTGTTATCCACGACTTTCGCTCCATACTTAGCCAGAATTGATTCGATTCGTGGATTCTCTTTAACTTTTACCAAAATCAGCTCTTCTTGGGTGGATTTGGTCGGTTTGATCTCGGAAACATGTATAACGTTGATTAATTTATCTAACTGGCGAATAACTTGCTCTAAGGCATGTCCCTCTACATTTACCACGATGGTCATGCGAGAAATGGTTGGATCTTCGGTAGGTCCTACCGCAAGAGAATCGATGTTAAATGCACGACGTGCAAATAGTGAAGCTACGCGTGCCAAAACGCCTGAAGAGTTATCAACTAAAACTGCCAAAGTATGTTTAGCCATTTATAACTCCTGTGAATCCCAGTCAGGTGCAGTTTCGCGGGCAATCATGATGTCATCATTTGAAGTTCCGGCGGCAACCATTGGCCAAACCATAGAGTCGCGATTAACTCTAAAATCAATGACAACTGGTTGATCATCAATCTCCATGGCTTTTTCGATGGTGGCATCAACTTCATCAGCGCTTTCGCAACGAAGGCCAACACATCCCATTGCCTCAGACAGTTTTACGAAATCTGGAACAATCTTCGAATTTAAATCGGTATTTGAGTAGCGACCCTTGTAGAACAAGGTCTGCCATTGACGCACCATTCCCAATGATTCGTTGTTGATAATCGCAACTTTGATCGGAATATTATTGAGAGCGCAAGTTACCAACTCTTGGTTGGTCATTTGGAAACAACCATCACCATCGATTGCCCAGACCGTAGTATCTGGTGCGCCAACTTTTGCACCCATCGCTGCCGGCACTGCATATCCCATGGTGCCCGCACCGCCAGAATTTAACCAAGTGCGTGGTTTTTCATATTTAATAAATTGTGATGCCCACATCTGATGTTGGCCAACACCTGCAGCATAAATTGAATCAGGTCCTGAAATCTGACCAATTCGTTCAATTACATATTGTGGCGCAAGTGATCCATCTGCAGGACGGTCATAACCAACTGGATAGGTACTCTGTAATTTATCTAGCGCGCTCCACCAAGCTGCAAGATCGGGTTTGCCAGCTTTCTTTACCGCTGGAATCAGCGCTTTTATCACCGCTTTCAAATCTCCATTTATAGGAACATCTACGCTGCGATTCTTGCCAAGTTCGGCTGGGTCAATATCAACGTGAATCACGCGCGCTTTTGGCGCAAATGATGAGAGCTTGCCAGTTACTCGATCATCAAAACGTGCGCCTAAAACAATTAATAAATCTGACTTCTGTAACGCGGTAACTGCAGAGACTGATCCATGCATTCCGGGCATTCCAAGATGTTGAGGATGCGAATCTGGGAATGAGCCGAGTGCCATCAAAGTAGTCACTACCGGCACACCTGATACTTCTGCTAATTCATAAAGTTCTTTGGACGCATTTGCCTTAATAACGCCTCCGCCAACGTAAAGCACTGGCTTCTTAGATTCTGAAATTAGTTGGGCAGCATCTGCAATTGACTGAGGATCTGGTTCTCCAGGTATTCGATAGCCAGCAAGTTTTATCTCTTTTGGCCAGATAAATTCAGTCATTGCCTGAAGCGCATCTTTTGCAATATCTACTAAAACTGGTCCTGGGCGACCAGTGGTAGCGATATGAAACGCTTGCGCCACTGCATTTGAAATTTCACGAGCATCGGTAACTAGAAAATTATGTTTGGTAAATGGCATGGTGATTCCGCGAATATCAGCTTCTTGAAACGCATCGGTGCCAATTGCAGGTCCTGGAACTTGTCCGGTAATTGCAACCACTGGCACTGAATCCATTGCGGCATCTGCAAGTGGTGTTACAAGATTGGTTGCACCTGGTCCGCTAGTTGCAATGCAGACACCTGCGCGGCCAGTTACTTGGGCATACCCTTCGGCGGCATGACCTGCACCTTGTTCGTGGCGCACCAAAATATGGCGGATCTTTGAATCGTAGATTGGATCGTAAGCTGGCAAGATTGCGCCGCCTGGAAGACCAAACATCACTTCAACGCCTGCAGCCTCTAAGGACTTGACTAGCGAACTAGCTCCCGTAATTTTCTCGCTCATCTTCCTGCTTACTCCTTTCTCTCTTCTCTACTCTCAACTTCTCTGTTTTTCTGTTCTTCTGTTCTTTTAATTAACTCTGTTAAATTAAAAAACCCTCTGACTTTGCAGAGGGCGCGTTTACCGATATTCGGGCACGCGCTATCGAATGACCACCACCACTACTGCTGATGTGACGACTGATAGCGCTTTTTGCATGGATAAATAATCCCTTAAGTAGGTATGGCGCGTCAAGGGTTGAGATACGTATCTCATTATGCGAAACAGCTCAATCCCCCAGTTTCGGAAGGAAATTAGTCGCAGACCGCACCTTTAGATGCGCTACCTACCAACTTTGAATATTTGCTAAGAACTCCGGTTGTGAACTTATGTGGAATTGGGGCGAAATTCTTGCGACGTTCGGCCAACTCTTTCTCATCAACAAAGAGATCAAGGGTGCGATTGATGGTGTCAATCTTTATGCGATCACCATTTCGGACCAATGCAATTGGTCCACCATCCACTGCTTCTGGTGCCACATGTCCAACACATAATCCAGTTGTGCCACCAGAGAAGCGCCCATCCGTAAGTAAGAGCACCGACTTTCCAAGACCTGCACCTTTGATAGCACCGGTGATCATCAACATCTCACGCATTCCAGGGCCACCTTTTGGTCCTTCGTAACGAATGACAACAACATCGCCTGCCACGATGTCACCACTTTCTAAAGCTTCCATAGCTTGCCATTCGCGTTCAAAAACTTTTGCCGGTCCTTCGAATACATCGACGCCGACTCCGGCAGTTTTGCAAACTGCTCCTTCAGGTGCCAGCGATCCGCCAAGAATGGTAATTCCAACTGCAGTTGAAAGAGGTTTTGAAGTGGCATGCAAAATTTCGCCATCTGGATCTGGCGGATTTATCTCTGCCAAATTCTCTGCCATAGTCTTTCCGGTAACCGTCAGAGTATCGCCATGAAGTAGCCCAGCATCCAATAGTGCACGCAGCACTACTGGAATGCCACCAATCTTGTCGACATCGCTCATCACATATTTACCAAATGGTTTCAAATCTCCAAGTAGTGGCACCTTCGAACCAATTCGATGGAAATCATGCAAAGTTAAATCGACTCGAGCTTCATGTGCGATCGCTAAAAGATGAAGCACCGCATTAGTAGAACCACCTAGCGCCATCAAAGCAGTGATTGCATTTTCAAAAGCTTGTTTTGTCAGAATCTGACGAGTAGTAATGCCTTGTCTAATTAATTCGACAACGGCTGCGCCAGATTCGGCAGCGTAGCGGTCTCTGCGACGATCTACTGCAGGTGGCGCAGCTGAACCTGGCAGAGATAGCCCAGTAGCTTCACCAATTGTGGCCATGGTATTTGCGGTGTACATGCCGCCGCACGCGCCTTCTCCGGGGCAGATTGCGCGTTCAATCTTCTCTACATCTTTCTCTGTGATTAACCCACGAGCACAAGCTCCGACCGCTTCGAATGCATCAATAATGGTGACATCTTTACCGTCGACACTTCCGGGCAGAGTTGAACCGGCATAAACAAAAACGGCCGCTACATCCAAACGAGCAGATGCCATCATCATTCCGGGAAGCGACTTATCACAACCAGCAAAGGTGACCATGCCATCTAAACGCTCTGCCTGCATCACAGTCTCTACGGAATCGGCAATGATCTCTCTGGATACCAATGAGAAATGCATCCCATCGTGTCCCATTGAGATTCCATCGGAAACTGAGATGGTTCCGAATTGCATCGGGAATCCACCTGCATCAATCACTCCTTGGCGCGCAGCTTTGGCAAGTCGATCCAATGAGAGATTGCATGGCGTGATCTCATTCCATGATGATGCGATGCCAATCTGAGGTTTTGCAAAATCGTCATCTTTCATACCAACAGCGCGGAGCATTCCGCGCGCCGGTGCTCTTTCAAGGCCATCAGTAACCATCCAAGAGCGTGGCTTCATATTGGTCATAATTAAATCTTACTGACCCAAATGCTTTAGTAGAAGTTCTCTTACCTTTGCAGCATCGGCTTGGCCTTTAGTCTCTTTCATAACCGCACCAATTAGCGCACCAGCTGCTGGTAGATGCCCATTTCGAACTTTTTCTGCCACATCTGGCATCGCAGCACATGCAATCTCGATTGCTTTGAGTAATGCACCGTCATCACTAACAACTTTGAAGCCTCGGGCAGCAATTACCTCACTTGGTTTACCTTCGTTGTTGATGACACCTTCTACAACTTGACGCGCCAACTTATCGGTCAACTCTCCTCTATTAATCAAGTCAATTATCTCTGCCACATCGTTTGGGCTAATTGGTAGATCTGTGATTGCAACTTCTCTTTCGTTGGCTAGTCGCGAAACTTCGCCTAACCACCAGCCACGAGCTTTAGTTGGATCGGCACCAAGATTTACAGTAGCTTCGACAATATCTAATACATCTGCGTTAACCATTGCTGCCATTTCTTTATCTGGAACTGACCATTCTCCTTGCAAGCGCTTACGTCTTGCCGATGGCTTCTCAGGAAGCGAGGCTCGAAGTTCTTCAATCCACTCTGCACTTGGCGCAACCGGAACTAAATCTGGATCTTGGAAGTAGCGATAAACCTCGGCCTGCTC
>JACCDK010692366.1_pt1 | contig 12880 bp, 17 predicted proteins | sample 7445871 | NCBI WGS metagenome assembly JACCDK01 (sample SAMN15323436, study PRJNA562643) | freshwater metagenome | isolation source: river surface water | place: USA:Blue River Watershed | collected 2017-08-15
AAAAGGGCCACCAGCAATCCGCCCGCATCTGTGAGCATGTGGGCCGCATCCACAAGTAAAGCGAGAGAACCGGTGACGATACTTCCGACTACTTCGGCGATCAGCACGCTGGCCGTCAGAACAAACGCAATTGCAAGCCGTCGTCGGTTAACGTTGCCAGCTGCGTGCTTGTGATCTTCCGCGCTCATTGGTTCTTCCCTTCTGTCTGATTCTACCCCTGACCCAAGGGGGGTGTCTTCCGGTTGTTCGCTGACGACAAGCGCCAAGGTGTTTCAGTCGAAAAACATGGGCACGTCCCTAATGGTTTCCTACCTTTTGCAAACAAACTCCGTTTAAGAAGATTTGAAGCACAGGCTCCGGCACACTTGCGCCTGGCCCCTAAAAATGAGTCAAAGCTCTGACCTCAGGGGTGGTCGGACATTGAGCCCCCGTGAAGATTGCATTAGCTTCATACGACCACCACTTTGAGGATGACGCCTCCAGTTAGCTCAAGAGCTTGGGAACCTTCGTCTCTGGGGCAAACCCCACACACGCACTCGAAGAGAATCTAAACGGAATGTTGATTGGTCACATTTCCCGCGTTCAAGGGACCTGTGCGCTTAAATGCGAAAAACTCTCGATTTCTCGAGAGTTTCTCGTCTGTGGCTAGTGAGGGATTCGAACACCCTCGTGCCTAACTACATCTGAGTACAAACTGTAGCAACTTCATGCCTATAGGGGCCGTTTTTCCAAACTTTCCTTGACCCGATGTGCATGTAGATACACGCAAATGCATCGACGGCAGCACATCAAATTGCACACGCAAGATTCCAACTTCGCAGCTAGCGAACATTCGTTCTTTTTTAGTACCCCCTCCGAAGGTAGTGCTATAGTTATTACAACTGCTTCAAACGAGAGAAGGAGGACAAGTGTCCGACAACGTGGATTTCAAATGGATTTCTGAGGACTCAGGCGTCCCCCTCAGCAGCGTCTACCTTTACAACCGCACTGGCGAAGGCCCGCGTTCGTACAAGGTGGGTCGTCGCTATTGGGTAACCCGAGCCGATTATGACCAATGGCTTCGAGAGAAACGCGGTCAAGACTAAAGAAAAAGACCCTGGCTGTAACCAGGGCCTTAAATCACAACCGAACAAAGCCAGTACACCAATACAAGCCAGAAGTTGCTCCCTCAATTATATCAGGGTTCTTTCTTCTGGAGCATCACCTCTTCCCAGCTTTACGTTTTGGCCATTTGGCCAATTTGGACACAGGCCAGAGGTGCGCGTACGCGCCCTAAAGAGTAAGAAAAATTTTCTTTCTTTCTTTCTTTTTTGGCGCAAATCCGCGAAAACGCAACAGGTTTGGCCAAACGGCCAATCGTCCAGAACTAAAGAAAGATTCACATGACGAACTACAAAGAGGCTTCCCGTCTCTATCGAAACTTGGGCTGGGACGTAGTAGCCCCTTCAAAGCTTGCACCTGATTCAAAAAAACCAGCAGAGGTCGTTTTCAAAGTCTTCGGGCGCGGTAACACGGCAACCTCCGAGCAGATGGACTACTGGGAAGAGAACTTTGGGGACCGCAACTGTCTCTTAAAAATGCCCGATGGCATCATCGGTATCGACGTAGACCACTACTGGAAAAAGCGTAAGGACGGTACCTGGGAATTAAAGAAAGGTTACGACTACCTTCTTGAAGACATTGTTCGTGTCGGCGACCTTCCCCCAACATATTCCTCAACATCACGAGGCCCAATTCAACACTCACGCATTCTTTTCTACAAAGTTAATTCGGGAATCGAATTTGAGACCCAGCCGTATCCCGATGTTGAGTTAATTCAAAACCACCACCGATACGCCTGTGTTTGGCCTTCGGTTCACCCTGATACTGGCGGCGAATACAAATGGTACGACCCCGCTGGTAATGAGTGCCCTCCGCCTAAGCCTTCTGATATTTCTGAGTTGCCTATCGAGTGGTACCAACCGCTTCTGACTGCAGGTAGAAATTCGAATAAGCCTCAGAAGAAAACTTCCTCGTACTCAGGAACTTCAAATCACAAGGCTTACTCAGGGCCTGCAGAGGACTGGGTTGATGCGCTCGACGATTCTGACATGTCGTTCCAGATGCAGCTGTTCTGGAATCAAGTAGACGAGCGTTTGAATCCTCACATTGGCCACGACGAGCTTCTCTCGCTTCTTGGCAAGCTCAATCACCTCCAATTCAAACGTGGAGAATTCGGCGCTCGCCGAGTGTTTGACCTGATTATCGAGAGCTACCTCGCTCACACAAACGAGCTTCACCCAATGACGGAGCTGACTAACGCAATTAAGTACGTGGCTGGAGAGGATTTCAAATCATGTCAGAACTAACACCCGATAAGACCTATACAGAGAGTGAGTTCTGGAATGCTCGACCACTTCTAAGGCACATCAAACTTGTTGCCAGTAAAACTCGTAAGTCACCCCACGCAATTCTTGGCTGGCTTATGGTTTGGATGCTCACTCGCATCAGCTACGAGACCACGTACGTAACTGAGGTGGGAAAGGCATCACTAAACATGCTCTTCCTAATGAGCGCCGCTACTGGGGGAGGGAAATCCGCTGCTAGAAAAGTTGCCGAAGATAACTTTGCTTTTCAGGACGAGGGTTGGAGCTGCCCTTCGCCAGTCCAAGCAGGCTCAGGAGAGGCAATCCCAGATTCGTTTTATGTCGCCGTCAAGGAGTTAAACGAGGCTGGCAAAGAGGTTTGGAAAGAGGATTGGCTTAATCCAAACCACTGTCGCATTTTCTACAACGACGAGATTTCATTCCACAAGGGCAAGGCTCAGCAGAACTCAAGCACCCTAGAGGCAACTTACCTGAGCATGTACTCGGGAGACTACCTCGGGCGCACTTTGGCTGGTGGCAAAGGCAAAGAAGTGCCTGCTGGAAAATACCGCGCCATAACTGTGTTCAATGCTCAACCAGAAAACGACCCATTTCGCAGTGACGCATCGATGGCATCTGGAATGCCAAGTCGGTTACTTAATTTGAATGCGAGTAATCCAACGGCACGTGCGGATTATGAAGCTGTATCGGGTATTCCCATGCCACTGCCCTTCCAAATTCCCCACTTTGGCGGTCGGGGTGACGGCATGCCTCCTCAATTCCGCGCTTTGCCAGAGATGGAAGCTGCCCATGCAGAAGAGGACTTCCTTGCTAACGAAGGATTGCGTGAGCACGGCCGCTCTCACACACTGCTCACACGAGCCAAAACATCTTGCGTACTTGCAGCACTTGAAGGTCGCGACTACTTGGTAATCGAGGACTGGCACCTAGCGGGTCACTTAATTGAACACTCGAATGCAATCGATTGTGAAATCAAAAAGACGCTGAGCCTGGCTGCTCGCACAGAGGCTGGGAAGGCTGGTGCGATTCTCGGCGTAAAGCTCGGGGCATCTGACGAATCAAAATACCACTACACCCTCGAACGCGTGAAGAAGAACCTTAAGAAGCATGCAGCTGATTGTGGTTACGACCTCACGCGCCCGCGGACAGACGAAGTGAACCTGAAGGCATTAGGGCCATTGAATGGAAAAATTTCTGGCCGCGATAGAGACCACGTTGAGGCCGCCTTGGACTCAATTGTCAATGAAACAAATAACAAGAAAGAAGATAGCAATGAAAACTAAAAATCTAGTTTCTACTAAAGAGCTAGGGCTACTGCAAGAAATTGTCGAGACCACGCTCGAACGTTTAGAAGCAAATAATAATGTTCACCTAGGCGATAGCGGACTGTTCATTGCAACAGTTGACCTATGCCCTGACAGCACAACCGCTTCAAAGTACTATCACTGCACCTTCACGCTTTTTGATAGCGATTTGCTTTATGCGTTTGGGCCGTCGCTCGGAGACCTGGGATTTAAGCGAGTAAAAGACTCAAGCTTCGGCCCAGTGTTTAGTTTTGGTGTTTCAGAAGACGAGCTACATGTACGTCTATATCCAATCCTGTTCAAAATTCTGGTTCTGGCCTTAGAAGACATCGGGACCCTAATTGAGGACCTGTCGCTCGAATCTATGTCGGAAAAGCGTGAAGCTCTGAATTGGGAGAAGTTTTACTTCTTGGAGCCAGAGACTGAGGAGGCTATCTAATGAATACCAATAGAGTTCCTATCGCCTGGCTGCCTGCAGATAATTTCCTTGAGCCTGCAGAGAATAAGTTCCTTGACCTATTCACAGACCTCATCTCAGCTGGCCCATCATTCAAGGTCAAGTTCTACACCTTGAACGAAGACCGCTACGAGCTTGCCGTTGAGGCGTCCATCGTAAGAAATCCAGGCGCTGTAGAAATTGGTCTTCAGGCTTCAAAGCGTCTGCAGAACAAAGCCAATGTTCCTGAGCTCGAACGACGTTCGTACAAGCGCAACCAGCCAACTTCAACTAAGTGGACGCGAACCATGGCTGGAGCTCCTGCAGCTCACATGGTCTCAAATCATTTATTCAGTGGTTTGAAGCACCTGATTGGGTTTGAAACAGATATGTGGTTTAGCGTTTCGGCAGAGAGCAACCAGGCGCAGCAGATTCTTGATGCTGTCCTATCAAAAGACACTTCGCTGACCATTGCGGCTCACGGAGGTGTCTACCGCTTTTAGCAGCGAAATAGGTATATTCCACGAGCGGTTGTCGCTCACTTTGTACATAAGAAAATGAACGTTGTTAATCTATAAGGAGACTCCACGTTCTTAGTACCTTAGGCCCTCAGAGTGAGCGACAATTTTGCCTTGCCCCTAGGCACTTCTCACAGTTGTATCCCAGCCGTTAGAACAGAGAATGTCATCAATGGCGAAATAGTAAACGCCTTCACTATCCGTTCCAATCTCCACAGCCTCCCCTGACCGAAATTTAGGGGCACTTATTACGTGAGTTTGACTGCCTAAGTACAAGTCCTTTTCGTCGGAGACGGTGAACGAGATAAGCACGTCAGATGAGCAATGTGCTGTCTCTCGAATTACAAGAAATACGCAGGAGTTATAGATGTTGCAATCAGGCGAGGGCTCAAACCACCAGGCATCAAAATATTCATAGCTCCAAACTTCCTCAGTCTCGAATGGCAGAAGCTCACTAGTTGAACCCAATTGAGCCTGAACAATCAAAGCAATACAGCTCGTCAGCGCACTTAGGCTCGCACCTATTTTCCAGAACATCACGTGTCACACCCTTCTTAGGTGCAAGGTTAAGAGACACATACGACTTTTTAGTCGGTGCTTGGCTCTTGGAAGCGCAGTTCACGCAGAAGTATGTTGCTGAGCCGAAAGAAATTGTCACTTCAACCAGATAGAGCTCACACGTAGGGCAAATTGTCGTCATATCTCCAACGGTCACAGGATATATCTAGAAGCGCTTGAGTTATCCACAAGGGTGATTGCCCATAACTTGCGCGATGGGGCGTCTACGAGCGCTACAAGCCCTCTCAGGATATTTCTGGAAACAAAACCAAGAGATGCTGTCATCTGCATAGACCTGCTCACCCAGCTAACGGAAAAAACGCTCGACCATAGCAGGGTCTATTTTTTAGTCAACAAACGAGCTTGATTCTCGTTTCGAGCCGAATCCAAGAAGGCTAGTTGGCTTTTTGACCTGACCGCCAGAAATCAACGAGGTTCTTTATTGACTCTTTGAATAACTGAGGAGCTTCGACACCGAGGACAATTCGACCCTCAGAGTTGAGAAGCAGGCTTACTTCGATGTGGTCTATTTTCTCGCCCGAACCACCGTATAGAACGACTGTCCTTAGAACTTTGTATTCGGGGTAATAGTGCTTTAGATATGTTCGTTCAATGTTTGTGAAAGTTTCTAGCTGCTTAATTCCAGCCAGAACATTTACCGTTCGCTCGCCCTCGATGTTAATCAATTCCAAGCGTGCTACGTCAATGACGATTAGGTCTGGAATGGCAATTTTCTCTGCATCTTTTGGCATGTAGCCATCATCATCAGACAAGCGCTTGCCAACTGCTAGGGGAGTTCCGTCCGCAGTGTAGAAATAGCCCCGTTCGCACCCTGCGTGGTTTTCATAGATTGAAAAACCTTCTGAAAACTCTTCGACAACGAGGTGAACAAAGATTGTCCCCAGCTTTTCGCCAGTGGTCTCGAAGCGCCAGTAGTCTTCAGGGTACTTTGCCGCAGGAACGGCAATCCCTTCAATTTCCAGATTCAGGTGGTTCGCAATCTGCACAAATTTATTTGCTGGCCTAACCATGTGCTCAGACAAACCATGCTGGGTTATTTGAATTCTCTTCGTCCAACCTAGTTTTCTCAGTGTTGCTGAGATTAGAGAAAGCGCACCGATGTTTGGGTCGTGGGCGAGACCTCCTGCTTTGAAGAGTCTTCCCGAAACAGTTATTAGGTCTTCGCTGACTTTCTCGATGAGGATTGGAACGTTTCCAGCTGGTGGCCTTCTCATCTGGGCTTTATAAGCGATTAGCTCATCTACAGAACTCCAGGCATCTACAGATTCGAGGCTGTCTGTCTTTCCCATGAACTGTACGCCAAGTGTTCTGAAGCAACGTGTGCCAAAAACATTGGTCTGTGTTGGTGAAGATTTTTGAGCAATCTGCAGGTTGTAGAGCATCGTCATGTCAACGCCTGGATAAAAAACGTCAAGGTAGACAAATTTTGTTGCTCGCTGAAAAACCCCAGTATTTCGACTCTCGGAATCGTCCGTCTTTGTTTCTTCGATTGCATATAGGGGTCGGTCTAGTGCTGTAGGTGCTTGGTCCTGAAAATAAACCAAGTAGTCCACGAAACTTGAGTTTCCAGAGATGATGCGCAGGTAAACATTCTCAATAGCTGGTGAGGTGACGCCGACAATTTTGTATGTGGACGTAAATAGCGAAGACTCATCCAGCATGGGAATGATTCTCAGTGTGTCGAAGAATGCGGCTATCCCTTGGCCTTGAATAAATTTGTTGAGAATTTGGCCGACAACATCTTTCTTCGGCCTCTCCTCAGTAAGAATCCAAAGTGTCTTAGACATGGCTACGCGGTCTTTCGGAAAATCATTATGTACTGGTGAATTTGATTTGCTACGTACGCATATGGATAGCCATACGGGTAAAGATTTACCGACTGGTCTGCCCAAATCTTTGTTCCCAAGTACTGCAATCCTGCAATCGAATTCAAGTCTTCGATTACACGAGCATGCAAGAGATTCGTATTTGCCTTATCGGGCTGCAAATCCTTAATAAAGACAACTACATGCCCCTTGTGTTTTAAGTGCGGGAGCGCGTCTTCAACGCTCTTTTTGAAAACTGGATAGAACTCCTCAATTTGAAGGTTTCCAAGGTCTTCATCAAGGTCCGTGAATGGAGTTGGAGCAGTGTCAAGTTTCCGCTTTGCAGACTCACCAGTCTTCTCTCGATTCATCATGTCGCCGTATGGTGGGTCGATGGCTATCAGAGAAAACTTCTCCCCTGCCAAAGTTTTCAAGAGCTTGGTTGGTTTTCGCAGCAGCTCCATTGAATCTGCCTTAATCGTCACCTGCTCATTAAGTCCCAGTTCAGCATTAGCTTTTTTGTAAACCTCAATGTAACTGCTGCTTAAATCAATTCCGACAGCTCTGCGATTTGCCAAACTCGCGCCAAGAAGGGTTCCACCAACGCCCATGAAATAGTCGAGTACTAGCTCGTTTTCTTTCGTGAAAAATTCGATAATCTGGCGCATCAGTTGCGGAGGTTTTGGCGACGGGTGAACCTTACGAATTCCATGAGCATACGATTCAGGTCCCGAAGTTGGATACCTGGTGCTAATCACCGAGTTGAGGAAGAATGTCCACTCCCCGCCTGAAAGGTCGTTGAGAGGGTTGCCCAAGTGATATTTGCGGCCATCTTGAACTTGTATTACCTGGCCCGAAGTGCCGATGATTGTCGCGGTATCAAGTTGGTCTTTTACCCAAGTAGGTAGTTTCGCAATTTGTTGTTTCGTGAGAATTTTCTTGGCAGGTGCACTTTCCTTAGATGCATCATTCTTGGCGATACGGCCTTTGTTCTTTTCTTGACGGACTTTAGTCTCGACAAGAGCATTAAATGACGTAGCCAACTCAGTCACTAAATTTTCATCTGCTACGAGACCCTTTTTTTCTAGAAAAGCGGCAAGGGCTTCTAGGTCTAGTATCTGTGGCTTCTTCATTTATTAATCGCAATCAGGTATTCGAGAACATTACGTTCATCATTGGCAGTTCGCTTATAACGACGGTAGGGAATCTTGGTGAAGTTGAGCGTAGAAACATCACCATGTTTTGAGACAAGCTCTGTAAGTTGCTCTTCACTGAGCAATCCGTCACTGCTGTAACTGATGACAATTGTCTTGAAATTCGCATGTCCCAGAAGATAATCGAAGGATTCATAAACCGAATTCTTTCGGCAGTAGGCAGACTCCCCTGATTTATCTACCCTTGTACCTGTGACGCCTTTGAGCTCTGGTTCATCGTACCGTGCTAGGGATTCAAGGACGTGATAGTTGCTGGAATATTGGCGGCCGTTATAGGGCGTATCTAAGTACAAGACATCGCCAGAAATGCGGTGAATGAGCTCATTCGCATCTGAATGGAATACTTCATTTTTTTGCGTTGACTCGGTAATTTCAAGGTGCTTCAGGGTAATTGGTTTGAGCGCTCTGGAGTCCCAATGCTTTAGGAATGCCCCATACGTGCCCGTTGTATTTGATACAGATGGGACATCTTCAATCAAGCTTGCCAAAAAGTAGTGGGATTCGCTTTTCGATATTTCTCCCGCTTGAAGCCAGAGGTCTATCGTCTGCCTAATTCTGTCAATTTTTAGCGCGTTGCTAACGGATAGATATTGGCGACCCGCATCTCCAGCTGGACTGTATGAAATTGCCATGAAGTCAGAGGGTGCGACTTCCGAATCATCTACCGAAATTGAGTTCAGATATTCAATCGGGTCCATGCCAAGTTTCTTTGAGAGCTTTGAAAAACTAGGACGCTTAGGCAAGCCGTTGTACGCAGAGTTCAAGACATATGAAAAATACAAAATGTCGTTACTTATAAGTTGGTGGGTCCGTTTGAACTCACGACCGACCACACCTGTACCTGCAAAAATATCGCAGAAGACCTCAGATTTCGGCGCTTGAGTTTCCACAACTGAGCGTATTTCAGAAAGCAAATTAGTTTTTGACCCGATGTAACGCATCTAACATCACCTGCCAGTCAAGAAATTTGGATTACCCGCGGAACCTACAATCTCGATTGCGAAGCAAGCGAAGAGGTTATTACTTCAGATTGTACTTGCGCTCACAGACATCTTGATGGAATCAGTCTCTGGACACTGAGGTTCATAGGAACAATCAGCTGTTATTGGTGCTCTGAATCTTGGCTGTCGTCGAAGTATTCAGCGGCATAGCCGCCCGAGTAACCCATACCTTCATAACCACCAGGGCCTGAATGAATGTTCCCCTCATGGCCAGCACTGTCAGTTGCTGTATCGGATTCAACTTGCGGCGTAGTGTTTGAACTTCGATAGCCCAAAAGAAACCCTAGACAACCTGGATTGTTGTTTGTCATAAGCCACCTCCTTGATAAAAATAGGTGGGGCCTCTGACATTTTTAGTTTCCTCTGGCTCGCTTTGGTGAAGAATCGCCTTTGTTCTTTGCATGGGCACCAGGTAGCGCAATGTATTTTGCGATTTTTGAGATGTGGAAGTTGGCGTTGGTTCTAGACCAATTCATGTAAGTCATGATGCTGGCTCGTGGGCTCCCCCAGCTAATGTGTTCAAACCAATAAACCTGGGCGAGAAAACTAGGCCCTTCAAACCTTGCGACTGGATTAGTCGCGACATTTGACCAAAGTTCGGAATTTGGCACAGTTTCCACAGCGATTGCCCTAATAACCGCTGGCAGAGCTAACTGAGTTAGTGCCTTCGTGGACACGAATGTCCCGTTGTTTTGAACTGAAATGCTCTGAATTTCTATCTTGTCTCCAGTGAATATGCATTCGACCACTGCAGAAACCTCAAGGTCAGGATAGGTGACCCTGCGAGTTAGCGTTCCAGGTATGGACTGCTGGGTCCCTGTCTCCTGGTCAAACGGGCCGAATTCGACTCGGGGACCGTCCGCTACGCCAGTGGACTCGATTGTGAAAACTATTGACATTCCTTCACTCTACTAGAACCCCTTCCAAAGAGGGTATTGACAAGTCAAGAAATGCTCACTAATGTTTTGAATAGTACCCCCTCCGAAGGGAGTCCTATAGAAACTACTAACGAAGCTCCTGCCTCCAGGACTTCAGAATTTGGAGCAAAACATGTCACTAGAAGATATCGGCAACTCAGAGGACGCGGTGATTTCGCGCTCGCAGGCTGCACACTTACTCAAGTGTGACCCCCGCACCATTTCTCGTGGGATTGCCGACGGTTCCATTCCAGCCATCAAGCTGGGTCGCCGTCAGGTTATCCCTCGCGCCCCATTCCTAAAGCTACTTGGTTTGGTTGGAGGTGAAATCTAATGGCTAGGAAGAAGACCCGCAGTTATGGCAAGGGTTCTGTTTACGCATACAAGTCAAAGGCGGGCACCCGCTACCGTTGGCAGGCTAGTTTTCGCATTGACCCTGATGACGAGAACAGTCCATTGGAGCGTTTGTCCAAGGGAGGATTTGAATCCATGGCGCTTGCCAACGAGGACATGCAGTTAGCACTGGTTGAAGCAAAGAAGGGGCTCAGCCCAAAAACAAGTTCTGAAAAATTTGGAGCCTACTCTTTGAAGTGGCTCGGCATTCAGAAGTTGGCAAACTCGACTATAAAGGGCTACGAAAAAATAATTCGCGTGCACTTGAATCCTGCATTCGGTGACCTAACCTTGAGTCAGATTTTGCCCAGTGCCATTGCCAAGTTCTACAAAGAGCTGGGGACTTCAGGCAACAAAGGTCGGCTAACCAAAGGTCAACCATTGTCAGCCAACTCAGTGAACAAGATTCATATCGTTCTCGGCTCGATTTTAGATGCTGCAGTTGCTGATGGACTGGTAAGGGTCAATCAGGCACGTAACAATCCAAAAATTGTTCAAGCGCCTACGGGCCGTTCAATCCGCATGCAGAAAAAAGAATTAAAAACTTGGACCACACAGGAAGTCACAGATTTCCTGAGATGGAACAAGGATGTTTATGCGGATGAGTTCTACGCGCTTTGGCACACTTACTGCTGGTCTGGCATGCGTCGAGGCGAGGGTGTTGCACTCCAATGGGACGACATCAACTTCGAAACAGGAGTTATCTCAGTTAGACGAGCCTCGGACTCTGGCCTCAGAAAAGCTGTCAAGCAGACTAAGACCTACAAGGAGCGGGCAGTCCTTATGGACGCTGACTCATTAGCTATTCTGCGAGCGCATAAGTCAGTTCGTGCGCTGTTGGGACTTCAGTTTGTGCGCGGTGACGCTTATGTGTTTGGGAATCTTGATGGCAGTGTTCGCAATCCAGGCGACATCGGCGAAAAATGGTCAAAGACGCTCAAGAAAGCACAGGCTGAGATTCCAGGTCTAAGCCACCTAACTATTAAGGGCATTCGTCACACTCACGCGACTTTGCTTTTGGAAGCTGGCGTTAGCGCGAAGGTAGTGCAAGAACGTCTCGGCCACAGCAATATTTCTACTACCCTCGATATCTATTCACATGTGACACCCACTTTGCAGCAGTCTGCTGTAGAGGCTTTAGGTCGTTACTTGAAAGCCTGACAAAACGAATAGCGAAGAGATTTGCCCCCGTAAATATTTTTATAGTCGGGGGCACTTCTTTTTAATCGAAAGGGTCCCAAGGAATTTCGACCTGCCAACCCTTAGCTGTTATCTCTTCGAGCTCTAGTGTTAGCTCCTCCCACATCTCTTCCAGTTCTTTTGTGTTTACCCGAGTGGCACAATCTGCCTTGTCGAGACCAAGCGAGATTGCAATGGTCATATCTTTGAGCTGCTTTGAGGTTACGGTCATTTCAACCTCACCTATTTTTCTGTTCTGGAAAGAATTTCTGCGCCAGTTCATTAATGAATCGGTCTTTATCTTCTTGACTCAATTTTTCATAATCACTAAGCATGGAAAAGAAGAGCTTCTTTGGCGGGTCAAATTGTGGAGAGACAGAGACCACAACTCCTTTATCGCCGTAAAAAGGAGAATCCCAGTCATACCAAGTGAATTTGACCTCGGCAAGCTCGTGAACGGCTTCAAAGACAAGTGGCCGCTTATTCTTCTTGACGGCTATCCTTGCTGCTTCGATGATGTCGGTACCAGCAGGCTGGCCAATTGCACCTAGGAAAGCACCATACTTTTCTGGTGCCAAAAAGTGAACACATTCCGAATCTGGTTCGTTGCAACTAATTTGAACGCCGCCTTCAACAGCCTCAAACTCCACTTGTTGGTAGAAGTATTGAGTGTCACTTGGGCGCACACAGAATGAAAAATGGAATTTTGACAACTAGCTCCCTTCACGGGCGGGGGACCAGCCTTGGTGAGGCAGCCGCCTACATTTGGAATCTACCTATCCCCTAGGACATTTATCTCTAGCGGTCACCTAGCTGCTCGTTCGGTCTGATTTATGAATCAAACGGCCGTTAAAAGTCCATAAAAAGTGGTCTCTGCACATGAAAATGCACAACGAGTAGCAGAAAACCCCGCTAACACTGTTGTTTACCAGTGTTTGCGGGGCTTCCCTGGGTGGCTAGTGAGGGATTCGAACCCCCGAAGGCTGAGCCGGCTGATTTACAGTCAGATCCCTTTGGCCGCTTGGGTAACTAGCCAGATGCACTTTCGGTCGCCTGTATTCAGCCGATCGAAGGTGCGTTAGAAGTTTAGCCCATCTTTCAGGGTTTAAAAAACCGCGCAAGCGGTTACAGAAGATTCCACTACGATGATTTTCAGAGGGTTTTACAA
>JACCDK010959473.1_pt1 | contig 12879 bp, 13 predicted proteins | sample 7445871 | NCBI WGS metagenome assembly JACCDK01 (sample SAMN15323436, study PRJNA562643) | freshwater metagenome | isolation source: river surface water | place: USA:Blue River Watershed | collected 2017-08-15
GGATTTGCTATTGAGTTATCTACGTGTGTCTCTGCAGCAAAATTCACAACTGCATCAACATCCGAATTTTCAAAAAAATCTCTTAAAGACAACTTATCTCGTATGTCTATTTTCTCGAATTGAATTTTGTCCAGTACATTTGAGATAGAGTCCATGTTTCCTGCATAAGTTAAGGAATCCAAAACGATTATTTTGTTCGAAGTATCCGAAAGTTGTCGCACCATTTCTGAGCCAATGAATCCAGCTCCACCCGTAATTACAATATTCAAGTTATTTCCCGATAGCCAAACTAACTAAGGAAGCCAATTCACGCTTTACTTCTTCTTCGCAAGATACGTAAACAGGCAGGCAGAGAATACGCTTGGCGATTGATTCAGAGATTTCTAAATTTGAAGTAAAAACAATTTTAGCATCGCCAGTGTATCCGCTTTGCAGTGTAGGGAAATAATACCGTCGTGACATAAAAAATGGCGATGTGGCATGCTGAAAAATCAACAGTTGTTCTTCATTTTCAAATATTACTGGGAAGTAGGAATAAACCGTGTCATGATTATCATCAATTATCCGGAATCTAGAATCGCTTCTGAAAATTTTTTTATACAGCTTTACAAAATTTTGTCTCTTGGCGATATCTTTTGAATATTCCTGCATCCTCGCTAGCGCGCGCGCTGATGTAAATTCGTCTGCCTTGGCATTGATTCCATCTCTAAATTGCAATGACCCGGTAGAATTTAAACCAAAGTTCGAACTTTGACGCACCCGACAGATTGGCTCGGAATTTCCGATTACTAATCCGCCCTCTCCAATTCCAAAAACTTTTGTTGCGTGTAACGAGAACACTTCATAAAGCGCCTTATGCTCAAAATTCCAACTGTTTTTTCTGCATGGTAGCGAGCCCGCAGCGTCAACAATCACTGGTACGTTGAAAGCATTACACCTCTCTACTAGCTTTGAAAGATCAGTGATGAAACCCAGAATTCTTGTAGGTAACACAACTGCAATATCGTATTCTTTGGAAACTAAGAATTCAGTTGCCTTTTCAAAGTCCAACACCAGAGTTTCAGGGTTAATATCGCAAATAATTGGTATGCCGCCTGCAAGAATTACGGCGTCAAGTGTGGCTGCAAATGTAAAGTTACTTACCACGACATGTCGATTGCGTACACCTACTGCGAGCAGACAAGCAGTTAGTGCTGCAGTATTGCTACTTGCTAGATACCCATCTATGTCATCACCAAAAAATTTTGATAACTCCAACGAAGCTTTTTGTTGAAGTTCAGCGGAATTACTGAAAACTCCATTTTCGTATGCAGTAAGAATTAATTTGTTAGTTTCGGCCAAAGAAGGTGGGTTTACTTGAATTAGCGGAAGCGGAAAACGGGACCATTTTATTGGTTCCATGTGACCACCCTTTCCGTAATTGTGAAGCTAGAAACACACGTTACTCTTAGCTTTATGACGCTTTCACAATTCATATCTTACGCGATAAAGCCTCGAATATACGTAATATTAAGAGGTGGTTTAGGAAATCAATTGCACCAAATTGCCGCGGGAGTAAAATTGGCTGAGGCTCGCAATTCAAGAATAATAATTTTCCCTCATATTGTTGACACTGCGATTAACTCTGACCGCAGAGGGCTTTTTAGAAGTGTGAATATTGTTGGCCTTTTTCCTAACGTTAAAGTTCAGTACACTAATAAATTGGAAAATATGTTACTGCGTTTGGCCAATCGTAACTCGTTTAGAATGTTTAAGAATTTTATTGTTTCAGATGAAAACTTCCATCAACAGGAAAAATATCGATTTTTGATACTTCGCGGATGGTTTCAATCGAAAGATTTCTTACCAAGTTTAATTAATTTTAAAGAGATTATAAGGGAACAAAAAGAAGATTTACACGAACTAGTAATTCACGTCAGATTAACAGATTTTCTGACAATTGATTCGAACCCTCTTAAGTTGGCCTACTATAACGGTGCGGTGCAAACTCTTGGAAAGGAGGGCGTTCCCAGCTCAATAACTTGCTTTTCTGACGATCTGCAAGGAGCTCAAGAGTTTTTGCCCAACAATCTTAAATATGATTTTCCTGAGCTTGATAAAACGCTCAACTCCTACGAATTGTTAGTTGAACTGGCAAGCTCAAAAGTCTTAATTTCTTCAAAAAGTTCGCTGTGCTGGTGGGCGGCTCTTTGTGTCGTGTCCAGTGGTGGAAAGGTCATTTCTCCTTTAGATTGTCCCTTCCCCAGTGATCAATGGGTTCAACTAAATCCATTGTCCTAATTTCCGAAGCTTGATCAAAAGCGGGTTATCTCCAACCACGGTTAAACTTTCGTATTTTACAAATATTCTAGATACAGGGTTTGCTAACTTCATTTGACTAACCTCACCCTTAGAATAACGATTGGTTCCCATCCATCTTGGCCTGGAATTTTTTGTGTGAGCGCTTCTAAAGTCACCAAAACCAAGGTTTTCAACTAAGCGACCAATTGGGACTATAGTCTGTTTATCATTTACGAAAAGGTGGTACTGAAGTTGGGTATCCCATGTGTGAGTTGGATTATTTTGTATTTTTCTGAACCGGTTAATCCAAATTTCCTGCTGCTTTCTCGATAAATCCTTCCAAGTACACGAATTAGATAAAGATTTATCTATATCCTCCTCGCTAATGTCAAATTTATATCCCTGCCAACCCAATCGGGAAATAGCCCATCCCCAGCTAGAAAAGTAGGGCGTTGGGCGAAAGGTATTGAACTTTTCCAGCGGTTTCGGTAAAGCTATTGGTGAGTAACCGCCGAATGTAAAATACTTATCGTTGAAATCTGGGTGGTTCAACGCATTCAACGCTGATTTGTAGAATCCTCTACTTATTGAGATGTCATCTTCTACAATAATCACTGAATCATACGTTTCTAAACTATCGCTGATGACTCCAACTATATGCTGCACCATACCCAGATTCTCCGACTGCACATTAAATTTCAAAATGGAGTCTTTAGGCCATTCGATACTGTACTGATTCAACAAGTTAACAACATCGATGCTAGTTTTTTCATTTAGGAAATCGACAGACACAAGTAGATTTGGAGGAGCTATTTCCTTAAGCTCCTCCAACCGATCACGCAACATTTCTATTCGATTGTAACCAAAAAGAATTACAAGATTTCGGTTTTTAAGGTTTTTATTCGCGGACACGTGGAAACTATAACAATTTGTTCACGAACTTTCAGAGAAAGTGCAAAAGTCTATGGTCTACATAATATTTGAATTTTGCTGGTAATCTGAAAGACTGTTTTCGACAATGATCGATTTATCCCAAGAGAGCCTAAATCCGCAGCAATTTTGCATGTTAAGAGAAATGCGATCAACCTCCGAAATACAGCTCCAGTAATAATTTCCTGCCAAGAGGACGAGTAGCCTGGCACATCGGTAAATTCATGAATGTAGAATTATGGACTATGATTTAGACGGAATTATACATTCTTTATTTTCATCTTATCTCATGGACTTAAAGAAAAATTACCTTATAAACTTCAGGTTCTTTGAGCGATATTTTATTGAGTTGATTCTGGATGTGATTACTCCGTAAACAATCCGTGAGTCATTGATCTCACACTGTAAACAAGATGGGGATCCATAAATTTTTTCTACATTTTGTAAATGAGTTTCTATTCTGCGCTGGTCATTCCTTTGATTCATTCCGCGATAATCCAAATAGCTTAAATCGGTACATAAATTTTGCCATGGAGTACCCAAAATTCCATTACATTTCCATATTGAATACATGAGCGCAATGTCGGTATGTCTTGGACTTGTGAGTCCAATATAAAAATATCTCGACCAGTACTTAGTTGCACGCCGCGCAAAGTCTCTTTCTTGCAGATTCCGAGGTTTAACCATTTCATATATCTTCTTCTTTATTAGCTCACTATCAACGGATTTTTCACGCCAAGATTTTTCAAGTTCGTTGTAAGCCGATACATTTATTGCATTTCCCCAGAGCTGACCAAAAAGTGTCTTCCTAAATTCATATTTAGATTCGTTATCTCGGTGATTAGATGACGAATAAGCTGTGAAAACGGCAGGTTCTCTTGCGGTGGAAATATTCCTCTTTAGGAAGTTCAATCCAATCTCCGAGATGTCATTATCTTCTTCCAACATAAGCCCTGTGTTTGCATTCTCAAACATTAATTTTTGTACACGGAGAGAATGATTGGTAAAACCAATATTTTCATTAAACACATCAATTTGGACGCGAGAGTCGTTGATAGCAATTTTTTCAGCGCTGAGAATAGTTTTATTACGCCATAAAATCTCTTCGTCATTGGCTAAATGGCGAAGACCGTCAATAACGATCCTAAGGCGCGTTAGATTTGACCATTTAAGCAATTTGGAGGCTGTTCTAAATGTCATTTCCGGCCTCATGTAGCTCATCAAGGTTACATCCAATTGATGCCGACTCCTTATAAGTTAAATAGGACTTTAGTTATGGCAACGATACTATGATTGAATGGAGTTACCTAGTTTCGCGTCGGAAGAGAAGAAGTTGCTTTACTCCGACTTACTTTGGTTGAGAGAATAACAATTAGAACAAAGCCCGATTTTCTGGAACTGGGTCGCCGCTGGTACCTTAACGGGGCCAACATTGAAAAAAGTTTTCTTTATAAAAGATCTCCTCGAGCGCACAAGTGAATCAAATCTTCCAATCGTTGAGTTCGGCTCAGGCATAGGAACCAAAGCTTTTACTTTATTGAATGTTCAGTCCGCATTGCCACAATTTATACGTCCGGTATTTGCATTTGACTCACTGCTAGGCTACTCAGATTCTGGAACTCTTAGTTTAAATGAATTTCGGGATAGCGTAATAGGCAACTACAAATCCATGAATAGAATTCTCCGTAAGCTTTACCGATTAGATTATGACTTAATCGATTTCACTGCAGGTATTCTTCCTGGATCCCTTGTATCAATGGATGCGAATATTCGGTTCAGCATTTGCTTCATTGATGTTCAAAGCGGTCACCTTACGGTTGAATTGTTAGAGTGGGCCATGATTAACGTTGAAGTAGGAGGTATTATCGTGATTGAGGGTGTCAACAGTCCATTTTTTCCAGATGTTGCAACCATGCTCGCCGAATACGATATTCCCAGCCAATTTAGAGAAATAAAAATTGACTGGGACTATACCTTAGACTAGAAAATTCTGTTTTGAATCATATTTAAATGGATTCAAAAGCAATTTGTTCTAAAATACTAATTTTATTCCCTGTGTATTCCGGTAAGAAATTTAATTCGATTCCCTCTTTGGAGAAATTTCGATGTTCATAAAGATCCACCCCTCCCGATGCATTAAGGTAACGGTCTGCACCCAAGAATTTGCAAATTTGAATGATTCTATCCTCGCTCTTTAATCTATTAGGGTTTGGGATATCAGAAGATTTAATTATCTTTGTATCAATTTTAAGGTAATTACATATATCCTGAATTTGAATTTCAAGATATTCCAATACCGTATAGTCGTTAAGTTCAAATAGCGATGGGAAGAATTGACTAACTGAATCCTTCATCTTGGACAACTCAAATCTATTGAACTTATTCTTGAACTCAGCAATTCTTTCATCATCGAACCTTAAATCACCAATTAAAGTCGAAGTTTGAGGACTTTTCTTAATGGGAAGACCCCACCAGTCTGATTCTTTCGAGTTCCTTAAGTGAAATTTATTTCTGTGAACCCATCCCCGACGGGGAAACTGAACATCATCATACAAAACAAACAGGTCCGCTTGCGCAGGAAGTTCAAAATAACCCGGATATGGAAAGAAATATGGCTGCATGATAGAAATGGTGTTGTAGTTCTCTTTATCTTCTGACATCCTTTATTCTCGCTTTGTCTCAAGTTTTCTTTAGGAGTTTAGATGCAGAATAACCCATTACTCCACCGCTTTAGGAAGTTAGATAGTAGAGGTTCATCCCCTCATAATTTTAGTTTCATTGACGAAATTCCAAGTTTTTTGGACCTCCAGGCCCTGGGAAACGAAGAGAGGATTTCCTTAGATTGGTACCGCGACAACGCTAAGGATTATGATGACTACTTGCCAATAACATTTCAAATTCTTGGCTGTGACGAGTTTGAAGAACGTAAGAAAATGTATACGGCGTTGGATGTGTCTCCGGGGATGAAGGTTTTGGAGATTGGTTGTGGCACTGGGAGAGATTCTACTTTCCTAGCTCAAGACTTGGATGGGAAGGGAGAATTATTTCTTCAAGATATCTCTGTAGAAATCTTAGCCATCGCAAAGGAGAAATTCGCTGGCTTACCGGGGAGTGATCTCAAAACTCAGTTTTTTCTATCCAGCGCTTCCAATCTTCCATTTGAAGATGACTATTTCAATCGTATTTTTCATTTCGGAGGTCTAAACACTTTTTCAAATTTGAGTAATACTTTGCAAGAAATAGTTCGAGTTGCCAAACCTGGAGCGAAGATTTTGCTTGGTGACGAGGGGATTCCCCTTTGGTTAAGAAATACCGAATTCTATAAGGCGATGTCGGCAACTAATTTTCACTATTCTCACGTACCTCCGACTGAATTTCTGCCGGACACGGTTCGTAACGTCAGAATTGAGTGGTTTATGAGTGAAGCTTTTTATTTTATCCTGTTTGAAAAAGCTACTAATGTTCATAATTTTGATCTTGACATAGAGATTCCGGGTGCCAGAGGCGGCACGCCTCGGAAAAGACTGCACGGTGTCTTAGAAGGGATCAATCCAGAACTGAAAGAGCAGGCTTATAAAGCTGCTGCCGATTCGGGTCTATCAAGAGTTGATTGGCTCGAACAAGCTCTAACCAAAAAAATCGAAGATTCCCTATGAGGGTAAGGCAGATAAAAAAGCTATTTTCTCCAGACAATTCACTTGCTTGGATGCAAGACTATGCTCAAATTCCGTATGGATTGATCAACGGAAATTCACTTTATGTTTATTTTTCATCGCGTAGCAAACAAGATATTAACGGAAATTTCAAGAGCTACACTGGTTTGGTGTGCTTTGATCTATTGGATAATTTCAATTTAAATTACATCTCGCAGAGTCCAATAATTGAACTTGGATCGAAAGACAGTTTTGATGAGTTTGGAGTCATGCCGGGTAGCGTTATCAAACATTCTAATAATTCATTTGAGATGTTCTATTGTGGCTGGAGTCGTCCACAAACAAAACCATACCGATGGTCAATAGGGTCCGCAATGTCTACGGATGGTCTAAGTTTTTTCCGAAACTCTCCTAATCCACTAACTCTTTCAGAAGATGAAGATCTCACGGCCTGCCCAATGGTATACAGCGGTGAAACCGTAAAAATGTATTATCTATCGAGCGAAAGTTGGATTAAGCACAAAGGTAGATTCGAATCTGTTTATTTGATTACGGAGGCCAGCTGTCATGACTCGAAAACGTGGGTCTCCAGCAAAAAATATTTAATTTCCAAGACGTACGATCTGGAATGTCAAACTAGTCCTAGTGTCTTCCTAAAAGATGGTTTCAATACCATGATGTACAGCTATAGACATGCAGTTAATTTCAGGGAAGATCCACGGCAGAACTATAGGACCGCATGGGCTGTGGAAAAGAGTGATGGAGTTTGGGAAAAAAGGGGAGAGGTAGTGTTTGAACATGAAAATAATGAGCGCACGGATATCGCATATGCAAATGTCTTCAACTATCTAGGTGTAAATTACGTCTTATATAATCTCACTCAAGGTTTTGGCACTTCGGGGATATTCCTTGGTGTTATTGATTAGCTTGCTTTAACTGGTCGAAGCCACCCAGTCTCTCAAAATACTCTGACGGCAATCCTAGGGCTGGCGAGCTAGGATTAATTATCACGGAGTGTTTTGAAACGTGCTTCATTACGATAGAACCACCACCAATTATTGCTGTATCCCCTATTTCGACGTTGTTTCCGATTGAGGCACCAATCCCGATCACACAAAAATCATCAATAGTCACCGAGCCCCCAATAGTCACCGAGCCTGCCAAAAAACAAAACTCAGCGATCGACGAGTTGTGGCCCACAAGAACATTTGACCAGACAATAGTGCCCTGCCTGATTCTTACTCCATTTTCAATGCACGTATGAGGAAATATTACAGTGCCTAATTCCAGAATCGCGGAAGGGGCTACATATGACGATTGATGAATCAAATTCATTGGTTTAGAGCCGGCTGATACGAGCCTTGAAAAAACTTCTTTCCGTAGTTTATTGGATTTTCCATAACCAACACCCACCACAAACTGATCTTCTCCGGGAATAATCTGATTCAAATAATCTTCAAAAGAAACAACCGGAATGCCAAGCCACGTAGTTTCTTGTAGAAACTCAGAATCGACTATTGCCAAGTCAAATTCTATTTGACTTGAAAACATTCCAACAATAGCTTCGCTAACGCTTCCGATTCCGAAAATAGCATTCTTCATAAATTACTCCACTTCTAAACTTTTTGCGGCTGATCTATCCTTTTTTCCATTTTGATTTCGTGGCAATTTTTCAACAATACGGACCTTTCTAGGGTGCATATAAATTGGTAAACTGCCCTTGATTTCGCTTACAACTTCGTCAAGCTCTACCGAGCCTTCGATGTAGACAGTTAGATCCTCTTTCTTACTAGAGTCAAAAACTGCAATACAGGCGTCTACTCCGGAAAAGCCTTCAATTACTGACTCTATCTCTTCAAGCTCAATCCTAAATCCGTTTCTCTTTATTTGATTATCTGCTCTTCCAGCGAAATACAATTCTCCCGACTCAAAGTCTAAATAAACTAGATCTCCCGTGTTGTACTGTGGCATCAAAGAAGAATCTTGAGAAAAACGCTCTTTTTCGATATTGGTTATATACCGATTTGTTACATTTGAACCACTGATGTAGAGAATTGCCGTTTTTTGCGACTTTAAATCTTCCGTATTATTTAAATCTTTCAACGAATAATTAAAAAATTCTGGAAATTTGCCAAGGGAAACATATTTATGGTTTGATTCCAAGTCATTATCCTTTATAAAATTGACACTACAAATGCAAGTTCCTTCGGTGGGGCCATATACACTTACAGCCTGACTTTTTCCTTTAAATTCTGAAATAACTTTCTTTAAGATGTCTTTCGGGAATGCCTCGCCTCCGAATATTATCAATCTGAGGTAGTCGAAGTTACTTGGAGAAAATGCGGACAGCTTGTACATTAGAATAATTAATGAAGGTACGGAAAACCAAATTGTTGGTTTTTGTTGAATCAGATTTTTCAGCCAATCAAATCCGGATTGATCATTGTCTAAATCACACAAGATTAGGCTACAACCATTTAGCAGAGAAAGATATAAATCAAAAACAGAGTTATCAAAGTACCAAGGATTAACGCTCGTTAATCTATCTTTATTTGTTACATCGAATTCTAATGTTAACCATTCGGTAAATCTCTCAACTTGCTCATACGTTATTCCGACACCCTTGGGCGCTCCTGTTGACCCAGAAGTGAACATAATGTAGGCGTATTCACAATTGTTAAATTTTTTTTCGCTTAAATTTGAAACAGGAGAATAGCAAGTGTATTCAATTAAAGAATCTAATTCTCTACAATTAAATTGTGAGTTGGATAAACATTCTTTATTTGATTGGTTTGAGATGAAAACAAAAGAGCAACGTGAATCCTCAATGATGCTCAAAATTCTTTCTTGAGGTTGATTAAAATTAATAAATGTGTAACTACACGATACCTTCCAACAGGCCACTAGAAGCACCAATCCAGAAATGTTTTTTCGAGCGTCGATTGCTATGTGATTACCTGCTACCAGGCCAATGCTGACCAAATTTGAAGCAGCAGTATCGGACATGATGTCTAATTGTCTATATGACACCTCAGATCCGTCAGTGTCAATTATTGCTATTCGATCAGGATACTTTTTTACTACTTGCTGAAATTTTCTGAATATAGAATTTGGATGCACGAGTTATCCTATATTTGAGTGAACATGTAGAGTGGTACCACTTACACCTTCTGATTTGATAAGAAAATCCACAGCAAGGCACACGTCTTGTATATCGACAAGCTTCTTCAACGCTGATTTTTGAATTACTCTGCTGATTCCAATCTGATTCATATTCTTCGAAAGATTAGGTAAATCTATATATCCCGGTGAGATGCAGTTTATCTGTATGCCGTAAACCCCGACTTCTAAAGCGAGATTTCTTGACATCGACTCGACTGTAGATTTTGCAGCACTATAACCAAATTGCCCCAAGACGCCACTGCTGTTCATACTTGAAAAATTTATAATTTTGCCTGTTTTCTTCCTTTTGATTAGTTCCTCAGAGAAAACTAACATGGGGATCGATTGGCACGAAACATTATCATTAAAGTCGCCCAAATGTGCGTCATGGTCAATCTTCACGGAGTTTGCATTTAATATATTTGGATCCAAAATAGGTCTAGAAACTATTCGCCCACATAAATTTACTAAGTACTCTGGAAAATCAGAATCCTTGATAGAAGCCAAATACTCTTGAAACTGACCTGGATTTGTCACGTCGAGTTGGGCAAAATCCAGTTTACTTGCCGGATCAATTACATCGCTATCGACGCACTTTATTCTGTGTTTTGAGCTTAAGTAACTAATAAGTGGCCCAGCAACAGAGCCATTGGATCCCAGAATTAGCACGGTTCCCATCTAGCGATCCTTAGAAAGAAAGTTCAGGCAATCTTGAAATGTTAAAAGTGAGACCATGTCTTCAAACGTTAGTTTCAATGAGAAATCTATACCTATCTGAGTCATTAGAGCCATGTGTCCAAATGAATCCCAGGCGGGTTCAATCTTGTACTGCATTTCAGATATCTTCTGTGGATTATCATCACAATCAAAAGCGGTGATGAAAGTCTTCACTAACTGGGCTTCAATAGCCTCAAGATCCATGTTTGGATCCTTTCTCTGTAATTTGGAACAACACTTAGATTTTGAATTTGTGCTTGACACAAATCCTACATCAACCTTGATTTAGACTCGTTATAATGAGGCATTTAATTATTCGCCAATTGTATTGATTGAGAAGATGGATCATATAACGAGGTGAATTCGATAACAGGCTAAAAAGCAGATCGTTAAAACTTTTGGGAGTCATTGATTTTTCGGCCAGATTGATTCGGAGCGAGTAAATTGAAACGCCTTACTGAGTCCGCTACAAATTACTTGTCTGGATAGTCTTTATCTAAGGTGAAAGTGAAATTATAGTTGGCAAATTAACGTCAGTGTTCAGATTTTTCTACCTTAGAAGATCATGCTTTGCTATTCTTGCGTAATGAAGACAGGCTTGATAATTCAAGGACCAATCCATTCTCCTGGTTTCGGGCCATACGAGTTTATTTCTGGTGGAAAGTTTGAAAAATCCTGGATAGATTACGATTCAAAAGAAAACATTAAAAGTATCTTAGTTAAATCTTTGAATCTATTTGACGTAATTGCTTTAGTCACTTGGCGAGATCCGAGGAATGGAGATTTTCTGGAGGAAATTAGAATTCCAGGCAAAATTTTAGTTTTCGAAGTCGATGAAGACACTTTTCTTATTAACAAACGTATCGAAGGCACACATAAGTATCACCAAATTTATTCCACACACATCGGAGCCCAAAAGCTTAAAACATTGGGAGTTCATTTTATAGCTAAAATTCGAACTGATCAGAGCATCGACTTAATTTTATTGAGTAAGTTAGTAAAAGATCATTCGAGAAGGAATCCGAGATCTGTCGGGGTGCCTTACATGAATCTTTTTGAGATTGATAGGTTAACGGACTTCTATTTTGTAGGTGATTGCCAGTTAATCGAGAATCTGTGCGAATATTTCTTGGCGTCTCCCGAACTGTTTAAAGACACACATAAAGATTATTTTTACAAATTTTCTCATTTCTTAAATGGACGTGTTTGTGATGTGCAAAATGCTAACCAAAGGTTGTTTCGCTTTCACCAGATGATTAAAAATGTCGCAGACTGGACCCAAGTTCTTTATCCACTAGACCCTAGACTGCTTGAAGATTTCTATTGGCGTGGGAGGAAAGTTAACATCAAGCTTAATGGGTGGGTACGGTATTTTTTTGTTTTTCACGCAACGTCTTCTTCGCAAGTATTCTTAAAGACAATTTCTAACTGGGTTCAAACTTCATTAGCTAGATCTGCGAGAAGACCTTTTATTAAAGTTCTTAGCTTTTTCTCTTATCGTAAGCACCGCATTGCCCATCTAAAGAATGAGTCATAATTTTTGATCATGAATCAAACTGCAAGTAGATTTCGCTTTGCTAGCATTGTCTGCTTTGCAATCTCGTAAACTCGTATCAAATGGGATATTATATTGCGCAATATTCTAAGTTTAAATTCTGTCTTTGAATCGCATCATAGAACTCGATCTAAATAGTCTTTATTCGCAAGAATTTATCTTGGGCGCCGGCGGCGTCCAGATGAATTAGGTCTAGGTTTTCTGTTTCCTCGACTTGGACCTTTGTTTTCGACAACAGGGGTTACATAAGGGATTCCTGACGGTTCTTGGGCTCCAGTGATTCGCATTAAATCTTGATCTAGCGGCTTAACTCCTACGAACTTAGGTGTTACACCGGCACGCGAAGTTAGGCCGCCAACTGATTTTTGTTGTTTTGTCGTTGCAAGAGTCACTACAGCACCAGCTTCACCTGCACGTGCAGTACGGCCAGAACGGTGCAAGTAATCCTTGTGATCTGTTGGTGCATCCACGTGAACAACCAAAGAAATACCATCAACATGAATACCTCGTGCCGCAACATCTGTTGCGACTAGGGCCGCATTTGGCAATTGTTTGAAAAGCGCAAGGGTGCGAGTACGAACC
>JACCDK010463290.1_pt1 | contig 12874 bp, 12 predicted proteins | sample 7445871 | NCBI WGS metagenome assembly JACCDK01 (sample SAMN15323436, study PRJNA562643) | freshwater metagenome | isolation source: river surface water | place: USA:Blue River Watershed | collected 2017-08-15
CCTACAACTTCGCACGCCATCTCTTGAAGCTGTTACAAAAGTTCTCATCAACCGCGACAACATCGCGCCAGGAATGGCCGACTTTGCAGCCCGTGTAAGCCAAGGACATATTGGCCGAGCAAAGTATTTGGCAACCAATGAATCAGTTCGCAGCAATCGCAAACTTATTATGCAACTTCCACTTCAACTGGGCTCACTGGCTGCAGCATTTCAAGCTGCACAAACACTTATTGATCTTGCGACTCAAGAAGCAAATGAAACATCGGACGAGCGCGATGAAAAAGAAATTGAGAAACTTCAAGAGGCCTATGGAAAGGGCGCAACCGGCCGCGGGATGGCAACCGGCGGAGCTAAGGCAGTCAAAGAGTTAGAGAAAGAACAGAAGTCTCGGTCTACCCGAATGGTCCGCGACTCTATCGATGGAGCCCTGCTAGATATAGCAACCTTCTACCGTGATGTCATGATGGTGCAATCAGGTAATACAGAATGGATGATAAACACCGATATGCGCGAAGAGATTGAAAGTTACGCTGTATCTCACCCAAATCATTCAACAATCCTGAAGATTAATGCTCTGATGGAAGCACGTACCAACCTTGCTCGCAATGCAGCGCCCCTAGTTACCTGCGAAGCGCTTATGTGTCACCTTGCAAAACAATGAGCCGAAATTAATCATAAAGTTTTAGAAAGTACTCGATATTCTCCCTAGGAATGGCTCCATGAGCCTCCTTAATTTGTTAAGTTATCCCCATGAGAGTGCCTTTAGCTTCAAGTGGATTGCGAAAATCAGACATAGATGCAGTTATGAGAGTTCTTGACTCGGGAAATCTCACGATGGGTAAAGAAGTCAAGAATTTTGAGTCAAAAATGTCGAAGTACCTCGGTGTAAAGCATTTTGTAATGGTCAACTCGGGCTCATCTGCGAATCTATTAATGATTGAAGCCTTGATGCGTCCGGCGATATCTAAACCAAAATTGAATCCAGGGGATAGCGTTCTCGTCCCAGCAATTGCTTGGCCAACCACCATCTGGCCTTTGATTCAGCTGGGCTTGAACCCACTCTTCGTCGATGTGGATCCCAAAACACTCGCACTAGATTTGCTCGCAGCGCAGCGGTTAATTGAATCATCGCGTATTCCGGTCAAGGGTATTTTTCCAATTCATCCACTTGGATATGCAATTCCCCCTTCCAAACTCGAAGAGTTTGTGTCTAAAAATGAACTTATTCTGATTAACGATGTCTGTGAATCGCTCGGAAGTTGGAGTGAAGGTAAACACGCAGGTACAACTGGAGTAGCCGCGTCTTTTTCCTTTTATTTTTCGCACCACATCACGACTATGGAAGGCGGAGGAATTGCTACAGATGAAGATTCTCTAGCCGATGATCTCCGTTCGATGCGTTCCCACGGTTGGTCCCGCGACAGATCAGATGTTAAGGAGTGGAGTTCACAAGTATCCAACAACGATTCCAAATTCTTGTTCGTTTCGACAGGCTACAACGTCCGACCTATGGAAATACAGGCAGCAATTGGATCTCTTCAAATTGAAGAGATCGATGCCTTTGTATCAAAACGCAGAGAAATCGCTCGCCGAGTTTCCCAAACGCTTAATGGAACGCAACTATCGGTTATTGGCGCGGATGGTTTCTTAAGCCCTGAAGCAAGCAAGTCCAACTCTTGGATGCTTATTCCAATTCAGGTAACTGGAGAAAATGTTCAGGCGAGAAAGAAAAAGATTCTGGAGACTCTTGAAGGGCTTGAAATCGAAACGCGGCCCGTATTGACTGGAAACTTCTTGTCCCAGCCAGCAATCCAAAGAATCACAAGACATGCCGTTGATCCAAAATCATTCAGTGTTGCCACTGAGATTACAGAGTCCGCTTTCTTGGTGGGAGCCCACCACGATCTGACTGATGAACAAATTCAATTCTTATGTGAATCGCTTCTCAAAGCTAGCTCAATCATATGAATACGCAAGTCACTACAGCGATAATAATTCCTTCGTACAACGAGACGCTTGCTCTTCCACAATTACTCCGTGAACTCAAGATTGGCTTATCAGTTAAGGATGTAATTTTGGTGATGGATGACAGTTCACCTGAAACATCCAATAAAATTTTTATTGCGTGCCAAGAAGCCATTCAAAATACAGAGTTTGAGTTTAGATTTGACAATTCAGGGAGCAAATCAGGGCGAGGTGCAGCGGTTCGCAAGGGAATGACAAAAGTTATAAAGGATTTTCCTAATGTGGAGCTAATTCTTGAATGTGATGCGGATGGTTCTCACCGACCAGAAGACATTCTCAAGATAAAGAATCATGTAGAAAAATCCGATCTTCTTGTAGGTAGCAGATACCTTGCGACAAGCCAGATTGTGGGCTGGCCAATCAGCCGAAGAATATTTTCATGGACATTAAATCGAGTGATACCGACATTGACTGGAGTTAAACTTCGAGACATCACAAATGGCCTGAGGCGATATTCAAAGCAGGCAGTCTTGAAGATTCTCGAGAAAGAGCAAATTAACACTGGATTTATTTATTTATCTGAGCAGGCAATAGTGGTTTCGAAGGCTCAAATGGAACTGGCCGAGGAACCTATTATTTTCATGGATAGAACATTGGGCAGTAGCACCGTAACTTGGCGTGAAGTAAAGAACTCTCTTTTTGGAATTTCGAAATTGATCATCACCAATCTGAAAGTATGACGACCTTATATTCAACGGGCCTGACTGGAACCATAGGCAGACACCTTCCCGATGATGTTCGGGCAATAAATATTGACCTAGCGTCGGATGGTCCCGAGTACAAAGAACTAAAACTACAAAAAGATTCAAATATTTTGCACTTAGCGGGAATTGTTGGCCCCACGGAAGTATCCAGAGATATTCAACACTCTCAGAATGTCAATATTCGCGGCACCAAACTTCTGGCGAAGCATTTTCTCGCTGGTTATGAGGGTATCTTTACTTACGTTTCTACTTCCCATGTCTACGCGCCATCGGAGGAATCAATTTCAGAAACTTCCCCTTTAGCGCCCTCTAATGTCTATGCGGAACAAAAACTACAAGTGGAAATTGAACTTCAATCAATCTTTGCTCAATATCCACAACGCCTATGCATAATCAGAGTCTTTAGCATTTTAGATTGGGATACAGCGACATTCACACTAGGTGGCGGGATTAGAAAGTTAGCAGAAAAGTCTTCAGACTTTGTGTTAAATAATGCCTCAGATGTTCGAGATTTCTTAACTCCAAGAACCGTGGCGCGAGCTCTACATGAAATCACAACCAAACACAGAATCTCAGGAGTATTGAATCTCTGTTCAGGCGTCGGAACGTCGGTTGGCTCTGCGGCAAAGAGAATGCTTTCAGAGGGCGGAATTGAGGTAGATGAAAATAGATTCTCGTGGGGTAATAGCTCCAATCCGTTCGTAGTTGGTGATAATTCTCGCCTCATAAGCGCGCTGCCCAACCTTGATTTAATCTGGAAGCCCTCAACCTTTAATTGAAGGTGGTAATAACCACCCCTTCGGATAAGGCAGAATTCCACCATGCGTCTAGACCATGTTTCTTATGTGACTTCCCATGATCAACTTGCTGACACAGTACAACGATTAGGTGCACGCCTTGGTAGCACCTTCGTTGATGGAGGAATCCACCCCCGATTTGGAACACGTAACTTCACAGCTTCATTGAAAAATGGCCAATACATTGAAGTTGTTTGTCCACTTGATCACCCAGCAACAGAGCAAACCCCGTGGGGCAAGGCCGTCTCTAAGAAGGCCAATGAAGGCGGCGGTTGGTTCACCTGGGTGTTTAGCACCAAAGACCTCACACCTATTGCTGAAAAATTTGGACGTGAGGCCATTGAAGGTCACCGCACGCGCCCAAACGGAACTGACTTAAAGTGGAAGCAAATCGGCGTGCAAGAAATTGCAGATACGCGTGAGTTCCCATTCTTCATCCAGTGGCTATCTGTGGACCACCCTTCACAAGACGGGGCTCCGCTCGCCGAGATTGAGAAAATTGTTATTGCAGATAGTGATCAATTGGCAGATTCATGGTTTAAAGAGGAAATCCTTGCGTCACTAGGTGACGCAAGGATCGAGTGGGTTGACCCTGCAATTAACGACGATCAATCAGGAATCGTTGCAGTGCATCTGGCTACACCGAATGGTTTAGTAATTCTTGACTAAAATAATCAGTTAGCACAAGTCATTCTTCATTAACCAAGATGCCCAAGAATCTAAACCGGCTTCAAGCTCGACATTCTCCGCAACATTATAGATGGAGCGGAAAATTCCCGTCGCAGGAACGTAATTGTTTGCAGGGGCAGAAGGATTAAGGAGCATGACCCCTTTTTTGCTAGTCATACGGGAAATCAGAGAAGCCAGCTCGAGCATGGTAATAGAAACCTCACTCCCGATATTCATATTAACGTCTTGGGGATTTACCAAAGATTTCAAGAGCCAGACAACTAAATCAGTCGGGAACATATAACTTCGTCTAGTACCCGGATTGCCCTGGACTCTTATTGGTAGTCCACATAAACCGTCTCGAATAAAATTTCCAACTGCAAAATGTCTATCGAGTGGGACCCCGGGGCCGAAAAAGGTAAAAAGTCTGGGAGATGATGAGGTTAAAACTTCAATCACATTAGGTGATGCCAATAAATGTTCGCTGGCAATCTTTGAAGCACGGTAATCATCATCAGAATCATCGAAATTCTTGGAAGCTCCTTCTGGTCTATGAGTGAGTGACATCGGTTGATCTCCATAGACAGCACCAGAACTCAGATTCAAAACACGAGGATGGTTACCATATTTCCTGGCAGAGTCGATTATTGATTGAATGGCATTGATAGTAGGGTCAAAAAAAATAGATTTAGAATCTTTTCCAGGTTTTGTAGCAGTCGGAGTTGCGCCATTTACAAAAAAATCAAACATACCAAGGTCGCAAGATCCACGAGAAAAATCAAATTCCTCAATTGTGAGTCTATTGAAAGAGGATTTAGGGAATTTGACTAACGCTCTCGTCTTTTCGCGCGAGAAAATTGTTATGTCAACACGAACCCCCTGCGTATAACTGACTTGATTTATGGCATTTACCAACCAAGTTCCTATAAAACCAGTTCCGCCCAGAAGGCAAATTTTCTTATCATGAAAATCACCCAATTCAAGCTGATCCAAGGATAAATTTCGAAAATCAGATATTGAAATCAACTCAATCCAATCCACCAGAGACAGTTCATAGTAGGCTTAAATCAGAGTGTACTGTAGTCATAAAGTACAAATCAGATAAATAATTTAAAAAAGGAGTCCAAAGTGCAGAAATACAGCGACAATTTCATGGAATGGGTGAAGGAAGCCGGGTTCACTCACTGCTTTTTTGTTGCTGGTGGGAATGCGATGCACCTGATTGAGTCTGCGAGTAGTCGGTTCGAATGCCTTCCATTTATAAATGAAATCGGCGCAGGGATTGCAGCTGAATCATTCAATGAAATATGCGTCGGAGAACAACGTGCTTTTGTGCTTGTAACCGCGGGACCAGGTTTGACTAATTTAACAACTGCCGTGGCCTCATCGTGGGCCGACAGAAGAGAACTTCTCGTCATAGGCGGCCAAGCAAAGTCAACCAACCTCTCTAACGGACGGGTGCGACAAGTGGGATTTCAAGAAACAAATGGCGTTGCAATAATGAAGCCGATTACAAAGAAGTCAGTACTTGTCGATCATCAAATCGGCAAAGAAGAAGTATGGTCCTACATTCGAGAATCCAAGTCTCATCCAAAAGGCCCAGTTTTCCTGGAGGTATGCCTTGATATCTCTATGCAAGAAACCAGTCAAGAATTTCTAAATTCTTCATCCGTGTGGAATTTAAGTGAAGCTAAATTGATTGGTTCAGATAGTGATATCGATTTTGCAATCGATGAAATAACCAAGAGCAAAAGACCCGTTATATTGATTGGGGGCGCTATTGACAGGAACTCATGCTCGCCGGACATTGAAAAGTTAATGGAGCTTGGCATTCCTATCGCAACCACTTTTAATGGTGCTGATCGGTGTGGGATGGATTACGAGTATTTTGCAGGAAGACCCAACTGGTATGGATCTCGATGGGCAAATCTAATTCTGCAGCAAGCCGATTTAGTTATTGCAATCGGAGCAAGGCTTGGCCTAATGGAGACCGGATACAACTGGGAGTCGTTCGCTCCCCGCGCTACGGTCATTCATGTCGAGATTGAGGCCGCGGAATTAAGTAAAGGGCACCCCAGGACGGATCGGGCAATTCAAGCGAATCCGAACAACTTCTTGAATGAGTTTGCTAAGAGAGCCAAGAAGATTTCAACTCTTCAAATTTCTGACTGGCAAAACCTCATCAAAAGTATTAAAGCGCAGTTGGTTAAACCAGAGAAAAGCAATGTTGCGGGTGAAGGCTACGTGGAGTACGCGCGTTTTGTTTACGATCTAACCTCAACATTGGGTGACGACAATCTAATTAATCCGTGTAGCAGCGGCGGAAATTTTGAATGTTTCGGTAAAGTTATGGTTAATAAGTCCGGCCAGAAATGGGTTACCAGTCCCGGACTAGCCAGCATGGGATTTGGACTTTCGGGCGGAATAGGTATGGCACTTGCCTACCCTAATCAACGCACTCTAGTGTTTGAAGGCGATGGCGGCTTAGCCCAGAACCTTCAAGAATTTGGGGTAGTAAGAAGCAATAATCTAAATATGAAAATATTTATAGCTAGTAATGGAAATTATGGATCGATTAAAGCGCACCAAAAATCAGCATTTAATAACCATTACATCGGTTGTGATAAAGAAACAGGACTCTGGTTGCCTGAGTGGGAGATGATGGCTAACGCCTTTGATATTCCGGTACTGACAATCGAATCCAATGAATATATGACACCAGAATTTGAGAAACTCTTTAGTTCTGACGGTCCAGCAATTTTTGTAGTGAAAGTTGATCCTGATCAGATAATATATCCAAAAATTGCTAGTACGCGAAACTCCGAAGGACTTGTTGTTTCTAATCCCTTGCATATCATGGAACCACAATTAAGTGGGGAAACCATGAAAGAGTTGTGCCCTCATTTGGTTTAGGAACTAATGAATGTCTAGCCAAGTTGGAGGATTCAGAACCGCCAACTTTTCCAAGTCGTGCTTTTCACGCAAAGTATCCATTGGTTGCCAGAACCCATCGTGATGATAGGCAACCAATTCTTTTTCACTCACCAGTCTCGGAATTGCACCTGACTCGAAAGGTTCAGATAGGTCATGAATAAAACTTGAAACATCTGGTTCTAAAACAAAGAAACCGCCATTGATCCAACCTGAATCTGCTTGGTTTTTCTCACCAAATCGGGTGACTAAACCATTTTGTGACTCTAGGACACCGAATCTAGCGGGGGGTCTGACTGCTGTCACAGTGGCTTTCTTTCCTTGGTGGTTATGAAAATCCAAAAGCGACTTCAGGTTTACATTTCCTAATCCGTCGCCATAAGTCGCAAATACTCGTTCACCCGGAATAGACCTCATACATTCCAAAATTCTCCCGCCGGTTTGAGTATTTAGTCCTGTATCAAGCGCTCTGACTGACCAAGGTTCCTTTAAGGTTTGAACCCAGTCATGAATCACTTCAGATTTGTATCCCGTCGCAACAACAAACTCACAGATACCCTGCTGCGCGAATATAGACATTAAATGCCACAGAATTGGTTTCCCAGATATCTCAACCATGGGTTTGGGTTTGTCATATGTCTCTTCAGAGATTCGAGTTCCGAGTCCGCCCGCAAGAATGATTGCTTTCATCTCAGCTCCCTCACTACCTTGAATCCAATTATATTAACCCAATACCTATCGAACCTAATGGAATCTTCAACTGCAGAATTGAAAGAATTCGTCAGTACTGAACACCAAATAGTGCCAATTCCGGGCCAATAGATCCCCAATTTAAAGACTTTGACTCTTATTTTGTAACAACCGTATAAACCAATATAAAAGTGACAGAAAAAGAATTGCTGCGAGAAATTCGATCGCAATATCGTTAATTAATTGAACTGACCTCAAAGGATGGAGCCCAGCTTCGTTATTGGGGATAAAACCAAGTTCGATACCGCAAGACAGAAGGGAGCTGACCAAAATCGCAACCCAAATCCAAATTCGTAAACTCCAATGAACTGTCACTCGGGCCAACAGTAGACCAGCCAAAGATAAGAAAATGAGTCTGGGGTCATAACTTATTCCTGTCAGAAAACATGAAAGAAAAACAGTCGAGAGCACAAGATATAAATTATCTGCTGCTGCCACCTCAAAGGTGTCGAATAACCTTTGTTTCTTAAGTACTAAAATGGCAAAGTAGGCCATTACAAGAAAAATCCCAGAAGACATAAAATAGACAAATGTTGTCGAAGGGGAAAAGCCAATTCCTTCAAGGTACTTGGAAAAAATAGTGAATCCGAACTGAGCATATCCACTTGAAGGAATTTGCTCTTGCATCATCCTCAAATCCAGAATGGCAGAAACTGTTGCGAAAAAGAAGAGAATGAGTGAGATTATTTTATTTCTAACCCCAGGTAGAAGTATCGCGAACAAAAGCAGCAACGGGATTGTATAGAACTTAAAAAGCCCACTCAAAAATATCAAGAATAAACCTGAAATAACTTTTCCATTTTGAATAGAAAAATGCGCAAGAATTACCATTGCAAAAATTAAAAGATCAAAATTCCCGTTGTAAATCATAAGCTGTACCCCAGGTGAAAGTAGCAACACCATGGTAAACAGTAATCTCTTCTGGAAGCTAAATTTTAAGCTTTTGATCACCAAAGCAGTTGCTAGAGCAAATAATAACCGCATGGCATAGGCAAATAACTTTGTGTCTTCTTGGCCAATGTGTAGAAACACTAGAGCTCTCAAAAGAGGAAGTCCGTAAACGTATCCTGGACAACCGGTACTTGACTCCAGCCCATAAATGCCTGAGCCAATAGAGCGGAAACAATCTGCATCCGCTAGAACCCAAAAAGTATCTCGATTCTTAATCGGGCTCACAACTCGGGCAAAATTGAGGATTGGCCAATTTACCAAGTCTTGAATTACTGTGAAGAGAAAAATACAAAGTAGCAACAGACCAACGATGTGACTATCGCCTGTTTTCATTCCTCGGCTAAGTCGGTTACCAGAAAAATTGATTCTCATTCACCACCCCTCGCGAATAAGACATCGAGATAAATCGTTTGTCCATCCTGTCCTCTAAATGGATCTGAAAGTGAATAAACCTTGAAACCCAAGGACTCAAGGTAACTCGCGACTTCTAAGAAAGTAGCTTGCCCCTCATACATCTCGACTGTTGTCATTTCGAGTTCGATGCCGACCACCTGATGAAGAAGTTTTCTTGCCCCTTTTAATGCTGGAAGCTCGTGGCCTTGGAGGTCAAGCTTGAGATAGACGTGTTCATTATTCGAAATATCGAGAGAATCGAGCGTTACAACTTGTGTTTCTTGTGTTTCTGGGAAATCTACCGAAGGATAGTACTCCAGATGATTTTTAGGATTCAGCAACGATGAACTTTGCTGGCCGTTGCTTGCCACATTCATGGTCGCCCTACCCATTTGATCACTCAAGGCAACATTAATGCATTTCCAAGATGAGTCCTTGGCTGCATGTGAAGCTAGAACTTCAAAAGCCGAGCTAATAGGTTCCACTGAAAGTATCGATAAATTATGGAATTCTTTTCTTATTGCTTGTGCCCATTGACCGCGGTTGGCACCACCATCAACAACAAGAGTCGCGGATGCCCTTCTTAAGAGGGAGCTTCTTGCCAGATCGAATGTTGGCCTAGCACGCGAAACTCTAATTCCAAAGTATCGTGTTAAGAAATCGTTAATCTTATCTATCAAAATATACTCCAGTCGATTTCTAAAAAACACACTTTAGGGCGAGCAACGCATTCTGCCAATCACACCGAAGGAGTGAAGCGGAAGAAACTTGAAGTGCATGTAAACGTTGTGTGAATCTAACGATATTAATTGATCGAAGCAAGAATGATTCTCGGATAAACTCAACATTCTTGAGCTCAGAATGAAAGTATTTTTCTTCGAAAAGACGGTCAATCATTTTGTCTGGGCGCATGGATGCGCTTCGTTGATGCCTCCGGTATCGTGCAATCTGATCCGGCAGAAGTAGCAAGTCTCCACCTTTGGCGAGCACTTCAAGAATCATCTTATAATCAAGCGTCACATCGCGTGTCACGTCAAAGCTCCCCATGGCAGATTTTTTCCAGATGAGCGTTGGAAAATAAAGGTAATCTCCGATTAGCAATGTAAAAGTTGCTCGTTTACCGGGCAAAAGGGAGGCAAATTTTCCATTCAACTCAATCTTCTCGCCGAGTACCCAGGAGACTCTATTTAGAAATAACTTAACCCTGTCACTCAGAGGAAGAAAATCTCTACCTGATTCATTAATGACTTTGACTCTTGGCTGCGTGATGACAACTGATGCTTGAGATTTAATCCATGGGAGCACTGTTGACAAGTAATTTGATTCAAGGATGTCATCTTGGCCTAAGAAAACAATAAAGTCTTTGTCGGCAAGGTTTCGAGCTAGTTCAAAATTTCGTGCCAAACCGATATTCACATCATTTTGTAGGAGCGTGACCCTGGTGTCGTTCAACGACTCAATATACTCAACAAGTTTTTCATCGTGAGTTCCGTCATCTATCAGAAGAACAGAAAAGTCAAAACTGTCTTGCGCCATTACACTGTCGAGCGCCTCAATGCAGTAATCAAATTCTTTGTAATACGGGATGACTATTTGGACAGAAGCACTCGAGTTCATCGACTCGCTTCCAAAAACTTTTGTAAATACAACGAATAAGAGTTAATTCCTAGATTTGAAATTGTTTCTCTTAAAATTGCCTTGTCTATCCATTGATTCTTAAATGCAATTTCTTCTAAACATCCTATTTTAACAGCGGTTCTTTCTTCAATGACTCGAACGTATGACGAAGCATCGTGAAGACCTTCTGGAGTGCCTGTGTCAAGCCAAGCACTTCCTGGGGGAAGATTTGTAACAGACAACAAATCAAGTTCCAAATAAGATTTGATCAGATCAACTATCTCAAGTTCGCCGCGAGGACTAGGTTGTAATTTTCTGGCACGAGCGCATACTGTGGAGTCGAAGAAATAAAGACCAGTGACGGCCAACTTTGATTTGGCAAGAGTTGGTTTCTCTTCTAAAGATTCAATTTCGCCATTATCTTTAAAGTTGATAACCCCATACGCACCAGGGTTTGCGACGGCATAAGTGAATATGTGGGCGCCCTTAGTGAACTCATTTATACCTAAATCTAGAATCGAAAACCCACTGAAAATGTTATCGCCAAGCACAAGGGCGACTTCTTCGTTACCCACAAAACTTTCCCCAACGATGAAAGCATCAGCCAAGCCTCGAGGCTGATCTTGCACGGCGTAAGAAAATTGAACTCCAAATTGCGCACCAGACCCAAGTAACTTTTCAAAATGGATTTGGTCGTGAGGAGTTGTAACTATCAAGATCTCACGAACACCAGCTTGCATGAGGGTTGCTATCGGATAGTAAATAAGGGGTTTATCGAAGACTGGGAGTAGCTGCTTCGACACCGATTTCGTTACTGGCCAGAGGCGAGTTCCAGTGCCACCTGCTAGAACAATCCCTCTCATACGCCTAGTCTAAGCCAATTGAAGTCTGGAAAGAGGAGCCTAATGAAAGTTTTGGTGACCGGCGGAGCTGGTTTCATAGGGTCCCATTTCGTCAAAATGGCCCTTGAGGGAAATTTTGAGAGAATAACCTCAATTAGAGTCTTAGATAAATTTACTTATTCAGGACTGAAATCAAACTTAGAGCCCATTATGAAGAATCACAATTTTGAACTCATGATTGGAGATATTACAAACCCAAGCGATGTTTTAGTCGCATGTTCAGGTGTGGACGCCGTAATTAATTTCGCAGCAGAATCCCATGTAGATCGTTCAATAGCTGATTCTTCAGCATTTATTCAAACGAATATTGAAGGCGTCAGAGTTCTGCTCGATAGGTGCCGTGAGTCTGACATCAGGTTTGTTCAGGTCTCGACAGATGAAGTTTATGGATCTATCCCTGAAGGAAGCTGGACAGAAGATTTTCCCCTCGAACCAAATTCTCCGTACTCAGCAAGTAAAGCATCTGGAGATTTATTGGTGAGAAGCTTTTACCAAACCTTTGGAGTGGATGTGGTCATCACTCGCTGTAGTAATAACTACGGTCCTAATCAGTTTCCTGAAAAAATCATCCCTCTCTTTATAACCAACCTCTTGGAAGGGAAGCAGCTTCCCGTATATGGAACCGGAGGGAACATTCGGGATTGGTTACATGTAACTGACCATTGTCGAGGTATCGCACTCGCTCTACTAAAGGGAACATCCGGACAGGTTTACAATATCGGCGGAGGAGAAGAGCTCAGCAATATTGAACTGACAAGTAAGGTTCTAGACATTTTCGGCTATGGAAAAGAAAAAATTGATTTTGTCGATGATAGAAAAGGTCATGACCTGCGATATAGCGTCAATTGGAGAAAAGCAGAGGTAGATTTAGGGTATCGACCTGAAATTCAATTCAACGATGGACTACAAAACACCATAGATTGGTACAAAAATAACCCTAGCTGGTGGAGCGCTCTAAAGACAAAATGAGGATTCTTCTTACCGGTGGTTCTGGACAATTAGGGAGATCGATTCTTGATCAATTCTCAAATTGTGAGTTACATGCGCCAACGCGCAAAAGCCTTGATGTTACTTCCACAGAAAGTATCAATAGTGCTCTAGCCACTTTTAAGCCGGATGTAATAATAAATGCTGC
>JACCDK010412011.1_pt1 | contig 12873 bp, 13 predicted proteins | sample 7445871 | NCBI WGS metagenome assembly JACCDK01 (sample SAMN15323436, study PRJNA562643) | freshwater metagenome | isolation source: river surface water | place: USA:Blue River Watershed | collected 2017-08-15
CAAGAAATTCAAAACAATCTTTTATTTCGGTACCATAAGCTCCAATATTTTGCATGGGAGCAGCACCTACCGTACCCGGAATTAATGATAAATTTTCTAATCCGGCCCAACCTTTATCAACCGTATAAATCACAAAATCATGCCAAACCTCACCGCCTCCTGCCTTTACCCAAACAAATGATTCATCTTGTTTTTCAATTTCAACACCTTTGATTTCATTTTTAACTACGATTCCACGAACATTTTTAGAAAGAAGTAAATTACTACCTCCTCCAATGATCAATAATCCTTCTTCAAATAAATTAAAATTAGATTTTTTTAATTCAATAAAATCTTGAACGCTTTTAACAGTAGCGAAATGTGATGCTATAACATCTAAACCAAAAGTATTATAAGGTTTTAAAGAAACCTCTGTTTGTAAATCAATTGCCATTAAAACAATTTTGTAGATAAAAATTCTTGCAAAGCGGGTACATCTGAGTGTAGCATATTTTTATTACTCCCCTCCCAAATCTTCTTGCCATCTTTTAAAAACATAATATATTCACCCATTCGCATGACAGAGTTCATATCATGACTAATCACTAAAGTAGTGATTCCAAATTCTTCTGTTATTTCTTGAATCAACAGGTCAATTTTAACTGCTGTTAATGGGTCCAAACCTGAATTGGGTTCATCGCAAAACAAATATTTTGGATTCATCACAATAGCTCGAGCAATACCCACTCGTTTTTTCATTCCCCCAGAAATCTCAGAGGGCATTCGATTGGCTGCCTGTTCTAATCCAACTCTTTGCAAGCAAACCATTGCACGTTCATTCTTCTCAGCTAGTGATTGGTTGGTAAGAATATCTAAAGGAAATCGAACATTTTCTAAAACCGTTTTTGAATCAAAAAGAGCACCACCTTGAAAAAGTACTCCCATTTCCCTTCTAATTTCTTTAACAACCTCTTGATTGGCCGTCAACATATTTCTTCCATCAAAAAGCACTTCACCTTTTTCCGGGGTTAATATCCCAATCATGCATTTCAATAACACACTTTTTCCCGTGCCGCTACCTCCAATGACCATGCTTGTAGTTCCTTTTTCAAAGGTTCCACTGATGCCATCTAGAACAACACGACCATTAAATTCCTTATGAATGTTATTGATTTGGATCATTGTCAAAAATACAGATAATTGCCCAATTTTTATAGTTTCGTTAGATGATGACCCATTTTTTCTTTCTTGGTCTTCAAATATTGTTCATTATGCGGATTTGATGGAATCTCAATCGAAACGGTATCTACAATTTCCAATCCATAACCTAGTAAACCTGCACGTTTTTTAGGATTATTTGAAATCAATTTGATTTTTTTAACCCCAAGATCACGAAGTATTTGAGCACCCACACCATAATCTCTTTCATCCATTGAAAAGCCTAATTCCAAATTAGCCTCCACGGTATCTCTACCCATTTCTTGTAATTTATAGGCTTTCAATTTATTCAATAAACCAATTCCTCTACCTTCCTGGAACATGTAAAGAATAATTCCTTTCCCTTCTTTTTCAACCATTTGCATAGCTTTATGAAGTTGTCCCCCGCAGTCGCAACGACAACTTCCGAAAATATCACCAGTGACACAAGAACTATGCACTCGAACCATTACGGCATCATTTTCATCCCATGACCCCTTAATTAAGGCCAAATGCGTATCTCCTGTATTTTTTTGTTTAAAGGCAATCAATTCAAAATTACCCCATTCTGTTGGCATCTCAACCCCAATTTCACGCGTAATTAAGGTTTCAGTTTTTAATCGATACTCGATTAAATCTTTAATGGTCACTAATTTCAAGCCATGTTCATCGGCAATTTGTCTTAAATCAGCTAAACGTGCCATCTCACCGTCTGGCTTCAATACTTCACACAATACACCAGAGGGTTGAAATCCTGCTAATTTAGCAAAATCCATTGCTGCTTCTGTATGTCCAGTTCTTCTTAAAACACCTTCATCTTTACTTTTTAATGGGAAAATATGACCAGGACGACCTAAATCACTTGGCTTAGTTGTATGACTAACCAAGGCCTGAATCGTTTTTGCACGGTCTGAAGCCGAAATTCCAGTGGTACAACCATGTCCTAATAAATCAACTGAAACGGTAAAAGGTGTTTCATGAGATGTTGTATTTTGCTCTACCATCATCTCTAATCCTAGCGTATTGCAACGTTCTTCAGTTAAAGAAACACATACTAACCCTCGACCAACGGTTACCATGAAATTAACCATTTCTGGAGTAGTCACTTCTGAGGCACAAATAAAGTCACCTTCATTCTCTCTATCTTCATCATCGGCAACGATGATGATTTTTCCATGGCGAATATCTTCAATCGCATCTTCTATTCGGTCTAACCTAATTTTTTCCTCCTGCATCATAATTTTTATACTTAAACACAAAGTTAATTAGAATTCGTTCCCATTTTACCTACCTTTGCAATTAATATCAAAAACTAGGATGTCAATTATTGTTTCTGGGCTTTCAAAAACATACCAACACCAAAAAGCTGTAGATCAAGTAAGTTTTGAATTGCAGGAAGGTGAAATTGTTGGATTTTTAGGACCTAATGGCGCAGGAAAATCCAGTACACTTAAGATGATTATTGGCCTCATTGAAAAAGATGCTGGGTCTATTCAAATAAATGGGCTTGAAATGCCTAAGGATTCCTTAAAAATCAAATCTCAAATTGGATTTCTAGCTGAACATAATCCGATGTATAAGGAGATGTATGTTCGTGAATTTTTAGAATTTGTAGGTACAATTCACCAACTAAAATCATTGAAAAATCGAGTTGAGGAAGTTATAGAATTAACTGGACTAACATTAGAAAGCAATAAAAAAATAAATCAACTTTCAAAAGGATATCAGCAACGAGTAGGAATAGCTCAAGCGATTATACACAATCCTCCAATTTTAATCCTGGATGAGCCAACGAGTGGTTTAGATCCAAACCAAATGATTGAGATTAGAAATCTTATCAAAAAAATTAGTCCTCAAAAAATAATTTTATTTTCTTCACACATATTGCAAGAAGTAGAAGTAATCTGCGATCGCATATTATTGATCAATCGAGGGAAATTAGTTGCTGATGAAAAAACGGCAACAATTTTGTCAAAACCTGGAGGTTTAAATAAATTCTTTGAAGAAAAAACGAAATAATTATTTTAAATCAAACGAATCGGCATCTAAAAATGCCGGAAAAATTTTTCGAAAAACATCAAGATTTTCTTTATTTATTTCAACCGTTTGAATGGCAGATTGGTCTCCTAAATCGACAATTGGATTTCCCTTAAAATCAATTACAGCTGAGTCACCTTGATAGGTAATTTGATTTCCATCTTGCCCAATGATATTCACTCCTGCCACATAACTTAAATTTTCTATTGCCCTTGCTCTTAATAGTGTTTGCCAAGCATTTGCCCTAGCTGCAGGCCAATTAGCCACAAATACAGCAAGATCATATTCATTTTGACGATTCCTAATCCAAACTGGAAAACGTAAATCATAACAAACGAATAAGGCAATTGAAAATCCTTTAAATTGAATAATTTGTCTTTTATTTCCTGCTTTGTACACATTCCCCTCTTCACCCATTCGAAATAAATGTTTCTTATCATAAAACAATATTTCACCTGTAGGATAAGCAGCTACCAAACGATTATAAAAATCACCTGATTCTTTGATTTTTATACTACCAATAAATAAGGCATTTAACCGATTGGACATCAATTGCAACCATTTGATGCTTGGACCATTCATCAACTCCGCACCAATTGAATTAATTGAAAATCCAGTGGTGAACATTTCAGGTAAAACAACTACATCTGTTTGATTTACTAATGAATTTAAACGTTCTTCTAATTCAGCGCAATTACTCATTGGATTTTCCCAATGAATTTGCGTCTGTACCAAAGTAACCCTCAAAGAAGTTGAAGAAACTTCCATGCTATTTCCTATTTATTGATAAAGGAATAGTATAACTTAATTTTTGTTTTAAGCGAATTTAAGGCAACATAGTTTATTTGATCTCCAACAAAACCCGTTTCAGAAGTGGAAATTGCCGAAATCTCAGGAGTAATTAAAATCTCATCTGTTAACTCCCTTCCTGATAACACATTTTGTACCAAGGAAGTGATATTAAAGGTATAAGATTTTTTTTCCGCATTATAGCTTGCAGTATTAAAACCTGTGGCTCCTTCAGATAAAAAATAGGATAATCCATAAACAGTCCTTAATGGTCTATTTTTACCAGAATTACCACGAACAAGTGACAATTTATCCAATAATAAATCTGCTGGAACATCGGAACTTGGTTCCACAATTAATTCTGCTTTATTAACAGCAACATATTTATTATTCCTGATTTTATCTAAATAAGGAATTTTAATTTTTGTAGCCAATCCCAATCCTTTCTGAACAAAAGTTTTTTGATTTGAAAGGTTGGCTGATACTTGTTGACCTGGTGAAGATAAATTTGGAATTAAACTTCCTGTTCTATTAGCTGTAAATTGATTAAACTTTGCCAATACTTCTGTTTGTGAGTAGGTTGATAGGGCAAAATGAAATGGAACGAAATATTTATTTGTATCTCCTGGTGTTGTATAACGTAAATCCAATCGAGAATAATTAGAGCTAAAACTTAAAACCGCTCCGTTAGGTGCAGAACTATTTTCAAAATAAAATCCTTTAAAAACTTTTCTAAATGCAGAACCACCAGCCTTGGTATCTGTGCTAGAAGAATATCCCATCAATTCTTTACCTAATTCACTTGAAAGGTCGATTATCAAAGTATCCATAGAAACAGTATCTCCGTCTGCAATGTATCTTTTGATTGGTCGAGGATAAAACGAAATCGTTTTAATCGGTTTCGGGTCATATCCTTTAGTTGAATTAGTATAATACGGAACTAATCTAGAAAGTGTATCAGTCAATCGATAGATTTTCATTGTTTGAAGTTTCGTCGTATCGCCTCTGAAAGAAGAATACACCAACTTCAACAATGCAGAACCTAATACTGAATTATCTTTGGCATTTAAGGTATCGACATTACTAACTTGGGAATAAAAATTAGAAGAAACTTGACCAATATTAGGGTCTTTCAAAGAACCAAATAAAAAAGCATTTGGCCCACTTGAATAAGTCGAATCTAATTGAATTGTTGAGGATTGTACGGTAAGTGTATCCGTATAATTTAACCCTAATTCTACACTAAATAAATCTGAACCAATCTCTTTGGCAGTATCACAACTACTCACCAAAATAGTCAGCAATAAAATGCTGTTAATTGCCAGCCAATTCCAAGTACACTTTTTCGAAAAATTCGATATCATTTTCGGCAATATTTTGATGTGCTTTATTTTTAAATTCATTTACTACTGCATTCGTGCGCTCTTCAGTATTTTCAAGAGAAATTATTTTATCAGCATATTCTGCACCAATTCGTACAAATGCATCATAATTTGCTGCTCCTAAACTAGCTAAAGAATCGTCTTCTAAATCACCAATTTTAACCTTTTCCAATAAATCTTCTTTATCAAACGTAAAATCAAATGAAGTATTGTGTGGAGAAAAAATGGTTTTTGAATCTTTAAAAATCGGATGATTTCTAAAATGTGTTGAAATATATAATGGGACCAAACTTGACATCCAATCATTACAATGTATCACATCAGGTGACCAACCTAATTTCACTACTGTTTCCAAAGCTCCTTTACAAAAGAAAATAGCCCGCTCATGATTATCATCATAAAAACCACCTTCTTTATCATTCAAGACGGTTTTTCTTTGGAAATAGTCCTCGTTGTCAATAAAATAAACTTGCAATTTTGCAGCAGGAATACTCGCAACTTTGATTGTTAATGGCTTATCTTCTTCTCCCATTGGGATAGTAATTCCCGACAAACGCACTACTTCATGAAGTCTATTTTTACGCTCATTAATTAACCCAAATCTTGGAACTAAAATTCTAATTTCCATTCCACGATCTTGCATCGCAGTGGGTAAACTCCTGACAAAATCTGCAATTCTTGAGGTATTTAAGAATGGATCTACCTCGCTTGACACATAGAGAATTCGCATAATTGGCTATTCTGTTTAATAAATGAGCACACTGACCCAAAAAACAATGCAAAATTACAAAAAAATACTCAATTTACATTCATTTATTTTAAATTACCTCTTATTTTAGCTTTTTGATTCCATAAGAAAATTGAAATCTACTGTTAAATACCTTATATCCACCCTACTGGCAATCGGATTGTTATATTGGGCATTTTCTTCGAGCCATTTGAGCTGGAATGACATTTTACATACGCTTTCGATTGCTAATTATTACTGGGTTGGACTTTCCATCGTAATTTCAGTTTTAGCTCATTATTTCAGAGCCGTTCGCTGGAATCAATTGCTGGCTGTCATGAAATACTCCCCAGGCACTACAAGAACTTTGTCGGCTGTCCTTATTGGTTATTTTGCTAATTTTATAATTCCCCGAATGGGCGAAGTTTCTCGATGTGGATCTTTACAAAAAACGGCAGAAATACCTTTTGAAAAATCGTTTGGAACAGTAATCACAGAAAGAGTCGTTGATTTATTATCATTAGCCATCGTTTTAGCCATCAATTTACTAATCGAATTTGAGCCTTTGAAAAATTATTTATTTCCTAATATCCATTTACCTGGAAATACAGTAATCATAGCTGCTGTTTGCCTTTTTGCAGGATTCATTCTTATTTTCCTGAAATACAAAAATAAATTTTCCCAATATCTAGAAAAAAATAAAGATTCATCTAAAATCATTTCCCTAATTTTAGGTTGGATTGATGGAATGAAATCAATCATATTAGTAAAAAATCCAACTTTATTTATTTTTTATTCAATAGGCATTTGGTTGTGCTATTATTTAAATGCATATATTTTATTGTTAGCCTTTCCCGAATCTATGCATCTTGGACTAGGAGCTGCAGTTACTATTTTAGTAATGGGGTCATTTGGAATGACTATGCCTACACAAGGCGGAATTGGAGCATACCATAGTTTAGTGGGTTCAACACTCGTATATTATGGAATACAAAAAACTAATGCTGCAGCATTAGCTACTTTCTTCCACGGAACTCAAATGATTTCCATTTTGTTATTAGGGGGAATTAGTTTTATTGTAACCTTAATTTTACCAAAAATAAACTCTTTTGAAAACAAGTAGTGATAAAATAAAGGGAATTGATGAAGCCTTGAATCTACGAAATACCTGGAAAAAAAATCAGGAAAAAGTAGTTTTCACCAATGGCTGTTTCGATATCCTACATCTTGGTCACGTGGATTATCTTGAAAAAGCTCGACAAACCGGAAGTAAACTTATTGTAGGTTTAAACACTGACAATTCAGTAAAACACCTTAAGGGACCAAATCGCCCCATCAATAATGAATACGCTCGCGCACGCATTTTGGCAGGCCTAGAGTTTGTTGATTTAGTCATCCTTTTTTCAGAAGAAACACCGTTGGATTTGATTAATACCTTAAAACCAGATATTCTAATCAAAGGAAATGACTACTCGGTAGAAACCATTGTTGGAGCAAAAGAAGTTTTAGCTAATGGTGGCGAAGTAAAAACAATAGAACTAGTGCCCGATTATTCAACAACTAAAACGATAGAATTAATAAGTAAGAAGTAAGAAGTAAGAAGTAAGAAGTAAGAAGTAAGAAGTAAGAAACATAATTCATAATTATATATGTCAGGAATCTATTTATTAACCATATTATTCGGAGTCATCGGAATGATGATTTCATGGAGACTTAAATCAAAATTTCAAACCTATTCGCAAGTTCCACTGAGATCCAATTTATCGGGTAAAGAAATTGCAGAGCAAATGCTACGCGATCATGGAATTTATGATGTGCAAGTAATCAGTGTGGATGGACAATTAACCGATCATTACGATCCAACTAAAAAAACGGTCAACCTAAGCAATGATGTGTTTTATGGTAGAAACGCAGCAGCAGCAGCTGTAGCTGCTCACGAATGTGGACATGCCGTACAACATGCTAGAGCGTATGCTTTTCTTCAATTCCGCAGTGCAATGGTACCTGCATTAAGTGTGGCAAATGGATTCATGCCCATTATGTTGATGGTTGGCATGATGATTCTTTATTCAACTGGCAACACCTTAGTTTTAACCATCGGTGTGGTACTTTTTGCCATGGCAACACTTTTTAGTTTTGTAACGCTACCAGTCGAATTTGATGCTTCTAATCGTGCATTGAAATGGATCAAAGAACAAGGGATTGTCAATTCATCTGAATATACCATGTCAAAAGATGCACTTTGGTGGGCTGCAATGACCTACGTTGCCGCAGCCTTAGGCATGTTAGCGCAACTACTTTATTATTTAAATTTATTAGGAGGAAGACGAGAGGACTAATTAGTGTAAAGTTGAGAGTGGAAAGTTGAAAGTTGAAAGTTGAAAGTTGAAATTGGAAAGTTGAAAGTGGAAAGATTTAAATGTTTAATTTATTTTAATTTATAACTTTCCACTTTCAACTCTCAACTTTCAACCTACTCTTCTGATATCCATACGCAAAATAGATTACAACACCTGCCACACACCAATAGAAAAAGCGCTCCCAGTTAGCAGCACCCATTTGCGTCATCAAATAAAGATTTATTAAAAGTCCCAAAACCGGAATAAGCGAAAGTTTTTGATAAAAACTAACGACTGAAAGAAATATCCACGACATAAAAAATGTGGTCATGATCCAAGTATCTGCTTTTTGGTCTCCAGAAACATGAGCGGCAAACCAATTGGACAAAGAATTTGGCCAACATAAAACTAATGCAACGATTAATGAAATACTGATATAATATTTCGCATTTACAAATGGAATCTTAAATTTTGACTTCAGTTCATTTTCGGGATTTAAATCCAATACCAAGACCCCTCCACAAACCAGAACAAAAGCAAAAAGTGTTCCTATCGAACTCAAATTTATCACCTCTTCTAAATTGGCAAACAAAGCAGGGAATCCCACTAAAAAGCCTGTCATTATAGTTGAAAATGAAGGTGTTCTATATTTTGGATGAATTTTCGAAAATGCCTTTGGCAATAAACCATCACGCGACATCGTCATCCATATTCTAGGTTGTCCTAATTGATACACTAACAAAGCGCTTGTCAATGCAATTACTGCACTTGCAGCCACAACGCCAGCTACACCGTGTAAACCTACCATTGTAAACATATAAGCCAATGGATCCTCGATACCAGCCAAATTTCCACTTGGAACAATTCCAGTTAAAACCAAGGTAACTAGCACATATAAAATCGTACAAATACCAAGAGCCCACATCATTGCCTTTGGAATATCTCTCTGTGGATTTTTACATTCCTCTGCCGTTGTGGAAATAGAATCAAATCCGATATAGGCAAAGCAAACAGCAGCCACACTTTTCAAAACTCCAGCAATTCCATTAGGTGCAAATGGACTCCAATTATCAACTTTCACATAAAATGCACCTACTCCAACCACAATTGCAATCACAAGAAGCTTCAATACCACCAACACATTATTCATGTTTTTACTTTCTTTGATCCCAATATATACCAAATAAGTAATCCCTATTGTAATACACAAGGCAGGAACATTCGCAACTACATGCCATCCAAATAAAACAGGAGCCTCCACATAGGCCTGATATCCTTCTCTTAAATTCACTGAAAGTAAATCAAATTTTTGACCAGAGGCCAATAAAGTATTGACCATATCAAATGCTCTTTTCGCCGACAAAAAATCCATTGTCAAATATTCAGGCACGTGAACTCCCAATCCCTCTAACAAATCAACAAAGTATTTGGACCATGAAATAGCAACAGCTACATTAGAAATAGCATACTCTAATAATAAATTCCAACCCAAAATCCATGCTATAAACTCACCAAGACTAGTATAAGCATACGTGTAAGCACTTCCAGAAATCGGCACTGTTGAGGCAAAACGTGCATAACAAAAGGCTGTAAACATACAGGCAACTGCCGTAAATACGAATAATAATGAAACAGCAGGACCTCCGTTTGCTGAGGCTTGACCAATGGCTGAAAAAATACTTGCTCCAATAATAGCAGCAACTCCTAAAAAAGTCAAATCTCGAACTCCCAAGTTCCGAACCATGTGTGAACCTTCTAACTTTTCTATTTCACGCTGATCTGAAAGAATTTTATCGATTGATTTTTTTCTAAATAAAGAGCTTGCCATGTATTTTGTTGATAATGAATTGACAAAAATACATTTTTAATTAAAATTCTAATTGAATGCTTTTCCTTAACTTTGATTAATTTTAAAATATGAAGGTAGCAGTTGTCATTTTGAATTATAACGGAAAGAAATTTTTAGAAAAATTTCTACCTAAAGTTTTACAAAATACGCAAGGTGGTGAAATCATAATTGCCGACAATGCCTCCACTGATGACTCGATTTCATTCCTTACTTCAAATTATTCAAACCTTCGAGTCATTTCATTAAAAACCAATAAAGGATATGCTGGTGGTTACAATGAAGCCCTAAAACATATTGAGGCAGATTGGTTTGTCTTAATGAATTCGGATATCGAACCTTTGGCAAATTGGCTTGACCATTTAATCACATACATTAAAGAAAATCCACGTGTTAAAGCAGCACAACCTTTTATTTTAAAGGAATCAAATCCAAAGGAGTTTGAATACGCAGGAGCTGCAGGAGGGATTATCGACTTTTTGGGTTACCCATTCTGTAGAGGACGAATTTTCGACAATTGCGAGGAAGACAAAGGACAATATGCTTCAAGCAACAACCTACATTGGGCAACTGGTGCATGTTTAGCCGTTGAACGAAAAACATTTTTGGAATTAGGAGGATTTGATGAATACTTATTTGCCCATCAAGAGGAAATCGACTTATGTTGTAGAATCAGAAAAGCAGGTAATCAAATTGCAGCAATTGAAAATAGTAAAGTGTTACATGTAGGAGGAGGAACCTTGAAAGCTGAAAGTCCGCAAAAAACTTTTTTAAACTTCCGAAACAATTTAATCCTAATTTATAAAAACTTTCAAGGTAACAATCGATTCCTCGTCCTATTCGTTCGCCTTTTTTTAGATGGTATAGCCGGTATCAAATTTTTAGCTGAACTAAAATTCGCACATATCACAGCTATTATAAAAGCCCATTTCGGTTTTTATAATTACCTATTATTTTATTCAAATAAGAATAAAGCTAAAAATTCAATGGCAATTAGCTTTTATAATCGCTCAATTATTTGGCAATTTTTCATTCGAAAAATTAAAAAATTTTCAGATTTACCTTAAATATCCCAGACAGAAGGATTATTTCGTTGACGCATATATCTGCGCACATTCATCCAAAAGGCTAAAAACAAATAGATGATAATGGGAGAACCCATTGTTAAAAAAGAAGTATAAATAAAATATAAACGAATACTGCTGGTAGAAATTTTGAATTTTTCACCTAAATGTGCACAAACTCCAAAAGCTTGAGACTCAACGAAATACTTAATTTTTTCCATGCTTCTCTAAATTTCTACAAAAATAACTTATATTTTTTGAAAAAAAACTACAAAAATAGTTGCATTCGATTTTTTTTGCCTACATTTGATTTTTATTAATTATTATTTTATGCAAACTGGCAAAGTAAAATTTTTCAATGAGACCAAAGGATTTGGTTTTGTAGTAGACGATCAAACTGGTGAGGACATCTTTGTTCACGTAACTGGTTTAGGTGGTGTTACCATTCGTGAAAACGACGCTGTATCTTTCGATGTAATCGACGGAAAGCGTGGAGCGAATGCTGTAAACGTGAAAAAAATCTAATTTCACGACATTTTTGATTAGAGTTTTCATTCCTGAATATAAAAGTATAAACAGTATAATTGATCTCAATCAAAGAGAAATGAAAAAGGCTGCAAATGCAGCCTTTTTTTTATGCCTGTATCCAAGCTTGAACCTCTTCCTTGCTTGGTAAACTTTCTTTAATTTTCAATTTCTTACGAAGTCCTCCTAAATCGTTAAATACTTTATTCGGATTAGCTTCTTTTAATTGCTCAATTGTCAATATTCCCATTTTTTGAAGTGCAGGCACCCAAATTTCAGGAACACCAGAAGCAGCAAATGCTTGATCTGAATCAACTTCTTTGATTACCTCCGGACGCATTTGAGGGAAAAACAACACTTCTTGAATGGACGACTGATTGGTCATCAACATTGTCAAACGATCAATTCCGATACCAATACCAGAGGTTGGAGGCATTGCATATTCTAATGAACGAATGAAATCATGATCCATGGCCATCGCTTCATCATCTCCCTTCTCTGCCAAACGCAATTGATCTTCGAAACGTTCTTTTTGATCGATTGGATCGTTTAATTCAGAATAGGCATTGGCAATTTCCTTACCATTCACAAATAACTCAAAACGTTCTACTAATCCTTCTTTTGAACGATGTTTTTTCGTTAATGGAGACATTTCTACAGGGTAATCGGTAATAAATGTCGGTTGGATCAAGTTTGCTTCTACTTTTTCTCCAAATAATTCATCTATTAACTTCCCTTTGCCCATACCCATATCTACTTCCATTCCAAACTCAAGGCATTTGGCACGCAAATCATCTTCCGACAATGCATCTACATCTACTCCACTATATTGTTTGATTGCTTCTGAAATACTCAATTTAGGATAAGGCCCGGCAAATTCAATCATATTCTCCCCTACCTGAACAGCCGACTTCCCATGAAGAGCCAATGCAACTGTTTCAAAAATATTCTCTGTCAAATCCATCATCCAATGATAATCCTTATAGGC
>JACCDK011218254.1_pt1 | contig 12872 bp, 9 predicted proteins | sample 7445871 | NCBI WGS metagenome assembly JACCDK01 (sample SAMN15323436, study PRJNA562643) | freshwater metagenome | isolation source: river surface water | place: USA:Blue River Watershed | collected 2017-08-15
GGGAATCTTGGAAGGGACACCTGGCCCCAAGATGAACCAGTTTGTGCTAGACCACCTCGATCCTCCGGAGCACTGGCGCTCGACTGCGGTAGCCATCGATACGCCAAAGGACTTGTCTGGGAGCATGCCCTACTGGGTGTGCTTTGGAGAGTTTATCTCTTGGAAGGGAATTCAAAATCCAGCCGCGACTTCCCAGTTGAACTACATCTGGTTTGTCGATAGTCCCGATGGGGTATCCATCCGGGAGCTGATCACCACAGCCTTCACCAACCTAGACTGGGAGGATTTTGCTGAGGAAGAGGAAGAGGGAATGTTTTGATTTACATCCCCCCCCAAAAAAAAGTCTGAATCATTAGCATCCTACCGCTGATACCTATTATACATGATTCCGTATACCTCAGCACCAAAAATTTAGTAAATTACCTTGCCCATCTTCTTCAACCCTTTTCAGCTGCCCAACTGAATTATAGCGATGATTTATCCAAAGAAATTCCCAGAGTTCCGTCAGAATTTTGCTGAGCAGCAAGTGTACACTCCACTTGAAGCCCTAGGGGATGACTTTGATGTTTTCTACAACAAAAGCTTTGCCCGCAAGCATGCCAAGGAAGCCCTCTTGTATGAGATCGACTTCCTTGTGATGGACCTCCGTGGAGGTAAGCTCAATCACCTCTTTGTCATTGATTTCAAGGGGGGATTGTGGGTATTGGATGGGATTTCAACAAATGATTAACTACTAAAATGGGAACAGAAGATATAATTTACTTGGACTACAATGCTACTACCCCTGTTGATTCTAGGGTATTGGAAGAAATGATGCCATTTCTTACATCCTCGTTTGCAAATCCAGCATCTTCGCATTTTGCAGGGAGGAAAATAAAAGATTCAATTGAGAGAGCTAGAACTCAAGTTGCTGACTTAATTGGTGCCTCAGGCAAAGAATTAATATTTACCAGCGGGGCAACAGAATCTATAAATCTTGCCTTCAAGGGGGTTTTTGAGAATTCAACTTCCGCTAAAAACCACCTAATCACGGTATCAACTGAGCACAAAGCAGTACTCGACACCTGTAAATACCTGGAATCCAAAGGAGTGGAGGTCACCTATCTATCAGTGGATTCCCGTGGGTTAATTGATTTAAATCTTCTTGAAGATTCTATAAATGAGCATACTAAATTGATTTCAGTCATGTTTGTGAATAATGAGACTGGAATAATCCAACCCATTAAAGAAATTGGGGCACTCGCAAAAAAATATGGGATACTCTTTTTTTCAGATGCAACTCAGGCCGCAGGTAAGATAGAGATCGATGTTCAAGAGCAAGGAATAGATCTATTATCACTAAGTGGACATAAAATTTATGGCCCAAAGGGAATTGGGGCCCTTTATGTAAATAGTGAAAGTAAAAAAGTAAGGTTGGCTCCTCAACAGCATGGAGGAGGACATGAAAATGGATTAAGAAGCGGTACTTTAAATACTCCTGGAATTATTGGATTAGGAAAAGCTTGTGCAATTGCTAAAGCAGATTTGAACCAAAATTACCAAAAAGAGGTAGGCATTTTAAGAGACAAATTAGAGAATGGATTATTAACCCTACCGCTAACAAAAGTCAATGGTAATAAAGAAAATAGAGTATTCAATACAGTCAACCTTTGCTTTCAAGGACAAGATGCCTCAGTCCTTGTCGAGCGATTAAAAAACATTGCTGTTTCTACGGGGTCAGCCTGTTCATCCTCTCTTATCGAGCCATCTCATGTACTTAAGGCCATGGGATTAAGTGATGAAGATTCATTTGCTTCAGTACGATTTTCATTAGGAAAATTGAGTAAAATTAATGAAATTAATATCACCCTTGATCGTCTAAAGATGATTTTAAACTAGAATAATCGGATGGGAAAATTAAAAGAATGCACTTGGTCAGAGACATACCAATACACTATTGCATCGGATGATAATCCAGAACCAATAGAGTTTTATATGGAAGGCCTATTAAATAGCAATAAACTTCATTTGCTTTTGGGGTATTTTAGCTCATCTGCAATTAGTCTTTTAGCACCCGGGTTTGCATATTTTATTAGCAACGGTGGGGAATTAACGATGATAATTAATCAATTTTTATCCTCTAAAGACAAAGAAGCATTTGAAAGAGGTTTAGAGGGAAAAATAGAAAAAGCTTTTGATTTAACAGATGTTAGTTCTCTTGAAAATACTTTAAATAAATACGATGTTCATTTTTTCCAATGTCTTGCATATTTAATTTCCGAAAAAAGAATTAGGTTTCAAATCATCAGACCTAAAATGGGAAATGGAATTTCTCATTACAAACAAGGAATATTTTATGATGGTGAAAATAAGGTAGGCTTTTCTGGTTCGTGCAACTTTACTTCTTATGGTTTTTTACATAACAGAGAAAATTTAAATGTTTACCTAGGCTGGGAAGAAGGTTATCCAAAAACTTGGATAAATACTAACGAAAGATTATTTGAAAAATATGTAAAACAAGAAGACGAAAAGGTAGAATACTTACCACTAGAAAAAATTGAGATTGCCATTAAAGAAAAATTTGGTGGCAATTTGGATATTCAGGGACTACTATCCCAAGAAGAAGATTTAATTAAAGAAAAATTAGGTTTGACCACAAATCCCGAAATTCATAAGGTCTTTGAAAAAGCTTCAAAAAAAATTAAAGAAAAGATGGTTAATCAAACGGAGCTTGAATCCAAAACTCCTAAATTTCCTTATCCGGAAGGCCCAAGACCATATCAGGTAGAAGCCTATCAAAACTGGATTGCAAATAATTACAAGGGTTTATTTGCAATGGCAACTGGAACTGGAAAAACCATTACATCACTGAATTGCCTGCTCCAAGAATATGAGAAAAATAAAACATATTATGGAATCATATTGGTTCCATCCAAAGCATTACTAGATCAATGGATTAAAGAGGTTTCCATTTTTAATTTCACGAATATAATTGCTATTGGCGGAGGTCATAATGGAATAGATCAACTACCAAACTTTGTATCAAATTTTAAAGCAGGATTAAAAAGGAATATAATAATTATAACAACTTATATAAGTTTTTCTTCTGAAAAATTTCAAAAAAACTTCAGTAAAATACAAGATTCTTTTGTTTTGATAGCTGATGAAGCGCACAATATGGGAGCAACTCAGATAAAAAAAGTTATGACAAAGTTAACCATCCCAAAAAGAATTGGACTCAGCGCAACACCCAAAAGAAAATATGACCCTGAAGGAACCGACTCAATCTGTCAATTTTTCAATGATAACCCTCCCTTTTGCTATAATTTTGGAATGAAGCGAGCTATGGCAGAAGGAAGACTTACGGATTACTACTATTACCCAAAAATTGTCCAATTAGATGAAGATGAAAAAGAAAAATATGTAAAAATTTCACTTAAACTTTTTAAGTTTTTTGACTTTGAAAAAGGATATTTTAAAAAATCTCCAGTTGCTGAGAGACTTCTTCTTGAAAGAAAGGCAATTATACACCAAGCAAGAAGAAAAATACCTGCATACAAGGAGATATTAAAAGAGCTTGACAAAAATGGCAAACTAAAATTTGTATTTACATACGTTCCAGTAGGTGCAAGTAAAGAGCAAGAAAATAATAATGATATAGAAAACAAATTCGTTTATTTATACTTAAAAGCTGCTCAAGAGGTAAAACCTGATCTAAAAGCAAGTACCTATACTTCTGAAACAGAAGATCGGGTAAGCAAAATTACAGCTTTTGCAGAAGGTAAAATCGACATGCTTTTAGCAATGAAAATGCTTGATGAAGGTGTTGATATTCCAAGGGCTGAAATTGGGGTTTTTGCCAGTAGTACGGGAAATCCAAGAGAATTTATTCAAAGAAGAGGGCGATTATTAAGAATTCATAAGGATAAAAAATTTGCTCATATTTATGATATGATAGTGGCACCAGTACCAGCAAATGGTAATGAAAGCCTTTTTAGAATCGAAAAAAACATGGTAAGAAACGAACTAATTAGAGTAGCTTATTTTGCGAGTCTTTCGATGAATTTCTATGACTCTAAAAATGTTTTGCAAGATATTTGCGATAAATATGAACTTGATTTAGATGAAATATTAACCGAATTAGAGAATGACTAATGCCCTACTAAAAGAAGTTTTGAGAGACAAAGAGTTAGCCTCAAAATATAAAATTACTGAAGAAATGATTTCAAAGGCAAAACTTGCGCCACCTTACGAAAATGAGATTATCGAATATCTGGCTGTAATTATCAAGTCAAAAATGATTGATAATCACGGGGATGTTACAGTCTACAATCAAGTGAGAAACTTAATTAGATAATTTTATGGCTAATATTATAAATCAGATTTCTTTCCAAAACTTTTATAATTATTTTGGATCATTCGATAAGAATCAATATGAATTTTCAGAAGGAGTAAACATAGTTGTTGCTGACAATGGCGCAGGCAAGTCAAAATTTTTTAACGGATTTCTTTGGATTTTTTATGACGAGGTTTTGGATTCAGACACGAAAACAAGAAAAAATATTAAAAACCAGGCAGTAAAGGTTTGTTCTGATAAGGCAAAAAATGAGGCTTCGGTTAATGATTTTATTGAGTGCAATGTTGCCATCGAGTTTAGTGATAAAAGATTTAGATATAGGATCTCTAAGGGTTTTAGATTAAAAAAATTAAAATCGGACTCTTCACTAACCGAAAGTGCAGACTGGCAGGTATTTTTTAAAGAATTAGAGGTTTCAAAAAGAGATATTCAGTTATTAGAGTATCATGAAGTTTATGATTCGGATGAGCAAAAAAGAATTCTTAATTCGCTAATTCAGCCAAATCTTAGAGAATATTCATTATTTCAAGGAGAGGAGGTCGATAAATTAATTGATTTCAATCAGGCTGATAGCATAAATAGGGCCGTCAAAAGTCTTACAGATATCAACAAATATGATGAGTTGGAAAAAATCACAAAATATGTTGCTACAAGAGCTGAAGGAGAATTAAATGAAATAATAAAATCTAGCAATGCAGCTTCCTTAAACTACACAAAAAAACTTGAAGAAAAAGAAAATAAAAAGAATTCTCTTGAAAGCGAACTTATAAAGTTAATTTCTTACGAGAATTCATATTCATTGTATAAATCAGAAGTTGATAAACTAGAAAATCTAAATGAAAATGCAGAAGGTAGGAAAGAGTTTGATGATAAAATCAAAGAAGAAAACACTAAACTAAAAACATTAAAGGAGGAATATGATAGGCTTGTAGAAAAATTGAACGAGCGTTTTTTTGATGGAAATTTTGGTTGGATTTCAATGGGCTGCAATAATCAAGTAACAAATTTTAGAGAAAAGCTTAATTCATATCGCGAAATTCGAACACTAAAAAAAGCAGCAAAGCTAAACGATCATTCAAATAATCAAATAAACTTACTTCCTCCAGACTCTCCAGATTCTGTTACGTTGCAAACAATGTTGGATAGGGAACATTGTTACGTGTGTGACCGAGAAGCAAAAAAAGATTCGGACTCCTGGAAACACATTTCTAGTTTATTGAATAGAAAAGACTCTAACCAAAGTAAACCTATTCAAGTATTTAAAAATGATCTTAATGATTTCTTTGGTGATATCCAACTTGGAGCTCAGCCATTTGTAGGTAGAATTAGTGGGATTGAAGAATCAGTTATTCGAACTAGAGAAAAAGAACAGGCACTTTTAGAAAAAATTACAAAGGCTAAGGAAAAAATAAAGAATCTGAAGGAAGAGCGTTCCCACTTGATTATTGGTGGAGATGAAGATGACATGAGTGATGCTCGTCAAATTATGGCCCAATATAGAGGCGCATTGACACGACTACAAAAAGCTGAGGAAGATATTATTAAATCAAGAACCAGAATAGATGGATTAAATGAAGGGATCAGGAAGGATGAAATTGAACTATCAAGGATGCGTCCTCAAGATACTCCAAAAGAGTATGAATTCCATTTTGAGATATCATCTGATTTGAGAGACGCCGCTCAACGAACAAAAATCAGAGTTTTTGATGAGATGATCTTAAAGCTTGAAAAAATGGCAAATCAACATTTTCAAAACTTAATTAAACACAATGATTTATCCGGAGGTATTCTAAAGTTTGAAAAAAATCCAATTGGGACTATCGATTTTAAATATATTGATGAAGAAGGTAACGAAGTAACGGGCGCTTCGGAAGGTTTCCAAAGAATGAAAGTTCTTGCGGTACTTATGGCAATTATATCTGTAAACCCTAACGGTTATTTATATCCCCTATTGGCTGATGCGCCACTATCAGCATTTGGTAAAGGGTTTATTCTCGGGTTTTTCGAGGAAACAGAGAAGGTATTTCCACAAAGCATCATCCTACTTAAAGATTTATACGATAAAGAATCAGATAACAAGCTGAATAAACTAGGTAACGAACTTCTAAAAAACAAAAGTGTAAGTTCAATTTACTTAAATCAAATTCCAGAAAACCTAAAGCAGATTGAAGTTTATACTGAACATATAAAAATAAAATAATGACAAGTAGTGAATTTAGAGAAATGATCTTAATTAAGACACCAAAATATTCTGTGTCTTTAGAATATCTATTCGAAAAACTAGCCAATAAGCAAGGCAAGGGTGAATTTTCCCAATTTGGACCGTTATATGAACTATATGTTTATGCTTTTTTCCTTGGGCTCAAACTTGGGAGTCGAATAGAATTAGCTTCAGGGAGCAATGCAAAGAAATTTGTAGAAATCGCTGGATGGAAAAGCTCATCTCCGCTAATTGATTTCTTATTATTAACCATTTTTAGCAGATCAGATGAAATTGGATTTGACTGGAATGATTTAGAAGATATGGAAGAAAAGGAGCTATCAGAAGTGGTCCGCAAAATAATAACATTTATTGAAGAGTATGCTTATGGCGGATTAGAATATATAAAGAACAAGTTTGATAATGGCCAATTGGATAATTCTCAATATTTATTCGTTGATCTTCTTAGTGATGTAATTCACAACTAAAAAAAAATTATTTACTTGTTTCTATATTTTTAAATTGCTTCTTAATTGGGTAAATCTCAATTTAGCCCTTTATTTTTATATAAATATTTCCGCTATGCTCTTCGGAATATTTTGGCCATTAAATAAAACAACTTGCACATCCTTCTCCCTCTGCCTCATCTAAAATATCGACGAGGTAGGGGGATTTTTTATTTTTGGTTTTCCGTTCAGTCCGTTTAAGGTATTCTTCTTTGATTTGCTGTATCCGTGCAGGTTGGATTAGCTCTTCTAATGTTTCTCCTTGCATCCAAGTATAGCCATCCTTTTCGTAGGCCATTGCTTTAGTAAATCGCTCTGGGTGTTGTTCATACAACCAAACCCACTCAATTTTTTGTTGGAAAAAGCAAAAAAAGCAGCCCGATCTACTTCTTGCGTAGGTTCCTTTTTTATCCTTTACTTCAAACTCTTTTTCCTTGTAATAGGCGGGCACCCCCACGCCGCTATCCTCTAGGATTTTGAAGATATCGGCTCGAACTAAAACCTCCTCATTTTCAATCAATGGAAATGACTCCTCTACGGCTAAGGGATATTGGGTGGTTTTGAGGTAATCAAAAACTAAGGCATTAAAGGCTTTTAAATCCGTATCTAGCAAGAGATTTAATTTTTGCTGCTGGGTATGACTGATTGAAATTTCTTGTTTGAGCAACTCTTTAAATCGATCACTTACTTCGATGCCTTTAGTGGAAACCGAATTGAAAATGGAATCAATGCTTGTATTTGCTAAAAACTTCTTGATGACATCTTCGCTCCAGATATTCTTTCTAAAAGGGAAGATGCTTTGAATGTTCGATTTTTTTGAAATGTAGCCTTCACGATCCTCATCTCCTCGTATGCCTACATAGGAGATCACAGGATCATTACCTACAAATTTTTCAAAGGGATCAAGCTTTAATTTTTTGGTGCACCACCTTGAATTGGAGGACGGCAAATAACCCCCATACATTTTTAAAAAGTGATCAAAAGGATCTTCATTGCTGCCTTCCGCTCCTTTTAGTTGCACGATTTCCTTACCCAAGTAGTTCTCCAGATTTCTGATCAGTTCATAGGTTTCGTCTAGTTCTTTTCCTGTATCGCAGGTATAATACTCAATATCCAGATGTGGATAGTTGTTCTTCATGTAAATGGCGAGTGCAGCGCTGTCCTTGCCTCCAGAAATACCTAAAAGATGCCTTACTTTACCCATAAAATCAATCCATTAATTTCTTTAACAAGGTAGCTAAAACGTATACATCCGTTCTTTTTTCCCCCGTAAGTGATTTTTCCAGTCTACTTTGTATTTCGTTTAAGTCCTGCAATTTACTTTTCGGTAGGCGTAGGATGTTTTTCTTCTTTTGCTCGCCAAAGGAGGCGATTTCAATCTCCATGGCCTCTTCCTTTTCTTCATTAAATTCAGAAGCAGCTAAATTATTAAGACTATCCAATTCCAAGATCACTTCCTTGAACTTGTGATACAGCTTTACCTCAATTGCATCAGTTGCATTCTCAAGCGGAACTCCTATCACAGCTTGGCAAATGGAACTTAACCAAAGATTTCGCTCCTCTAAGGGAGAGTCTATTCGCATCAAAAATGTTTTCTGATGGGGGAGGCAAAGGTGTCTTTGAATCTTCTGGTACCGATTCTGTAGTGTTTGTTTGTAAACTTCAAAATCCACTTTTTCGCCTAAAAGCTCATCCTGAATAAAACTTTCAAGTCGATCAAATAGCGCATCCAAACTTGTTCGGATCTCTCGAATAGCATCTTGGAGTTTTTGAATATAGGTATTGAAATTCTCTTGAGATTTCTGCAAACTAGTAATGGAATAGCCTAAGGCAGTAGGAAAGTCTTCAAAGAAGGTTCGCTCTGGCTCCTTGGAAGAGGCTATTGCTGCTCGAATGGCAAGTGCAGCCTTACTTAGCCTTGTGGTCTCTTTTGCATAGGGTTTGAGATCTCGATAAAAAACAAGGAAGGGCTTTATGGTTTCAATAAAGGTGTCATTAGATGGGCTATTGGATACCGATTGATTAAGAAATACTCTGTAACTATTGAATAGATCAATCTTTACACCTTCCAAATCAAAAGCCTTTATTTGGTAATTTCCTGGATACTTGATGACTAACTCAAGTATCTCATCCGTCAGATAGGGGATATAGGCCGAATCACTAAAAAGAGCAAAGTCATTCCGATTCAAGAACAGAAAAGATGCAATCCAAAAATCAGTTAATCCCTGCTTTAACTTAAAGGGTCTTTGAGAAAGTAGTGTACTCAATTCTGAAATGGCCTTCTTGTTCTTTTTTGTAGAATCAAGAAATTCTTTGGAAGCGTTCCATAGATGTATGAAGGAAGAATCATTTAGTTTTTCGAAGTTAATTCCAGAAGTCTCAAGGCCATTTTGCTTGAGTAGCGAAATATAGATCGTTCTTTCAGGGGGAAATTTGGTTAGTTCAAATCCTAAATCCTCTTTGTCCCAATTGTTAATTAGTGCCTTTAAATAGTTCTTCTTAGCAGTATGTATGGTCGAAGAGATCTTGTGCCTATTTACGAGTTCATTTTTAAACTCAGGAGCCTTATTGTAGACATCTCCGCATACTTCACTCAAAAGCTTGTTGAATTCTTTTTTGCTTTTTACCGAACGAAAGGACCCCCTGAAAAACCAAGTGATGTACTTATTGTCGTTGTACAGGTTATTGACTACATAATGACTTAGGAGCTTTTTTTGATGGGCTAGAATATTGTTCAATTCCTTTAAGGCGACCTTGTCACCTAAATTTTCCTCGATTACATTTCTGGTTTTTTCGATCTCAAAAAGTTGGGTCTTTATGGTGTCAAAATTCTTGAAATACCCATAAATGATTGCTTCTTCCGTATTTTTTGAAATTTCTTTTACTTCGTTTTCCCCTACAGCAGGATTAAAAATTAGATTAATGAATCCATCTGTATCTTTTTCAGCAACTTTTTGAATGGGTTCTTCAGAAATTACGAATTCGAAAAGTCGGGGCGTACCCATTTTATAGGAATAAGCTTTTGCCAAGATAGGATCAAATTCATACTCTTTTTTTAACAATCCAACTACATCAACTACATCACTGATTTTATCCGCAGCTAGGGTCAAAGCCTCTGTAATATCCAAATCTGTGCCCTCAAACAAAGAATACCGAGAATTGTAGGCGCGGTAAACGATGATTTTTGATTTTTCTAATTCTTCGATTACTTCCTTCGCATTAGAAATTCCCAAAAAATTCTCAGCATAAGAAGCAAGGAAGTTGTAATCCAACTTAGACCCAGAGACAGCAGTTAAATTTAACAATCCTATGGCTTTGATAATTTTACCAGCTTCTTCTAGGTTTTTGCTCCACTGAACATCGATTGTTTCGAGGGCATTTTTGATCGAAACCCAAATAGCAAAATCAGGATTAAACCTGGAATTTAAGAAAGAATAAAAGTTGGAAACCAGGTAATCATAAACTCTACCAAGATGGTAAAAATGAAACGAATCAGACTTGGATTCAAAATCTTCACTTTCTAAAAAGGTAAATAATGATCGTTCATTTTGCCCATACTTTTGAAGAGTTAGGGTTAAAACATTTGCCGAAAAAAGTTCAAGCGGGACAAGTTTATTCGCAATCTTCTTGGCATAGTCTTGATTTAAGTTGAATGCCTTTGAAGATTCAAATAAGTTCAACTCCAAGTCAATTAGGTTTTTGATTTTGACACTTTGAGTTTTTTGATTTGATAAGCTCTCAGCAGCCAAGAACAAAAGTTGTTCTATGGGTTCATTGAAAGTTACTTCTTTAAATCTGCCTTTAACTTTTGCCCATTCTTGGCGCTGGGCTGCATTCAATCCAAAAGAATAGGCATCAAAGTTCTGGTGAACCGCAGTAATTAGAAGGGTATTATTAGCTGGGTTATTGATAAACTCTGCTAATTCTTGAATAAAGTAAAGCTCTCTTTCTGGGTTATTTTTTGAGGCATACTCAAGGAATTTACCAAATTCATCGATAATGAAGACTAGTCCTTTTCCTTGACTTTTTAGAGCAAAATATTTGTTAAAAATTTTAGAAAGTAGCGCATCTGGATAAGTTGAATCCAGTTCTAGATAAGTTGCTAGGGTATCGATAATTGATCCATACTTTCCAACAAACTTCCAAACTTCTACTTCCTGATCCCTTAAAAAATCCGAATCGAAGAATTGTGAGCCATCTTGAACTGACTTTTCGAAAGCCCATAAAAAAGAAGATTTACCGGTCCCGTAGGAGCCAATCAAATTGAAAGAGTGAATTCCTTTTTGAAAGTCCTTTTCAAGTTGTTGGAAAACTCTCTTTGCATTTGGGGTGGAGACGTAATTTATCTGCCTCCCAGCATCTCTTAATATGTTTGTAGAGGTTGAGAATTTATTTTCCATAGTAGGATTTTAATACATCAAATGGGGAGGGCTTTTCTTTAAATTGTAATTCCTTGATGCCAGCCTGGTCATTAAAAACCAAGAAATCATATTTCTCAATCATGCTTTGGACTTTGGCATAAATCCCAAACTTATTCATGGAGAAAATATTTCCAATTCCATTTACATCTGCTTCAAGCGTTCGAAAATTGATTGATTTATCAAATCTTCCTTTCTCCAAAATGGAATACAAAATGATTTCATCTGGGATTTCTTCGCGTTCTAAATTTTCGATCACATAATATTCAATGTTTTCGGATTTAAATGAATTAACTAGGTTCAGTTCATTTAGGAGTTCAGACAGATTATCCTCTCTGTCCTTGGATTTCGCAGGATTTCGTACATACATCCTAGAAAAAACATTGAAATCGGTATTCAGTGTATTTTCATTTTGTTCTCCAAATTCCCGTTGAACAAATTGGATGAAGTTCGTTTTGCTGAATTCCAATCGCTCTTTTCTTAAATAATTGAAAATCAAAGAATAGATAGACGCTTGACCTGTTTTCACTAAATGATAATGCAAAATCCATAGTGTAGCATCATCTTCCAAATAGGGATCTACTCCTGTGGCATCGCTAAAAATGAAGTAGGCGAGTTCAGTGAGTTTATTGTCCTGATCTAGCAAATCAAATGCCTTCATCCAGTATCTAATTGCATTGACCATGTTCTTCCCTACACCGAGAATTACGACTGAATCCTCATCCGAAAAAGATTTACCGGATAAAATGTAATCGAAACCTTTTTTTAGCCACAGGTTTCTGCAAGGAAAGGAATCATGCCCTGAAAAAGTTAATCGAGGCTTTTCTAAGTTTAGATTCATCTTTTTATTTTATTAAATACACCCCCTTTTTCCAAACGTGAAAAAGGAACCTCTCCAGTGGACTATTTTGACCTCTCTTATCCTGATTAAAAAAGACTAGACTGTTTTATTAATTTAAAAATCAGATTATCAATTAGTCCAAATTTTCAATATCAAGGATTGCCTCAAGTCTTATTTGTAAAATCTGCCATATCAATTAGTAAAATTACACTTATTTGAATAAGGATTAAATGACCTAGAGCCCAAAAACTGACATTTTTTGACAAATACAAGTTGTAGTTCGCATTTAGAACTTAGTGGTTCACCATTTACTTATTTCCTTTTCAATCAAACCGATGGCTCAATCACACAATCCACCTCAATCTGTGGATACACCGTGTAGTTGGAGGTAGCTCGGGCGATAAACTCTTGGAAGACAAGAGTGTTGTCCGAACGACTTTGATTGAGATTGAGCAGGTTGGCAAAAACGCCATTTTCCTTATTGGTATAGGGTCTTGTAAATGGGATTTTATAGGAATGGCTTGTTCCGGTGTACTCAAATTGAACCGTTACCCAGCCACTTCTCCCGTAC
>JACCDK011677058.1_pt1 | contig 12865 bp, 10 predicted proteins | sample 7445871 | NCBI WGS metagenome assembly JACCDK01 (sample SAMN15323436, study PRJNA562643) | freshwater metagenome | isolation source: river surface water | place: USA:Blue River Watershed | collected 2017-08-15
CCCAGAAGTGGTGTCCTGATGCCTTGGTGATAATTGGAATCTCACCTTTGGCGGTATAGAACGGGCTGTGTCGAGAGAAGTGAAGGAACATGTTTTCCTTCGCTGACTCTTGCAGCATTTGTGGGGTTACTTCTTTTCCGCTCTTACGGGCGTCTAGAAGTGGGGTGGCGCGGTCGGCTTTAGCATCGGTCGTCCCATTCGACGGCTTGAAAACGGATTTGACTCCGTCTACAAGTTTGCTCACCAGGCTCTCCTTGATTGCCATGTGATATCACTCTTCTTTTATTAGTTTTCTGGGGTACCCATCTAGGTATCCCAGTATTCTCATCGTATCCGTAGCCCTTAGGATTTCCCTAGAACCCCTAAAAAGGAGCAGGCAATGACGCAGCAATTGAAGAACTACATCAACGGTGAATGGGTAGAGGCCAAGTCCGGCAAGACCACAGACGTAATCAATCCGGCCAACGGCCAGGTTTACCTGCAGGCTCCACACTCGGGTGCCGAAGATGTCGATGCGGCCTATAAGGCGGCCGCCAATGCCTTTGAAACCTGGGGGCAGACCACCCCATCGGAGCGCCAACTGGCACTATTCCGAATCGCCGATGCCATGGAGGCCAAGGCGGAACAATTCGCCGACCTCGAATCGCAGAACACCGGTAAACCACGAAGCACATTGGTCGAATACGAGATCATGCCCTCGATTGATCAGATTCGGTTCTTTGCGGGTGCCGCTCGTAATCTAACCGGCCTTGCCAGCGGCGAGTACCTTAAAGATCACACCTCTTCAATACGTCGTGAACCAATTGGCGTAATTGGTCAGGTGACTCCTTGGAACTACCCGCTCAATATGGCAGTTTGGAAATTTGCTCCTGCGATTGCCGCCGGCAACACGGTGGTGCTCAAGCCAAGTGACACCACTCCAGTTTCAACTTTGCTGCTGGCGCAAATCACGGAAGACATATTGCCCAAGGGTGTATTCAATGTGATCACCGGTGACCGCGAAACCGGAAAGGCGCTTATTGAAAATAAGATTCCGCAAATGGTTTCAATCACCGGGTCAGTTCGCGCTGGCATGGAAGTTGCAAAATCTGCCGCGAATGATTTGAAGCGCGTTCATCTTGAGCTCGGCGGAAAGGCACCGGTGATCGTTTTCGCCGATGCCGACATCGATGCTGCTGTCGAGCAAATCACTATCGCCGGTTACTTCAATGCAGGGCAAGACTGCACTGCTGCTACTCGCGTGCTAGTGCATGAATCAGTTCACGACGAATTCGTTGCGAAGCTCGCGGCAAATGTGAAAGCAAATGCGCAAACTGGTCAACCAAATCGCGAAGATATTTTGTTTGGCCCAGTGAATAATGCAAATCAACTTGAGCGAGTGAAGGGATTCGTCGATCGTCTTCCTGACCATGCAAACATCGAAGCCGGCGGAGTTAGCATCTCAGACAACGGCGGATACTTCTTCCAGGCCACAGTTTTGTCTGGTCTAAAGCAAACCGACGAGCACATTCAAAGTGAAATTTTTGGCCCTGTGATTACGGTTCAGAAGTTCCACAATGACGAAGAAGCGATGCGCTGGGCCAATGATGTGGAATACGGCTTGGCTTCGTCGGTTTGGACCACCAACCATGGCCGGGCGATGCGATTTGCCAAGGGACTCAATTTCGGTTGCGTCTGGATCAATACCCACATCCCACTGACCGCAGAGATGCCGCACGGAGGATTCCGTCACTCCGGTTACGGCAAGGATCTATCCAACTACGGTTTCGAGGACTACACCCGAATCAAGCACGTGATGAGCTTCATCGGTTAGGCACCTTGTGGAGTAAACCAGCGTAATTTGCCGGTTTCCAGCATTGTTTTACCATGCAACTGCTGTGGTTTTTGCCTTCGATTGCCTACGGGGTGATGTTGGCCATTACCAGTGGCAGTTACTTATTGTTGATCAGCACTCTGCTGAGCGCAATTTTAATGGTGGTGGTGAAGTGGCGAATTTCGCTCCAACCCAAGCTTGGACCAGATACCCAGTTGCGAGTTCTAGGCAAAAGAATTTGGCTTGATGATTATCGGCTACCCAACGGCAGTGCTTTTTGGTCGAGAGAACAATTTGACTTTGTTTATCAAAAGTTGGCACCGCAGACCTCAAGAGCCGCTGAGTTAGTTGATGCATTTGCTCAACGCACATACGGAAAACTTCAAGAGATGACCGCGGTGGTTGGTTTTGACACCAATGAATTGATTCCAATTTCTTTGAGCAACGCGAGTGCTCATGGAATATTGGTTGGAGCCACCGGTAGTGGAAAAACTGAATTTCTAAAAAATTGGATCGATTCACTTCGTGTATCAACTCCGGATGCCGAGTTCGTGCTAATTGACTTCAAAGGCGGTGCAGGTCTTTCAGGCTTCGATTCTGCAAATTGCAGGTTGGTCACCAATCAAAATTTAGATTCGGCCAATGCCGCATTTGAAAATCTAAAACAAGAACTAAGTAAGCGTGAAGGCAGCCAGCACTTAAAACCGCTGATAGTGGTGGTCGATGAATTGAGTCACCTTCTCCAAGAAGTGAGAACCGCAGAAAATATTTTGTCGAGCATTGCAGCAAGAGGGAGATCGGCGAGAATGCATGTCATAGTGACAAATCAGAATTTGGTTGGTATACCGCGAGCGCTGCTATCCAACCTTAGGTTGCGCATTTTGATTGGCCAACACGACCCGGTTGATGCCGCTCTTCTTGGACAACTGGCCAAGCCGGTGGCTACTCCGGAAGTTGACTATCGAATTACCGAGGCCCAGCTGATTGGCCACGGGCAAGCGGGGCGCCAATTCTGGTTTACGGGCTTTAGGCCAGAGCGTCTGCCAGCTTCTGTTCCGGAAGCGAGTGGGCCTCAGCCACACCGGCATTGGTCACCCGACCGGCGTGCACATTCAAACCAAGGGCAAGTGAGCCGTCGGCGCGGCAGGCGGCGAGCCAACCGTGGTTGGCCAGTGCTCGTACATAAGGCAGGGTTGCATTCGTAAGTGCGTAGGTAGAGGTGTGCGGTACAGCTCCCGGCATGTTGGCCACGCAGTAGAACACACTGTTGTGCACCTTGAAAGTTGGTTCTGCGTGCGTGGTTGGTCGGCTGTCGGCAAAGCAACCACCCTGATCAATTGCAATGTCAACCAGTACCGAACCGGGCTTCATGTTCTTGACCATTTCATTAGTGACCAATTTTGGTGCTTTGGCGCCAGGAATAAGCACGGCACCGATGACCAGATCGGCCTCGGCAACTGCGCGGTTGAGTTCAAAGGTGTTGCTCACGATGGTTTTGACTCGACCGTTGTAGTGATCGTCGAGTTCGCGCAACCGATACAAGTTGGTGTCGAGCACGGTGACTTCAGCCCCCATGCCTGCGGCCATAACCACCGCATTGGCACCTGCCACTCCGGCACCTATTACTGCAACCTTCGCTGGTCGAGTGCCTGGCACACCAGATAGCAAAACTCCGTTACCACCGTTGTGTCGAAGCAAGGTTTCGGCACCAACCTGAGGAGCGAGGCGTCCGGCTACTTCGCTCATTGGTGCAAGCAAAGGAAGTGAACGACTAGGAAGCTGCACGGTCTCATAAGCGATTGCGGTCACCCCCTTCTCGATCAGGGCATCGGTAAGTGGTCGATCCGCCGCCAAGTGAAGGTAGGTAAACAAAATTAGGCCAGGGCGAAGAAACTGGTACTCGCTGGCAATAGGTTCCTTTACTTTCAGCACCATCTCGCCGGCTGCCCAGGTAGAGGCCGCATCTGGGCAAATGGTTGCACCTTGCGCAACATATTCTTCGTCATGGATTGCCGAACCAACTCCGGCTCCGGCTTGGATGAACACCTGGTGGCCAGCTGCCACAAGTTCGTGCACTCCCGCCGGGGTAATGGCTACGCGGAATTCATTGTTTTTGACTTCGGCAGGTACTGAGACCTTCATGATGCTCCCTCGGACGGGTCAGGCGCCCATTCCATCTTTACGATACCGCTTTGTTGGAATTGTCGTTTTTGGGCTTGGTGGCGGGTTTTATGTGGCAGTATTTTTTACGGACGCACTTTGGCGTTGCTGGTGTTGGTCGAGCCGAAAGGCTCTTTCGATTCAAGGAGCCGTAAATGGACAAGACCCCTAAATTCAACGCTCAGTTCACTCGTCGAGCTGCGCTAACTGGAGCGGGAGCTACCGCTTCAGCACTATTTCTAGCAGCCTGCGCACCAGGTGGGTCTGATTCAAAAATCAAACCAGCAACAGACGTTTCAGATTCAGAAAAAGTCGTGGTCTGGGATAACTGGATTGGTTACATCGATGAAGGTCAGAAGACCATCGAAGCGTTTACTGCTCTAACCGGAATCGCGGTTACCTACAACGACGACATTCCTGGAAACGTTGACTACTACAACGCAGCGCAAAAAGAATTTGCAGCCGGAAAAGATATCGGCGCTGATACCGCTTGCCTCACTGACTGGATGGATGCACAGCTAATCGATGCCGGTTATGTTCAAAAACTTGACTTGGCTAACATTCCAAATCACGTGAACATGGAACCTGCACTTCTTGGGTTGAGCTTTGACCCTAAGCGCGAGTACACAGTTCCATGGATGTCTTTCATGACAGTGATTGCCTACAACAAGAAGCTCTACAAAGAACTCACCGGAAAAACTGCTCCAACTTCGGTAGCTGACCTCTGGGATCCAAAGCTAAAGGGTCAGGTCGTTGTATTGAGCGAATTCCGCGAGACCATCGGACTCATGCTGATTTCAAAGGGAATTGACATCACCAAGGTGACCGAAGCCGAATACCTTGCTGCTGTCGAGGAATTGAAGGGTCACGTTGACTCTGGTCAGATTTATACCAAGGACCAGGATTACATCACCGCATTCGATCAGAAGAATGCAGTAGCCGGACTTGTTTGGTCTGGCGACCTCGAGTGGGGCGACGAATACGGTTACGTGTTTGATCCAAGAGGCGCTACCCTAAACACCGACTCCTTTATTGTGCCAATGGGCTCTGCACACAAGAAGAACGTTGAACAGTTGATCAACTTCTACTACGACAAGCAGAACGCAGCCAATTTGATTCTTGGCGGAGTGGTCTATGTGTCACCGGTTCAGGGAGTAAAGGAGCTAGTTGCTGCCGAAGACCCTGAATTGGCTGAGAACGAATTGATTTTCCCTGGCGATGAACTGCGTTCAAAGCTTCAGCAGTTCCGTGCTCTCACTTTTGAGGAGCACACTGCTTGGAGCGAGGCCTTCAACGAAGCAGTTGGGCTCTAGGGCAAGGCATTGGCAGCCACGAGTTCTGGTGCCGATCTCGAATTAGTCGGGATTCGCAAAGAGTTTCCGGGATTCACCGCGATTGAAGACCTTGACCTGGTAATACCAGCCGGACAATTTTTTGCCCTACTTGGGCCTTCCGGTTGCGGAAAAACTACAACGCTAAGACTCATTGCCGGCTTGGAATCTCCAACCCAAGGACAAATCAAACTTGGCGGAAGAGACATCACGGAAACTAAGCCGCACGAGCGCCCCGTCAATACTGTCTTTCAGAGTTACGCACTTTTTCCGCACATGACCGTGCTTGAAAACGTTGCGTTCGGATTACGTCAGAAAAAAGTCGAAGGTGCCGAAAAACTTGCTGCCGAAGGTCTAAAACTGGTTCAGCTTGAACATCTTGCCTCACGAAAACCACAGCAACTTTCAGGTGGGCAGCAACAGCGCGTTGCACTTGCTCGAGCTTTGGTAAATCGTCCAAGTTTGTTGTTGTTGGACGAACCCCTCGGAGCTTTGGACTTGAAGCTCCGTAGAGAGATGCAAATCGAGCTGAAGGCAATTCAAGTAGAGGTCGGCCTCACGTTCTTGCACGTTACCCATGATCAAGAAGAAGCCATGGACATGGCAGACGTAGTAGCGGTAATGAATAAGGGCCGCATCGAGCAGATGGGGGCTCCAGAGGCTCTATATGATCGGCCGAAAACTGAATTCGTGGCACGTTTCCTTGGGCAGTCAAATATTTTTGTCGGTGATGTGGTTGAAGAAAACGCTGCTTCGGTAAGCATTAACATTTCTGGCTACAAAATTTCGGTGCCAAAGGAACGCGCCGAGAAACACAGCGGCAAAATCGCAATTGGAGTTCGACCAGAAAAGGCTTTCTTCCACGAAGAAAAACCATCACTCGGCGCAGACCACAATCTCATCGGCCCCGGGGAGATTATCGACATTCGATTTACCGGGGTGAGCAATCAATATCTGATTGAAGTTCCAAACCTGGGAAACATCACAGTCTTCGCGCAGAACATCGGAAAATCGCCGGTTACTGAGGTCGGAGCGCAGGTTTGGGTAAGTTGGAAAATTCAGCACAGCTTCGGGCTAGCTGATTTGCCCGGGGCATAAAGTGGCACTGGCTTCAATCTCCAGTTCCGCCAAGGTTTTCAAAGGCGCAAAGAGTAACTCACGCATGGGCTGGGTGCTCATGGCTCCGGGATTGGCATACCTAGCGTTATTTTTCATAACCCCGTTTATCCTGCTAATCATCACCTCACTCGGACAGCAGGCGAGCAGCGGGTTAGACCAATCTTTCAGCTACGGCTTCAACCTGCAGAATTACCTTCCGCTTATTGGTGAGAACTTGCCAAACGTTTTGCGTTCATTCGGATACGCATTAGTTGCGACGGTCGCGGCACTCTTGATCGGGTACCCACTTGCATATTTCATCGGAGTAAAGCTTCGCTCACGACCGCTGCTGCAGCGATTGGCAATTACGTTGGTGATTGCTCCGTTTTTCATTAGCTTTCTACTTCGCACTTTGGCTTGGACTCAGATTTTTTCTAATGCGGGGCCGGTAGTCGAATTTTTCCAGAGCGTCGGGCTGATGGGGCAGGGAGATCGAATTTTAGGTACGCCCTTTGCCGTTATTTTTGGTTTGACCTACAACTTCATTCCGTTCATGACTCTGCCGCTTTATACCTCACTCGAGAAATTGGACATTCGTTATCTAGAAGCTGGCGCCGATCTTTACGCCAGTCCCAGAAGAGTGTTCTTTAAAGTTACGCTGCCGCTTTCGATGCCGGGTGTAATTTCTGGAACTCTGTTGACATTTATTCCCATGGCCGGAGACTATGTCAACGCCAGCAAGAACTACCTCGGTGGAGCGCAAACCTCAATGCTGGGAAATATCATCGAGGCAGAGTATAAAAACTTCAACTATCCAGTTGCTTCGGCGCTTTCGGTGGGTTTGATGGCGCTGATTTTGATTTTGATTATGTTCTACGTTCGTCGTGTAGGCAGTGAGGATCTCCTGTGAAACTCGGCAAATATGCTCTTGGACTCTATTCACTTCTGGCACTCGTATTTTTGCTAATCCCAATCGTCTACACGATTGCCTTCTCATTTAATGACAGCGGGAGGTCAAATGCCAGCTGGGTGGGATTTACCTTCGATAAGTGGCTCAACGTTTGTGCCAATGAAGGGGTTTGCATAGCGCTCGGTAATTCCATCTTGGTTGGCCTGATTTCTACGCTCGTCGCAACAGCAATTGGCACAGCCGCAGCCATCGCCCTGGTTCGATACCGATTCAAGTTCCGCAGCTCAATCTCGCTACTTATCTTTTTGCCGTTGGCTACCCCGGAAATCATTATGGGATCCGGTCTTGCCGCTCAGTTTTTCAATCTCGGGGTTGACCGCGGTTTGGGCACAGTTATTGCCGCACACGTGCTCTTCTGCTTCAGTTACGTAGTAGTCACGGTAAAAGGTCGCGTGCAGATTCTTGACCCGGCGCTCGAAGAAGCAGGTCGGGATCTTTATGCAAGTCCAGCAAAGGTTTTCTGGAAAATCACTTTCCCACTCTTGCTGCCTGGAATCATGGCCGCCGCGCTTTTATCATTCGCTTTGAGTTTTGACGACTTCATCATTACCTACTTCAACTCGGGCCCTTTGCAAACCTTCCCGCTGTTTATTTACTCGCAAACCAAGGGAGTGCCGGCCGAGGCCAACGTTATTAGTTCGGCCGTGTTCTTATTGGCAATTGCAATCGTGGTTGGAACCCAAATAAATTCGCTCGTGAAAAAGCGAAAACTGAAAACGGTTTTATAGTTTCGAGATTCCTTCTTCCAGGATATCTAGTGCCTCATGCAACTGTGCATCTGTGATTGCCAGCGGCGGTAGGAAACGAATTACGTTACCGTAGGTGCCCGCGTTCAACACCAAGACTCCATTTAGGTGACAGTGTTTGACCACACTGTCGACGGCCGGTGCGTTCGGGTTCATGGTTCCGGCCTCGACGAATTCAATCGCCATCATTGCTCCGCGTCCGCGAACGTCGCCGACCACCGGGTACTTGGCTTTCATGCCGCCAAGTCGAGATTCAAAAATCGCTCCAATTTGCTGAGCGCGTTCGAGCGCTCCGCCTGCTTCGATCTGACCCAATACCGCAACGGCAGCCGCTGCAGAAACAGGGTTACCGCCGAAGGTGCCACCGATTCCGCCGGCGTGCACCGAATCCATAATTTCGGCTCGGCCAACCACACCCGAGATAGGCATGCCGCCGGCGATGCCCTTGGCGAAAGTAATCAGGTCGGGCTCGAAGCCTTCTTCCCAGTTGCTGGCAAAGAACTTTCCGGTGCGGGCGATACCCGACTGCACTTCGTCTGCGATCATGACAATGCCGTTTTCTTTGGCCCACTTGGCGATCGCCTGCAGGAAGCCAGGGGCAGGCACCATGAATCCACCTTCGCCCTGAATTGGCTCGATAACGATTCCGGCTAGGTTTCCACCGCCGATTCGCTTGTCCATGTAGGTAATGGCGCGCTTTGCAGCATCTTCGCCCGATATTCCGCCATCACGGAACGGGTAAGACATTGGCACGTGGGTCACGCCCGGCGCAAACGGACCCATACCGCTGGCATAAGGCATGGCTTTGAAGTTCATGGCCATGGTCAAGTTAGTGCGGCCATGGTAGCCGTGGTCGAATACGGCAATTTCGCCTCGGCCGGTGTACTTGCGAGCGTACTTGACGGCGTTTTCTACTGCCTCTGAACCTGAGTTAAACAGTGCACTTCGTTTTTCGAATGAACCGGGGGCGTTGCGGTTCATAATTTCACATACCTGCACGTAAGGCACGTAAGGGGTAAGAGTAAAGAGTGTGTGAGTGAGCTTTGCTACCTGTTCCTGAACAGCCTTGACCACCTCATCATTGGTGTGGCCGATGGTGGTTACGCCAATGCCAGAGCCTAGATCGATGAACTGGTTGCCGTCAACGTCAACCAGAATGGCTCCGTGAGCACGATCGATGTAGATCGGAAGTAGGGCACCGACTCCGTGCGAAACCTCTTGAAGGCGTTTCGCGTGCAATTTTTGAGAAATTGGACCAGGAATAGAAGTTACGATTTTGCGCTCTTGCGCCACCTGAAGCTCGCTCATAACTCAATCCTAAGCCTCAGAAACTTGCTGGGGCTGGCAAGATTGAAGAATGCGTCGAGTAATTATTGTGGGGTCCACCGGTTCAATCGGAACCCAGGCACTCGAAGTGGTTAAGGCCAACCCAGACCGTTTCAAGGTGGTCGCGCTCGCGGCGGGAACCAACCAAGAATTATTGGTGCAGCAGGCTAGTGAATTCGGCGTATCTGAAATTGGGCTCGGAGCCGATGCCGCTACCAAACTCATTGAAGATGTTGACGCCGATGTTGTAGTCAATGGCATCACCGGTTCGATTGGTTTGAAGCCGACAATGGCCACACTGCGCAGCGGCAAAATTCTCGCACTGGCCAACAAAGAATCGCTCATCGTTGGCGGGCGATTGGTCACCGAAGCGGCATCTCCCGGCCAGATTGTTCCGGTAGATAGCGAACAGTCGGCTTTGGCCCAGTGTTTGCTCGCCGGAGAGAAGCGCGAAGTTAACAAATTGATTTTGACCGCTTCAGGTGGCCCATTCCGTGGTTTTAGTCGCGAGCAGTTAACCTTGGTCACGCCTCAGCAGGCGCTGGCACATCCAACCTGGGTAATGGGAAAAGTAGTAACCACCAACTCGGCAACCTTGGTGAACAAAGGCCTGGAATTAATCGAGGCACATTTGCTGTTCGATGTTCCAATTGAACGAATTGAGGTCACGGTTCATCCGCAATCGATTGTGCACTCAATGGTTGAGTTCGTCGACGGTTCGACGATTGCGCAATGCTCGCCGCCAAATATGAAGTTGCCGATTGCACTTGGTATGTCATGGCCGGAGCGAGTACCAAATGTTGCTTCCGCACTGGATTTCACTCAATCACAGCAGTGGACTTTCGAGCCACTAAACGAGTCGGTGTTTGGTGCTGTGCGATTGGCACGACAGGTGGCTCAGGCCGGTCTCACTTACCCGGCTGTTTACAACGCGGCCAACGAAGAGGCGGTCGAAGCATTCCATCGCAACAAAATCGGCTTCAACCAGATAGTCGAGGTTATCGAGCGAACGGTAAACGCGCACGAACCACAGGGGGAGTTGACCCTCGAATCGGTTCTAGCTGCTGAGATCTGGGCCCGCGATCGCGCGGTGGCACAAATGGTGACAGCTTGCTAGGCAAATTGTCAGGCGAGAGTTTTATGGTGAACGCATGACTGAATTTCTCTGGTACATCGGGGGTATTGTTTTCATCCTGCTCGGCATCGGCTTTTCGATTGGCTGGCACGAGCTGGGGCACTTGCTTCCAGCCAAGTGGTTTGGGGTCAAAGTACCCAAATACATGATTGGATTCGGTCCCACTCTGTTTTCGCGGCAGCGAGGAGAAACGGAATACGGTCTGAAAGCCATTCCGCTTGGTGGTTACATAACCATGATTGGCATGTACCTGCCGAAAGGTAAAAGAAAAGATCCAAAAGGGTTCTTTTCTGATTCGGTAAAAGCCGCTCGTGAGGCACATTCCGAATACGTCACCGATGCAGACAAGAATCGGATGTTCTACCAGCTTCCGGTGTTCAAGCGAATCATCATCATGTTTGGCGGGCCATTCATGAACCTGTTTCTGGGTGTCGTGCTGGCTATGGTCGCGCTAATGGGCATCGGCACCTATGTGCGGTCTGCTGAAATTCAAGAAATATCTCAATGTGTGCCAAGCAGTTTTACCGACAAATCAGATTGCACGGCAAACGACCAGGTTGCTCCCGCCAAAGTTTCAGGCATGCTGGCTGGCGACAAAATTTTGAGCGTAAATTCCATCGAAGTTAGAAACTGGGATGAGGTTAACGAATACGCAACTGCGAATCCTGGGGCATTGAACTTGTCGGTGCTGCGCGACGGAAAAAATATTCAATTAACCTTGACCCCGGTTATGGTCGAGCGTCCGGTTTTGGAATCAGATGGCAGCACTGTCACTAAGACAGTTCCTTTTTTTGGGGTAGTGCTAAAGCCCGAACGTCAAGCCCAGAGTTTTGATTCTGCAATTTCTTACTCGGGTTTTGCGATTGGCTCAACCTTTGAAATGATAGCAACACTTCCGGTTCAGGTTTATCAAATGGTGAGCGATGCAATCTCTGGAGAAGAGCGCGATGCTAATGGCCCAATCTCATTGATTGGAATCGGACAGGTTGCTGGAGAATTGGCTGCCAATCAAGAGGCCACCATTCTCGACAAAGTTAGTTCAGGAATCATGATGTTGGCTTCGCTCAACTTTGCGCTTTTTGCCTTCAATATGATTCCGCTGCTACCGCTCGACGGTGGGCACATTGCCGGTGGTATTTATGAAGCAATTAAACGTGCCGGCTGGAGGCTATTGCGTAAGGGCGATCCAGGGCCGGCCGACACCGCATTACTGATGCCGATTACCTATGTGGTCACGATTTTGTTGATTGCACTGAGTTTGGTGCTAATCGTGGTCGACTTGGTCAACCCTGTGGCCCTGAACTAATTAGAGTAGAGACCAAATGGTTGCAATCAATTTAGGCAAAATCAAGCCCCCGGTACTCGCCCCGCGTCGCAAGACCAGACAAATCATGGTCGGCAAAGTTGCGGTTGGCGGCGATGCACCTATCTCGGTTCAGTCGATGTGCACTACGCCCACCACCGACGTTAATGCCACGCTTCAGCAGATCGCAGAGCTAACTGCATCGGGCTGCGACATTGTTCGTGTAGCTGTTCCATCGCAAGATGACGCAGATCGACTCCCACTGATTGCGCGTAAGTCACAGATTCCGGTAATCGCAGATATTCACTTTCAGCCAAAATATGTTTTTGCGGCGATCGATGCCGGTTGCGGTGCGGTTCGAGTAAACCCCGGCAACATTCGTCAATTCGACGACAAGGTGGGAGAAATTGCCAAGGCTGCAAAAGATGCCGGTGTTTCAATTCGCATCGGTGTAAATGCCGGTTCGCTGGATCCTCGACTGCTCGAAAAATACGGCAAGGCAACCGCGGAAGCGTTAGTTGAGTCGGCAGTGTGGGAAGCATCACTTTTTGAAGAGCACGATTTCCATGATTTCAAGATCTCGGTTAAACACAACGACCCAGTGGTGATGGTTCGCGCTTATGAATTATTGGCTGAACGTGGCGATTGGCCGCTACATCTTGGTGTCACAGAAGCTGGGCCAGCATTTCAGGGAACCATTAAGTCATCCGTTGCATTTGGTGCACTCTTGAGTAAGGGCATCGGAGACACTATTCGCGTTTCACTCTCTGCTCCTCCTGTCGAAGAAATAAAAGTTGGTTCGCAAATACTTGAGAGCCTGAATCTTCGCCCACGCAAACTAGAAATTGTAAGTTGTCCATCTTGCGGGCGCGCTCAGGTAGATGTTTACACATTGGCTAACCAGGTCACCGCCGGACTTGAAAAAATGACGGTACCGCTTCGCGTTGCAGTAATGGGTTGTGTGGTCAACGGTCCTGGTGAGG
>JACCDK011428650.1_pt1 | contig 12863 bp, 14 predicted proteins | sample 7445871 | NCBI WGS metagenome assembly JACCDK01 (sample SAMN15323436, study PRJNA562643) | freshwater metagenome | isolation source: river surface water | place: USA:Blue River Watershed | collected 2017-08-15
AGAGATAACTAAGGATCATCAGGCGCTGGGGTTGAGCAAAGACCTTAAGTTTTTCTGTGATGTCAGACGCAAGGTCGCGGCTTTCATAGATTGCTGTCATGGCAAGGTTCGGCAGAACCAGTCCGCCCCTTGTGCAATAGACCCGTCGCCGTCCGGGGGTGGGGCCAACAAAGCGGTGCCCGGCTGCCACCCCTCCGGCGCGCATCCTTTGCTCTCTTCAACGGCCTTTAGCGCTGCAACCAAACGGAGCATTTCGTCAGCTGATCGCCCAACATTGTGCGGATAGGTAGTGATGGCACAAACGACCCCGTTGGGATTGATGAAATAGGCTGTGCGCATCGCCATCGCATCGGTGCTGGCATGGTCTATCATCCCATAAGCGAAACCAACCGCCATGCTCGGGTCTTCGACGACCGGAAACTCGATAGCGACGCCAAATTGCTCTTCGATCGCGCGGATCCAAGCGAGATGGGAATACAGGCTGTCGACGGAGAGGCCGACAAGCGCACAATCAAGCGCATCAAATGCTGCCTGACGTTTGGCTAGGCCGACAAATTCAGTCGTGCAAACCGGCGTGAAATCAGCGGGATGTGAGAAGAAGATAAGCCATTTTCCGCGATAGGAGGAAAGCCGCACCTCCCCCTTCGTCGAGCGGGCGATGAAGTCAGGTGCAGTGTCTCCAACCCTAACGGAACGGATTGCCACGGTGCCTGTTGATTCGGTCATGCGCTCTTCTTTCCCATCGTCATCGCAATGCTGCAGCTCGCTTCTTGACGCAATATTCTTAATCAATTACATATTTCATGTAAATATGAATTTATAGGAGATTTCCGTGATCGACTCAGCCCTTGAGAAAGCAAGCGCGCAAGTCGCCGCAGCGCAACGAGGCGTTCCGGTGATTAAATCCTTTTTTGACAGTCCGACCAACACCGTCACCTACGTTGTTCATGATCCTGAGAGCCAGCGCGCCGCGATTATCGACAGCGTTCTGGACTATAACCCAGCTTCGGGGCGGACGTCATTCGGCTCAGCTGATGCGATTATCGCGTATATTGTGGAGAAGGCATTAACCGTCGATTGGCTGCTAGAAACCCATGCCCATGCCGACCATCTCTCGGCAGCACCCTATTTACAGCAGAAGCTGGGCGGAAAGATCGCCATTGGTGAGCACATCGTCACGGTCCAGACGGTGTTCGGAAAGCTGTTCAATGCCGGTAGCGATTTTCAACGCGATGGTTCGGATTTTGATCAACTCTGGAAAGATGGAGATCATTTTCAGATCGGCGACCTTGGTGTGACTGTGCTGCATGTGCCCGGGCATACGCCTGCTTGCATCGCCTATGTCATCGGTGACGCGGTGTTTGTCGGCGACACGATGTTCATGCCAGATTACGGGACGGCGCGGGCCGATTTCCCCGGCGGGGATGCCCGCACGCTGTACCGGTCTGCCCGCCGCATCCTCGCGTTGCCAGCTGATACGCGGCTCTTCATGTGCCACGACTATCTGCCGGAAGGCCGCAAGGACTATGTGTGGGAGACGACCGTTGAGGCAGAGCGCAAAGCCAATATCCACATCCATGATGGCCTGACCGAGGATGAATTTGTCACGATGCGTGAGGCGCGCGATGCGACACTGGATATGCCGCGCCTGATTTTGCCGTCGGTGCAAGTGAATATGCGTGCAGGGCATATGCCCGCGGCGGACGACAATGGCATCACGTACCTCAAAATCCCGGTCAACGCCGTATGATACCGGCTTTTCCTAATTCCATGCCTGTTGAAGGCTTTATGGGTGGCTTGCTGATTGGACTTGCGGCCGCGATCATGCTGCTCGGCCTTGGCCGGATCGCCGGCGTCAGCGGAATGGCGGCACGGGCAACGGGCATTGCCGACACCGGAGCACCCCGAAATGTCGCAATCGCATTTGTTCTTGGCCTTCCGCTTGGTGCGCTTCTGGTCGCGCAGACCGTTGGTGGGGTGAGCGTCAAATTTCCAGCATCCATCTGGCCGCTGATCATTGGAGGCTTACTCGTTGGTTATGGCACACGGCTCGGCTCCGGCTGCACCAGTGGCCATGGCGTATGCGGGCTGTCACGTCTTTCGCCGCGATCGATGGTGGCAACCGGCATGTTCATGGCAAGCGGATTTGTGACCGTAGGCCTGCTTCGCGCGGGAGGTTGGCTATGACCCGGGCGCTTATCGCATTGCTATCTGGACTGCTGTTCGGGGCCGGCCTTGCCTATTCGGGCATGTCGGACCCTGCGCGCGTTCAGGCGTTTCTGGACCTTTTTGGCCAATGGGATCCGACGCTCGCTTTCGTCATGGGTGGCGCCATGCTGCCCATGGCAGGTGCTTGGGTCATTAGATCGCGACTGTCTGCACCGCTTGCCGCGCCAACGTTCGATTTACCAGGCACGACCAAGCTGGACCGCCCGCTCGCTTTTGGGGCCATATTGTTTGGAATGGGTTGGGGCATTGCCGGCCTTTGCCCCGGTCCAGCACTTGCTGACTTGGCGATTGCGCCGGGCGATGTCGCGCCATTTGTCGTTGCGATGTTTGTCGGCATGGCCGCGCAACGCGTCGTACCTTTTACATCCCAAAAACCAACGCAAGCGGGGCCTAAATGACGTTCAAATTCATCACGCCAAGCTTTTCTGTCTCAGGACAATTGACGACAGAAGATGTGCATCACGCCGCCGCGCAGGGCTTCAAATCGGTTATATGCAACCGGCCGGATGGCGAAGAGGCGGGGCAGCCATCCGCCGCCGCCATTCAGAAAGAAGCAGAAGCGCTTAGCCTGTCATTCACGCATATTCCGGCCGTATCAGGCGCGGTTACGGACGATGATGCGGCCAAGATGAAAGCGGCTCTTGCCGATATGCCATCCCCCAATCTTGCTTATTGCCGTTCCGGCGCGCGTTCCAGCAAACTTTGGGAAATGGCAACAAAAGGTCAGGATGAAGCGGCATCCTCCATCAAAATCTATGATGTGGTTATTGTCGGCGGCGGCAGTGCGGGCATAGCGACCGCCGCCAGCCTCCTCAAACGCAATCAGAAGCTATCGATAGCCGTTATCGAACCGTCAGAAGATCATTATTATCAGCCCGGCTGGACTATGGTTGGGGCTGGCGTTTTCTCGGCTGAATTCACCAAGCGCTCCGAAAAATCGGTCATGCCCAAAGCGGTTGACTGGATCAAGAAGGCAGCCTCTGGATTTGCGCCTGAGGACAACAAAGTGCTGCTCGCCGATGGAAGTTCGGTTGCCTATCGCGTGCTGGTGGCGTGCCCCGGCATTAAGCTGGATTGGGATGCCATCGACGGCTTGACCGAAACGCTGGGTCAAAATGGTGTAACGTCTAACTATCGGTACGACCTTGCCCCTTATACCAAACGCCTTGTGAAGGATTTCAAGCAAGGTCGAGCGCTGTTCACGCAACCGCCCATGCCGATCAAATGTGCAGGCGCGCCGCAAAAATCAATGTATCTGTCGTGCAGTGCGTGGGAACGTGCCGGGGTGTTAAAAAACATTGATGTGCAATTCCATAACAGCGGCGCAGTGCTGTTCGGGGTCGCGGCCTATGTCCCCGCATTGATGGAATATATTGAACGCTATGACGCGCACTTAAATTTTGAATCGAAGCTGGTTGCGATCGATGGCCCTGCCAAAATTGCGACATTTGAACAGAAACGCGGGGACATCGTCACGCGGGTCGAAGAAAAGTTCGACATGATCCATGTGGTCCCGCCGCAAGTCGCGCCAGATTTCGTGCGCAACAGTCCGCTGGCTGCCGCAAGTGGTTTCATTGAGGTCAATGAAGCGACATTGCAGCATGTGCGCTATCCTAATGTCTTTGCATTGGGCGATGCCTGCTCAGCATCAAACGCCAAGACCATGGCGGCAGCGCGCAAGCAAGCGCCTGTGGTCGCGGTGAACGTATTGGCTGCTCTTGAGGGCAAACCGCCTGTCGCCGATTATGACGGCTATGGCAGTTGCCCGTTGACGGTTGAGCGCGGCAAGATTGTGCTCGCCGAATTTGGTTATGGCGGAAAATTGCTGCCGAGCTTCCCGAATTGGCTGATTGACGGCACGCGTCCATCGCGCCTGTCATGGCTGTTAAAGGACACCATCCTTCCGCCAATTTACTGGCACGGTATGCTCAAAGGGCATGAGTGGATGGTCAAACCCCACAAGATCGGCGCGGCATAACGGCTATGAAATTGGCGCGCTATTTGCCGATATTGGAATGGGGACGCGGCTATGGCGGCGTGACATTGACCAATGACTTGGTCGCCGCCGCTATTGTTACAATCATGCTGATCCCGCAGAGCCTGGCCTATGCCATGCTGGCGGGATTGCCGCCTGAAATTGGCCTTTACGCCTCAATTCTGCCAATTATTGCCTATGCCTTGTTCGGGACGAGCCGGGCGCTAGCGGTCGGGCCCGTGGCGGTGATTTCGCTTATGACGCTGACAGCGGCAAGTGCAATTGCGCCGCCGGGAAGCCCCAATTTTATTGCGGCGACACTTATACTAGCACTGCTGTCTGGCCTCATCCTGATCGTAATGGGTGTCTTGAGGCTCGGCTTTTTGGCCAATCTGTTATCGCACCCTGTCGTGTCGGGCTTCATTACCGCGAGCGGGATTATCATTGCCACCAGCCAATTAAAGTCAGTACTCGGCATCAAAGCCTCAGGCGAAGCCATGCCCGAGTTGGTCGGCACGTTGATCGAAAATGCCAAGGATACCAATCTTTACACCCTCGCGATTGGGGTGACTGCGACCGGCTTTTTATTCTGGGTACGCAAAGGTTTGAAACCAATGCTTGTCGGTTTCGGGCTGGCTGCCCGGCCCGCTGATCTGGTTGCCAAGGCCGGTCCCATCGTGGCGGTCGCGCTCTCGATCTTCGCGGTCATCGTCTTCGATCTCGAAGCCAAGGGCGTGAAGGTCGTCGGCAACATCCCGCAAAGCCTGCCGCCGTTCACCGTTCCCTTGTTCGATGCCGAACTATGGCAGCGATTGGCGATTCCTGCCTTGCTGCTTAGCATCATCGGTTTTGTTGAATCCGTTTCGGTAGCACAAACGCTCGCTGCCAAAAAGCGCCAACGCATTGTTCCCGATCAGGAACTGATTGGCCTCGGTGCCGCCAACGTTGCTGCGGCATTTTCGGGCGGCTATCCTGTCACCGGCGGGTTCGCCCGTTCGGTCGTCAATTTCGATGCAGGGGCCGAAACTCCGGCTGCGGGCGCGTTCACCGCCGTTGGTATATTGCTCGCCGCGTTGTTCCTGACGCCATTACTCGCCTCGCTGCCAATTGCCACTTTGGCAGGCACAATCATCGTTGCGGTCTTGAGCCTAGTTGATTTCAAAACGCCCCGCGCAATCTGGCGCTATTCCAAACCCGATTTTGCAGCGATGGCGGTGACCATAGCGGTAACGCTCCTGATTGGCGTTGAACCCGGCGTGATAGCAGGCGTCGGTCTTAGCCTTGCATTGTTCCTCTGGCGCGCATCACGCCCGCACGCCGCTATCGTCGGGCGCGTTCCCGAGACCGAGCATTTCCGCAATATCAAGCGTCACAAGGTGTTCACCGACCCACGTATTCTGACGATCCGCATCGACGAAAGCCTGACCTATCTCAACGCCCGTTGGTTGGAAGAGTTTGTGCTGGAGGAAATTGCCGCACATCCTCAGCTAAAGCATCTCATCCTGATGGCTTCGGCGGTCAACGCGATTGATGCATCAGCTCTAGAAAGCATCGAAGCAATCAACCATCGGCTGGCCGATGCCGGGGTGAGTCTGCATCTCTCCGAAGTCAAAGGCCCAGTGATGGACGCGCTCGAGCGCGGGCATTTTCTGCATGATTTGACGGGGCAGGTGTGGTTGTCACAGCACGAAGCTTTTGAGGCGGTGCTGGAAATCGCAAATCGCGAAGAAGATACGCAAATGTCAGCCGATTTGTGGATGGCAAGGGGGCTAATATGATGATCGAGCAGGAATGGGCAATAATTTTGGCCCGCGCACAATTTGCTTTTACCGTCAGCTTCCACTTTCTGTTCCCGGCCTTTTCGATTGGGCTCGCGAGTTTTCTGGCGGTTCTTGAGGGGTTATGGCTGAAAACCGGAGAAGGCGTGTATGCCAATCTCTACCGTTATTGGCTCAAGATATTCGCGGTTGTTTTTGCGATGGGTGTCGTGTCGGGTATCGTCATGTCCTATCAATTCGGCACCAATTGGTCTGTGTTTTCGGACAAGGCGGGGCCCGTCATCGGACCGCTAATGGCCTATGAAGTCCTGACGGCATTTTTTCTGGAGGCCGGTTTTCTTGGCGTCATGCTGTTCGGGATCAACAAGGTTGGGCGTAAACTCCACTTTGTTGCGACGCTGGCCGTCGCCATAGGCACCTTCATTTCCGCCTTCTGGATTCTGTCGGTAAACAGTTGGATGCAAACGCCGGTGGGATACGAGATTGCGGCGAATGGACAGTTCATGCCAGGCGATAGCTGGTGGACGATCGTTTTCAATCCGAGCTTCCCGTACCGCCTCACACACACTTTGCTGGCAGCCTATCTGACGACGGCCTTTGCTGTGGGCGCAGTTGGTGCCTGGCATTTGTTGAAGGACAAAGCCAACCCGGGTGCGCGCAAGATGTTTTCCATGGCGATGTGGATGGCGGCCATCGTCGCGCCACTACAGGTCGTTGCGGGCGACTTTCACGGCATTAACACGTTGGAGTATCAACCGGCCAAAGTCATGGCGATGGAGGGGCATTATCAAAGCCATCCAGACGGTGCGCCGCTCATATTGTTTGGCATTCCCAACAGCAAAGAACGCAGGGTCGATTACGCTATCGAAATCCCCAAAGCATCTTCGTTAATCCTCAAGCACGACCTTGATGCGCCGTTGGCTGGCCTTGATACCATCCCCGACGCTGACGAGCCGCCCGTGGGCATTGTCTTCTGGGCATTCCGGATCATGGTCGGTCTCGGTTTGGCGATGGTGGGCATCGGCATGTGGAGCCTGCTCGCGCGGGCCAGAAAGCAGCTTTACGAATGGTCGTGGCTCCACAAAGCTGCGTTCGTGATGGGGCCCTCGGGTTTCATTGCGGTGCTGGCTGGCTGGGTCGTTACTGAAGTCGGACGGCAGCCCTTCACGATCTATGGCGTGCTCCGCACCGCCGATAGCGCATCACCACTGGATGCGCCCGCGGTTGCTTTCTCGCTTCTCGCCTTTGTCGCCGTTTACTTCACAGTGTTCGGCATGGGCATCTGGTATTTGCTGCGCCTCATGAAAAAGCCACCTGAAGCGCATGAAAGCACGCTCGATGGCGTCCCGATCCGGAGCGCGGGGATCACGCCTGCACCGGCGGTGTTGGAAGGAGCTTCTGCATGATCGACCTGACCGTCATCTGGGCCGGCATCATCGGCTTTGCCATCATTGCCTATGTCGTCATGGACGGCTTTGACCTTGGCATCGGGATATTGTTTCCCTTTTTCAAAGTGGGCAAAGATCGCGATACCGCGATGAACAGCATCGCGCCTGTTTGGGACGGGAACGAAACTTGGCTGGTGATGGGCGTCGGCGGTTTGCTCGCTGCCTTCCCGCTTGCTTATGCAATCATTTTACCTGCGCTTTATGCGCCGATGATCGCGATGTTGCTTGGCCTTGTGTTTCGCGGCGTTGCGTTCGAATTCCGTTGGCGGGATCCCGCGCATCGTGAACTATGGGACCGCGCGTTTACGACGGGTTCGGTTATTGCCACCTTTGCACAAGGCGTTGCTTTGGGCGCTTTGCTGCAAGGAATAACCATTGAAGGCCGGTCCTATGCAGGGGGATGGTGGGAATGGCTCTCCCCGTTCAGCATTTTGACGGGCGTTGGGCTCTTGGTCGGCTATGCGCTTTTGGGCGCGTGCTGGCTGAACTGGAAAACCGAGGGCGCATTGCAGCGTCAGTCCGTCACCTATGCCGGGCGGCTGGGTATCAGCTTGCTGATGATGATTGGCGTAATCAGCCTCGCCACCCTGACGCTTGAGCCACAATATCATATGCGTTGGCTGAGCTATCCCGGCGTCTTCGTGACGGCTTTGGTGCCGATTGCGTCAATCGCTGTGACAGCCTTCTTTTACCGCAGCCTGAGCCAAACCAAAGATGCGCAGCCGTTCTTCTGGGCCCTTGCGTTGTTCGGCTTATGCCTGATTGGTCTAGGCATTTCGATCTGGCCCAACGTCATACCCGCCCGGGTCACGATCTGGGAAGCGGCGGCACCACATCGCAGCCAAGTCTTCATGTTGATTGGCGCGTCCATCATGGTCCCGATCATCGTCGCCTATACTGCATGGTCCTATTGGGTGTTTCGCGGCAAAGTCGGCCACGACGGATATCATTGATGTCACGCGCTAAACAATTGGGCTGGTTCTTCGGCATTTGGCTGATGAGCGTGACGGCTTTGGCCATCGTCGGCGGCATTATCCGATGGGCGTTGCTGTAATCTTTAGAAGGGAACCGACGTAAAAATGACCGGAGAAATTGTGAATAGCCCCGAAGCGTTGAAAGGCGAAGATTGGGCTGGCGAGATGGGTGCCAAATGGCTTGCCAATCTTGAGCGGTTTGAAGGCATGATTGCGCCGATTGGCGAAGCTCTGCTCAAACAGGCAGAATTCAAACCCGGCGAACGCGTGCTTGATATCGGTTGTGGAGGGGGTGGCACGACAATTGCCATTGCAAAGTCTGTGGCGCCCACAGGAGACGTTCTTGGCATCGACATATCGCCAGACTTGACCACTGCTTCAACCAAGCGGGCCGCCGATGCCGGCGTGAGCAATATTCGCTTCATGTGCGCTGACGCTGCCAATGTTCAACTCGCAGACGGTCCGTATAATCGGCTCTTTTCGCGCTTCGGGAGCATGTTCTTTTCTGAGCCGCACAAGGCCTTTGCTAGTTTGGCTTCTCTACTGCGCCCCGGCGCGCGCATTGATCTCGCAGTATGGGCGGCACCGCGCGACAATCTTTGGATGATGGAGATGATGGCAATCGTCCGCCGCTTTGTCGAAGTACCACCGGCCATCCCCCGTGCGCCCGGACCGTTTGCATTTGAAGATCTTGATTATCTGCGTGAGGTTGTTGCGGCAGGTGGCTTTTCTAAGCCGAATATAGTCTCCTATGAAGGATTGCAGCCTGTTGGCGGTGTGAAAGCTTCGCCTCAGGAGGCGGCTTCGTTTGTGTTGTCCTCAATGGAGGCCGGGCGTTTGCTGGATGAGCAAGGCCCGGATGTTCGAGCCGCAGCAGAGTTCGAACTGATAGAGCTTTTCAAGGCGCATTATGTCGAAGAACAAGGGGTCTTGATGCAAGGCAGGGCTTGGCTCGTTTCGGCGAAGTTGTAACTGCCCAGCCCTGCCGACGGCACCTATTCCACAGGCAGTAGTTGCCCTGACTTTACGTCGTAGATGAACCCCCAAACTGGGACATCCTTTGGCGTCAAAGGGTGGTTGCGGATGCGGAGGACATCGTCGCGGACACTTTGCTCCAAGTTCTTGAATGTCAACCAAGCGACATGCCAGCCGTCAGATGAGCCGCCTTCGGCTTGCATATTGGCCCATACCGCACCGTCAAAGGTGGCCGTTGCGCGACTCGTCTCGAGCAGGCTGGCCATCGTGGCGCTGTCAAACAACTGCATTCCACAATCTGTGTGGTGGATGACAAACCATTCTTTCGTTCCCAGCAATTTGTGGCTGATCACCAAAGATCGGATGGCATCGTCGCTTGCGCGTCCGCCGGCATTTCGGATGACATGGGCATCCCCTTCGGCAAGTCCTGCATATTTGGCCGGGTCCAAACGCGCATCCATGCACGTCAGGATTGCAAATCCACGCGCCGGGGGAAGAGCAAGGTTCGCCTTATCTCCGAAAGATGCAGCGTAAGACTGGTTCGCGTCGATGATCTCGTCGTAAATTTTGGTCGGCTTGGGTTCAACATGGCGTTTAGACATAGGACATCTCTCCAATTGTTTGCTGGCAGGCAAGCTGCCAAGCCCATCTGAAATGTCCGTCTATTGATCCCTACGCATGATGAAAAGGCCGGTGTCATTCCGATTAGCCAAATCTCGACCAAACTATGCGGTCTGGAGATGCGAGCGTGTTTGAAATCTATATCAGCGTCTGAGAGTGGCGTCGGAGACGCGGGGCGCTCCGGATGACAAGAAAGGGATCCGCTGGAAATGTGCGTGGCTTCGATGGAAAGTTGGCGCGCCCGGAACGATTCGAACGTCCGACCCTCAGATTCGTAGTCTGATGCTCTATCCAGCTGAGCTACGGGCGCGCACAAGAGAAGCGCGGTTAGTCGGCTTTTTCTAAAAGTGCAAGCCCGTTGCGACATGGAAAGGCTGCTTCTAGAAGAAGGGCTATGAAAGCTGCCCTCCCGCTTATCGCTCTATTGCTCTCCGCCTGTGCGGGTCAGGGGGCTTTTCCATCGCTTAACCCGCGCCCTATTGAGGCAGAAGCAGCAGCCTTTTTGCAAGAGCCGGACCAGCAGGCAGTGACGCCTCGCCCCTCTGATCCCAAAATATCGGCCCGAATCGAAGCGGTTGCCCGGACCGCATTGGACAGCGAAGCCGCTTTTGAAACGGCAGCGGTCGACGCGGAGCGGATGGTCGCCAGCGCAGGACCATCAGGAAGCGACAGCTGGGTCGTGGCTCAAATGCGCGTCTCCGCGCTGGAGCGGAGCCGATATGCCGTTAAATCGGGACTTGCAGATTTGGATGCCATCCGCCGTGAGTTGATGACGACCCCAGCGGGCGAGGATCTGAACAAAGTTGAGGACAGGATCCGGCAGATTGCGGCGCTTGATGCGCGGCAAGACGCGGCGATGCAGCGCCTACAAGGGGCCCTTAGCCGCTGACAGCCGCCTTATGCGTCTGGCCATTCTGCACATAATGCGCCACGGCCATGCGGTTCATCGTGGCCCAGTTTTCATCTAACTCCCGCATCATTCGGGCGGGACGACCGCCCCACATCTGAAAACTGTCAATTTGCTTACCCGGCGTGAGCATGGCGCCTGCGGCGAGCATTGAATTGTCGGCCAGCACGCAGCCGTCCATGACGATGGAGCCCAGCCCCACCAGCGCATTGCGACCTATGGTGCAGCCGTGCAGCATCGCCATATGGCCGATCAACGCGCCGTCTTCGATGATTGTCTTGGTGCCGGGCATGCCGCCCTTATCCGAATCACAATGGATAACGGTTCCGTCCTGAATATTGGATCGTGCGCCAATGCGAATGGAATTCACATCGCCGCGCAGGACGCAATTATACCAGATGCTCGCTTCCGGGCCGATTTCCACGTCGCCAATGATACGGCACCCCGGCGCAATAAAGGCAGACGAGTGAATGCGGGGCGTGTGGCCGTTCAAGGTGATGATGGAAACGTCGTTCATGAAGCAGTCATGGCCGATTGACGCGTCCCAATCAACTCTGCGCTGCGGCCCAAATATCCCGATCGATGCTGTAGGTCACATGCCGCTTGAGCGGGCTGCCGTCTGGCACATTAGGGTGATCAAAACCAAGCGCAGAATGGCGGGTCATGCCGAGCCGCTCCATCAGGCCCCAGCTGCGATCATTCTCATCCACCGTAATGGCCCAAATGCTGTCATCGTCCAAATGGTGAAAGCCCCATTGAATTGCAGCAGCGGCGACTTCCTGCGCATAGCCCTGCCCCCACATATCAAAGGACAGCCGCCAGCCCACTTCCAGACGATCAGCAATTGGGGTGTTCTGCGCTCCGCGGATCAAGCCGCACCAGCCGATCAGGCGGCCATCTTCCTTGCGCTCGACGGCCCAGAAACAATGGCCCAATGCCTCTTGCATCTGCTGCATCCGCACGATCAGGGAATCAACATCGTCAAGCGTCATCAGCGGCCCGAGAAACCGCATGACACGCGGGTCTGTATTGATCGCGTGAAAGGCTATCCGATCCCGATGTTGCCAATCCCGCAGGATCAGGCGGTCCGTCTCGAGTCGGAACTCAGCCATTAAGGAGCTTGGCCGCATGCAGCGCGTGATAGGTCAACACGCCGGAACAGCCCGCGCGCTTGAACGCCAAAAGCGTCTCTAAAACCAGCTTATCCCGGTCGCCCGCTCCGGCTGCAACGGCGGCCTCGATCATCGCATATTCGCCCGACACTTGATAAGCGAAGACCGGAACCTCAAAGGCCTGCTTCAGGCGCACGATAATGTCGAGATAGGGCAGGCCCGGCTTCACCATGACGCTATCGGCACCTTCTTCCAGATCGAGCGCGACTTCAAGCAACGCCTCTTCGGCATTGGCCGGATCCATCTGATAGGTTTTCTTATCACCCTGCAACAACCCGGCTGCGCCCACCGCATCGCGGAACGGGCCGTAAAAGGCGCTGGCATATTTGGCGGCGTAAGACATGATTTGCACGTTGGGGAAGGCTGCTTCCTCCAAAGCGTTGCGGATCGCGCCGATGCGGCCATCCATCATATCCGAAGGCGCGATGATATCCGCCCCGGCGCGCGCTTGGTTGAGCGACTGGCCAACCAGCACCTCCACCGTCGCGTCATTGAGAACATAGCCATGCGCATCGAACAGCCCATCATGCCCATGGGCGGTATAGGGGTCGAGCGCCACATCGGTGAGGACACCAATATCGGGCACGGCATCCTTGATCGCGCGAGTTGCCTTGCACATCAGATTATCGGGATTGAGTGCCTCACGCCCATCCTCTGTGCGCAACGCGCGCGGCGTATTGGGGAAAAGGGCAATACAAGGAATGCCCAGATCCCGGGCCTCCTTGGCCCGCTTCACAATCTCCGCCACCGGCCAGCGCGACACGCCGGGCAGCGTTGCAATCGG
>JACCDK010085006.1_pt1 | contig 12858 bp, 10 predicted proteins | sample 7445871 | NCBI WGS metagenome assembly JACCDK01 (sample SAMN15323436, study PRJNA562643) | freshwater metagenome | isolation source: river surface water | place: USA:Blue River Watershed | collected 2017-08-15
CCAGCATATTCTCCTTGTGCTCCCGAGTTCGGTTGCAACGTAGTACCTGCAAAACCTGTAACTACATTCAATTGGTCTTCTAATTTTTTAAGTAGGATTTGATAACCTTCTGCTTGTTCAATAGGAGCAAATGGGTGAATACTGTTCCAATTTGCCATAGATAAAGGCAACATTTCAGCAGCTGCATTCAATTTCATTGTACAAGATCCTAAAGAAATCATCGAGTGATTTAAGGATAAATCTTTACGTTCTAATTTTTTAATGTAACGCATTAATTGCGATTCCGAATGATGATTGTTGAAAACAGCATGTGTTAAAAAAGTAGAAGTTCTAGCCAATGAAGCTGGATAATTTGTTGTAGAAGTTAATTCACTTATTGTAAATGCTTCTTTATTTAATGCTTCCGCAAATAGGGAAATAATTTGATTTAAGTCTTTCAAAGAAGTGGTTTCATTTAATGAAATAGAGATGGTTTCGCTATCTACATAAAAGAAGTTTACTTCGTGTTTTTCAGCTACTGCTTTTACTTTTGAAGCATCGGCTTTCACTAAAAGTGTGTCAAAAAAGGAAGTGTTTGTTTGGTAAACTCCTAATTTATTTAAGGCATCCGCCAAAGTCACTGCCGAAGCATGAACTTTATTTGCAATGTATTTCAATCCTTTTGGACCATGAAATACGGCATACATTCCTGCCATTACAGCCAATAATACTTGTGCAGTACAAATATTGGAAGTTGCTTTTTCTCTTTTAATGTGTTGCTCTCTGGTTCCCAATGCCATTCTTAAAGCACGATTTCCATTTGCATCAATGGTAACTCCAATGATTCTTCCTGGCATCGAACGTTTGTATTCTTCTCTCGTTGCAAAATAGGCTGCATGTGGCCCTCCATAACCCATCGGAATTCCGAAGCGTTGTGTAGTTCCAACTACCACATCGGCACCCATTTCTCCGGGAGGTGTTAAGGTAGTTAAGGATAAAATATCGGCAGCAACGGCTACTTTTATATCTACTGTATGTGCTTTAGCAATAAATCCAGCATAATCATTAACTTGACCGTATTTGCCTGGATATTGTAAAATGGCTCCAAAATATTCCGAAGAGAAATCGAAAGTTTCATGATTTCCAATTACCAATTCAATTCCTTTTGGAGTTGAACGCGTTTGCAATACCGAGATGGTTTGTGGTAAAACTTCTTCAGAAACGAAGAATTTCACCACATTATTTTTCTTTTGATCTCTAGTTCTAACATCAAATAAAAGTGCCATAGCTTCTGCAGCAGAAGTTCCCTCATCTAATAAGGAGGCATTGGCAATTTCCATTCCAGTTAATTCAATAATGGTAGTTTGAAAGTTTAAAATTGCTTCCAATCTTCCTTGAGCAATTTCTGCTTGATACGGAGTGTAGGCAGTATACCAACCCGGATTTTCAAAAATATTTCTTTGAATTACAGCAGGAACAATTGTTGGGTGGTATCCCAAACCAATGTATGATTTAAAAACTTTGTTCTTTTTTCCTAATTCTTGAATGTGACTTAAATATTCATATTCTGTCATTGGCGTATCTAAATCTAATTCCTTTTTCAATCGAATGTTCTCAGGAACTGTTTCAGAAATTAATTGATCTAAGTTATTCACCCCAATGGTTTTAAACATGTGTTGTAGGTCGTTTTCACGAGGACCTATGTGGCGTAAAGCAAATGCGTCTGTTTTCATTTATTAGAAATAAAGATAGGTTTTTGTTGTGTTGAAAAGAACTGAAATGCGGTTCTTTATATAGCACACAAAAGTAATTATTAAACTTCTAATTTAAGGCTAAACAATTCGTAATATTATAAGAATTTTTCAACCAAAATCGGGTCTTATTAACAGATTGACTATTTTTGGCTCATGAAATTTTTGCATAAGCTTTTTGATTTTTACATCCTTTCTTCCATTCATGTTGGTTTTGCAGTTTTTTGTTTGGTAAAAATTACTGAATTCAGTTCCAATATTATTCCGAATACTGCTTTTTCAACTTGCGTTTTTTTTGCAACAATTTTAGGTTATAATTTTTTGAAATACATGGAGGTTTTTAAAAATGGAAATTATCAATCTGCAAAGTATTATTCGATTTTAGTAGTTTCAATAGTGGCTCTAAGTGGTTTCTTTTATTTTTTTATTAATTTACCCAAAGCTTTGCAACTGGATCTGTTTTTTTCTGGAATATTGGTTTTACTTTACACGTTTTTGCGAAAATTGGGTTGGTTGAAATTATTTTTTGTGAGTGCAGTGGTAACCTATATTTCTGTTGGTATTCCGTATTTAAATTCGCCTTTTTCCAATCTAGATTTTCTGATTAACGGAATTCAAAGATTCTTTATTTTATCCAGTTTATTAATTCCGTTTGAAATAATTGATAGTTCTTTTGATCCAATTTCGTTGCAAACAATTCCGCAGAAATTTGGAATAAATAAATCCAAGTTATTCGGAATGTTATTGGTGATTCCGTTCATGATTTTGGAATATATAAAAAGCAGTTCCTCTATAATTTCCGTATTTATTGGATTAATTACGGTTGTTTTAATTCACTTTTCATCCACACACCGAAATAAGTATTACGCCTCTTTTTGGGTAGAAAGTGTGCCGATTTTTTGGTTGATATTACTTTTAATTTGGCAATAAAAAAAACCGAAGTATTAACTTCGGCTTATTATTAAAAGTCTAATTAGTCTAAAAATCTAATTAGTCTAAACCAATCCTGCTCGTTTCAATAAAGCATCGGCATTGGGCTCCTGACCTCTAAATCGTTTATACAATTCCATTGGTAATTCGGTACCGCCTTTAGAAAGTACGTTTTCTTTGAATTTGGTTGCTACTTCTTTGTTAAAAATTCCTTTTTCTTGGAAATAAGCAAAGGCATCAGCATCCAAAACTTCCGCCCATTTGTAACTGTAGTATCCTGAAGAGTAGCCTCCTTGAAAGATATGTGAAAAAGAAACACTCATACAATTTTCGGCAACATCGGGAAATAATGAGGCGGTATCCATGGCTTGTTTTTCAAATGCTTTTACATTAGCAATTTCTTGATTTACAGCGTGGTAGGTCATATCTAAAATTCCGAAACTCAATTGGCGTAGCGTGGCAAGTCCTTCTAAAAAGCTGGCACTTTCTTTGATTTTTTCTACATAGTCTTGCGGAATGATTTCTCCGGTTTCATAGTGATTTGCAAATAGCGCCAAAGCTTCTGGCTCATAACACCAATTTTCCATCACCTGACTTGGTAATTCCACAAAGTCCCAATACACCGAAGTTCCCGACAAACTCGGATAAGTGGTATTCGCCAACATTCCATGTAAAGCGTGACCAAATTCATGAAATAAAGTAGTTACTTCATTAAAGGTCAATAAGGAAGGTTTGGTCTCGGTAGGTGGAGTGAAATTACAAACGATAGAAACATGCGGCCTGTCATTAATTCCATTATTTATGGCTTGCGATTTATACGAAGTCATCCATGCGCCATTACGTTTTCCTTTTCTTGGAAAAAAATCGGTGTAAAAAACAGCAACCAGATTATTTTTTTCATCCAAAACCTCAAAAGTTTGCACTTCTTCATGGTATTTATCAATATCAAAAACTTCTTTAAAGGTAATTCCAAATAATTTTTCAGCGATAGTAAACGCGCCTTGTAATACCTTTTCTAATTGAAAATAGGGTTTTAGGATTTCGTCATCCAAACTGAATAATTTCTGTTTTAACTTCTCTGAATAAAAAGCGCTATCCCATTTTTCTATATTTTCAATTCCGTCTAATTCTTTTGCGAAAGCAGTTAATTGAGCAAATTCTTTTTGTGCGGCAGGCTTCGCTTTTTGCAATAAATCATTCAAAAAAGTTTTTACTTTTTCTGGATTTTGAGCCATTCTTTCTTCCAAAACAAAATGCGAATGCGAGTCGTAGCCTAATAATTTGGCTCTTTTGTGGCGTAAAGAAACAATTCGTTTTACGTTTTCTTTATTATCAAATTCGTTGTCTTGAAATGCTTTTTTTCCTGCAGCTATTGCCAATTCTTTTCGTAATTCACGATTTTCAACATAAGTGACAAAAGGTAAATAACTTGGAAAATCTAGTGTAAAAATCCAACCTTCTAATTCTTTAGATTTGGCTAGAGAACGTGCCATTTCTTTGGCTCCTTCTGGTAATCCTTTTAAATCGGCTTCATTGGTTATGTGAAGTTGGTAGTTATTGGTTTCAGCCAATACATTTTCACCAAATGTCAGCTTTAATTTGGCTAACTCGGTGTCTATTTCTCTCAATACTAATTTATCGGCTTCGTTTAGTAGCGCTCCATTTCTAGAAAATCCTTTGAATTTTTTATCTAAAAGTGTGGTTTGTTCTGGAGATAAGGTTAACGAATCTTTTTGATCGAAAACAGCTTTAACACGTTTGAATAAATTCTCATTCAAAGCCACATCGTTACTAAATTCGGTTAATAAAGGTGAAACTTCTTGTGCTATTTTTTGCATTTCGTCACAAGTTTCTGCCGAATTTAAATTAAAGAATATAGAAGACAATCGATCCAATTGTTCTCCCGAAAAATCTAAAGCAACAATCGTATTTTCAAATGTAGGGGCCTCATGATTATTGGCAATTGCATCAATTTCTGCCCTTGCAGAAGCTATATTTTCAATAAAAGCAGGAGCATAATCTTCTAATTTTATTTGCGAAAAAGGGGCGGTATTGTGTTTGGTTTGAAAAGGTGTTGTTAAAATTTTCATTGGTAGAAAAAAGTCAATTATAAGTTATAGTTGTTGCTATTAGGGCCGAATTAGCCCTGATAGAAGTGAAAATCCTTTGCATGAATTGCAAAGATTGTAACGAATAGCAGGAAATAGCTTCTAAAACTATTTTTTCAATTCGTTTGATGCTTTATTTACGGCTTCTTTAAGGCTTTCCTTGTAGAAAACAATTTTATCTAAAACACATTTATCGTGACTTCCGATAATTTGAGCGGCAAGAATTCCGGCATTTTTTCCTCCGTTAAGTGCAACCGTTGCCACAGGAACGCCACCTGGCATTTGCAAAATAGACAAAACCGAATCCCAACCATCAATTGAATTGCTTGATTTTACAGGAACTCCAATTACAGGAAGTGGCGACATGGAAGCGACCATTCCCGGAAGATGCGCCGCACCACCGGCACCTGCAATAATTACTGAAATTCCGCGGTTGTGGGCATTTTTACTGAAATCAAAAAGTTTTTCGGGTGTTCTGTGTGCCGAAACGATGTCTACCTCGGTTTCGATGTCAAATCCTTTTAAGATGTCGATGGCTTCTTGCATCACGGGCATATCGGAGATGCTTCCCATTATTATGGCTACTTTCATAATTCTATTTTGAATTCCTAATTTATAATAATTTAACTAATTACTCGAATACTATTCTTAACCTTTTCAGCAATTTTTCTTGCTTCTGTCATGTCTTCATTTACAATGGTTACATGTCCCATTTTTCGGAAAGGTCTTGTTTCTCTTTTACCGTAAATATGGGGCGTAACCCCGTCAATGGCCATTATTTTTTCAATATTTTGATAGGTCACAGGGCCTGAAAATCCTTCTGCACCGACCAAATTTACCATAATTCCGGCAACTTTACTAGCGGTATTTCCTAAAGGTAGGTTTAATATGGCGCGTAAATGATTTTCAAATTGCGAAGTATAACTGGCTTCAATGGTATGGTGCCCCGAATTGTGTGGTCTTGGCGCCACTTCATTGACTAAAATCTCATCGTTTTGAGTTTGAAACATTTCCACAGCCAAAAGGCCAACATGGTTGAACGCTTCCGAAACTTTTAAAGCAACTTCTTGCGCTTTTTTTGCAACAGCAGCATCAATTCGGGCAGGGCAAATTACATATTCTACTTGGTTGGCTTCGGGATGAAATTCCATTTCCACCACAGGGTAGGTGCTAATTTCTCCAGATGCAGAACGCGCTACAATTACGGCCAATTCATTTTTAAACGGAACCATTTCTTCGGCAATACATTCTACATTTGGTAAATGATCTAAATCGGAAACGGTACGAACCACCTTAACGCCGTTGCCATCGTAACCAAATTGGGTGCATTTCCAAACAAACGGTAAAGAAATAGTTTCAATTGCGGCTTTTAGGTTTTCAAGATTTGAAAATCGGGTATGCTTGGAAGTCGGAATTCCATTTGCAACATAAAAATCTTTTTGAACTCCTTTATTCTGAATTAAACGCAACGTTTTTGGAGAAGGATACACCGGCAAACCTTCGGCTTCCAACTTGTCTAAAGCATCTAGATTTACATTTTCGATTTCAATGGTTAAAAGATTTACTTTTTTGCCAAATTCATAAACGGCATCAAAATCCATTAAATCTCCGGTGAAAAATTGGGAAGCACCAAATTGGCTTGGTGCGTCTTTGCTAGTATCTAAAATGTAGGTTTGAATATCAAATTTTCTAGCCTCAGCAAGTAGCATTTTGCCTAACTGACCGCCGCCGAGAATTCCAAGTTTAAAATCGGAAGAAAAGTAGTTCATTTGTGTTGTGTTTGCGCAAAGATAAACATTTGAAAATTATTTCAATCGCTTCAAAATATCTTTCACTGCAAAACAATATCCGGGCGATTGATTGTGTAAATCTCTAGAAAGCACTGATTTTAATTCCTCATTCACCCAACTGTACTTTTTTCCTAGTTCGAACAAAGCCCGCATAGAGTAGGCTGCTGTTGCTGCTAAATCCACATCAATTAAATGATCAAGGCAGGTTTCAATAATTTTTTCTTCCTGATTTTCGGTTAAGGTAACTTTTTTGCTTTTTGTTAAAAACAAACAAATTTTAGAGGTTGGGCGAATGGCCGGATTGACTTTGAAATGAGGTAATGCTTCGCAAAATTTATCTATGAATGGAATGAATAATTCAAGGCGTTCTTCGCAAATTAATTCTAAAATCCAACACGCTTTGTGGTGGTTCTTGTCTTTAGTATTGCAGGCTATTTCAACTAAATCGCTTAAATAATTCGGGTTTTGAAAAACATAGTTTTTATTGTCGTCTCTACTTTTTCTGTGAGCCGTGCCTATTGAGATCCGATTGTAAAATTCTGCATTCATTTTGTAAATATATTAAATTAGCAAAAAATTCAAAATACTTGATAGTAAATAGTGATTTGTTCGTAAATTTGCTCTTTACTTTAATAATCAAATCCAAATGATTCACCTTCACGATAAAACTTTTGAGCCTTTTATTTCTTCTGAAGAAATTAGTTTTGCTATTGCAAATATGGCCAAACAAATGGATGATGATTTTTTTGATGAGATCCCCGTTTTTGTTGGGATTCTTAATGGTTCGTTTATGGTTTTATCGGATTTAATGAAGCAGTATCGAGGCATGTGTGAAGTGAGTTTTATGAAAATGGCTTCCTATGAAGGGACACAAACTACCAATGAAGTGAAGCAATTAATTGGAATAAATGAAAATTTAGAAGGTAGAACGGTAGTTATTGTGGAAGACATTGTAGATACTGGAAATACCATTGAAGAATTGAAGGCGATTTTCAAAGAGAAAAAAGTGAAGCATTTAAAAATTGCCACTTTATTTTTTAAACCAGAGGCCTATAAAAAAGACATTAAAATTGATTACGTAGGAATGCGAATACCGAATAAATTCATTGTAGGATATGGTTTGGACTACGATGGATTGGGGAGAAATTTACCCGACGTATATCAATTAGCGCAATAAATTAGATTACAGAATTTGAAATAAAAACACACAACAAAATAATTAATAACCTACAACAATAACAAAATGATCAACATCGTACTTTTTGGCAAGCCAGGAGCTGGAAAAGGCACTCAAGCAGAATTCTTAAAAGGAAAATACAATTTGACTCACCTTTCTACAGGGGATATTTTTAGATACAATATTATGAATGGCACCGACTTGGGTAAATTAGCCAAAACCTATATGGACCAAGGAGATTTAGTTCCAGATGATGTAACCATTCAAATGTTACAAAGTGAAGTAGATAAAAACCCAGATTCTGCTGGATTTTTATTTGATGGTTTTCCAAGAACTTTAGCGCAAGCAGCAGCTTTAGATCATTTTTTAGAATCAAAAGGGCAAAAAATAACTGCTACAGTTGCTTTGGATGCCGATGATTCCATTTTGGTTGCTCGTTTGCTTGAAAGAGGAAAAACCTCTGGAAGACCTGATGATCAAGACGAGGAAAAAATTAGAAACCGTTACCAAGAATACAATGAAAAAACGGCTCCTTTAATGGATTATTACAAAGGGCAAGGCAAATTTCATGCTGTAAATGGTATTGGAACGATTGCAGAAGTAACCGAAAGGCTGAACTTGGTTTTCGATAAATTTTAAAAATAATTTGGGCAAAGATTCTTTGCATATCCCATTTTAGTTTAATCAAATAGGTGAAATAGAAACTAATTAAAAAAAGGTTCATAGGATTTCTATGCTATATTAGTAACTTTGCCAAAATTTAATTTTAATAGGTTTAACAAACTTGTTTTCCAAATAAACCAAAAAAATGACAGAAGGAAATTTTGTAGACTATGTAAAAATATATGTTACTTCCGGAAAAGGGGGTAAAGGTTCTACGCATTTACATAGAGAAAAATTTATTGAAAAAGGGGGTCCAGACGGAGGAGACGGTGGTCGTGGAGGACATGTTTATTTGAGAGGAAATAAAAGTTTGTGGACTTTATTTCATTTAAAATTCATTAAACACATTCGTGCGGGACATGGTGGCGATGGAGGAAGTTCAAGAAGTACAGGTCACGATGGTGAAGATAAAATTGTAGAAGTGCCTCTAGGTACTGTTGTGAAAGATATTGAAACCGGAGAAACATTATTTGAAATTACCGAACACGATGAAGTGCGCATTTTAGCACAAGGTGGTAAGGGAGGTTTAGGAAACTGGCATTTTAGAAGTGCTACCAATCAAACGCCTAGATATTCGCAACCCGGAATGCCTTCAACCGAATTGGATGTGATTTTAGAATTGAAAGTACTTGCCGATGTAGGTTTGGTTGGTTTCCCAAATGCTGGAAAATCTACTTTGTTGTCAGTGCTGACTTCGGCTAAGCCAAAAATTGCAGATTATCCATTTACCACATTAAAACCTAATTTAGGAATTGTAGCCTACAGAGAATTTCAATCGTTTGTGATTGCTGATATCCCCGGTATTATTGAAGGTGCTGCCGAAGGTAAAGGATTGGGACATTATTTCTTGCGTCATATTGAAAGAAACTCAACATTGTTGTTTTTGGTTCCCGCCGATGCCGATGATATCAAAAAAGAATACGAAATTCTGTTGGATGAATTACGCCGTTACAATTCAGAAATGTTAGACAAGGACCGATTGTTAGTCATTTCTAAATGCGACATGCTCGATAATGAATTGAAAGCAGAAATGAAACAGCTGTTGGATAAATCCAAATTAGGAATTCCGTATTTGTTTATTTCTTCGGTTGCCCAACAAGGATTAACCGAGTTAAAAGATAAACTATGGGAAATGCTGAATGTGGAAGACGATAGGCCCGAAAATAGCCACGGATTGTAAATTAGAAACAAATGAAAAGCCTCGATTTATCGGGGCTTTTATTTAATTAGGGAAGAATCTCAAAAAAAATAGTAAATTCGCAACGCTACTGAATAAAATATGTAACAAAAAACTGTTTTATTCGACAAGTAGATACAAACAGATAACCTAATATTTATAACAATGAAAAAAATTATTTTATCCTTTATTGCAGCAATTATGTTGTTGCCAATGAGCGTAAAAGCTGATGAGGGAATGTGGTTTTTAATGTTTATCGAAAGATTAAACCACCGCGACATGCAAAAAATGGGCTTGCAATTAACAGCCGAAGAAATTTACAGCATCAACCACCATAGTTTGAAAGATGCTATTGTTCAATTTAATGGAGGGTGTACTGCCGAAATTATTTCTAAAGATGGATTGGTTCTTACAAACCACCACTGTGGATATGATGGCGTTGCAGAACTTTCTACTGCAGAAGACAACCTATTAAAAAATGGTTTTTGGGCTGCCAATAGAGCTGCAGAGAAAAAACCATCAAGTTTGTATGTGCGTTTCTTTGTGCGTATGGATGATTGTTCAAAAAGAATTTTAGCGAAAGTGAACCCTTCAATGAGTGAAGCAGATAGAGAAAAAGCAATCAATGCTGAAATCGCTTTAATCGAAAAAGAAAATAATGAAGGTGGAAAATACACCGTTTCAGTTCGTTCTTTTTTCCAGGGAAATGAATTCTATTATTTTGTTTACCAAGATTATAAAGATGTTCGTTTAGTGGGAGTTCCACCAGAAAGTTTAGGAAAATTTGGAGGTGATACAGACAACTGGGAATGGCCTCGTCAAACTGCCGATTTCTCTATGTTTAGAGTGTATGCTGATAAAGACGGAAACCCTGCAGAATATTCTACTAGCAATGTGCCATTACAACCAAAACACTATTTGCCGGTAAACTTATCTGGAGTTAAAGAAGGAGATTTTGCTATGATTCTTGGTTATCCAGGTAGAACTAACCGTTGGATGCCAGCAGGTGGAATTGATCAAAACGTAAAATTTGCATACCCAGCATGGGTTGAAGGTGCAAAAACCGGTATGGATAATATGAAGAAATACATGGAAATGAGCGATGCACTTCGTTTAGTTTATGCTTCTAAATATGCCTCTACTGCCAATTACTGGAAAAACCGTCAAGGGATGATTGATGCACTTTCAAAATTTGGCACAGCCAAATCAAAAGCGGCTCAAGAAGCTAAATTTGATAAATGGGCAAATAAACCAGAAAATAAAGCTAAATACGGTTCGGTAGTAGCTACAATCAATAAATATTACGCGCTTACTAATGAAAAATCGCGTCATGATAATTATTTACAACAATTGTTTAGAACTTCTGCATACGGAACAATCACCCGTAGCTTAGGAAATCAATTGAATGAATATGCTAAAGCAGATGCTGCAAAACGTGCAACATTAGCTCCTAGAATTATTGAAAATGCAACCGAGTTTTTTAATGATTTGCATATTCCTGCAGAAAAAGACATTCTTGCTGCGCAATTGCATTTGTATGCAACTAAATCAGTTGGATATAAAATTGCTCCTGTTGTAGAAAAAATGAATGCTGAAAACAACGGTGATTTTTCTAAAAATATAAATGCTGCTGTAGACTTAAGTATCTTTTCATCATTGGATAGAGTGAAAGCATTTTTAAACTATCCATCTGAATCCATGATAGCTAGTGATCCAATTTATAGCTTAATGTCAAATTTATTTACTCATTTTAGTTCAAAATCGGATGAAGTTGCAAAAGCACAAAATGATTTTGGAGCTGCCTTCCGTTTATTGGTTGAAGGATTACGTGAGTCAAAAATTGGAACAATTAAATATCCGGATGCTAACTCTACATTGCGTTTAACTTATGGAAAAGTGCGTGCTTTACCTGCAGACAAACGTAATGATGCAAAAATAAACAATTATACTACATTAGATAGCCAAGTGAAAAAATACAAAAAAGGAGACGAAGAATTTGATCTTCCAACTCGTGTATTAGAAATGGCTAAAAATAAAGAGTATGGTCGTTATGCAGATAAAGACGGTTCTCTACATGTTAATTTCTTAACAGATAATGATATTACAGGTGGAAACTCAGGTTCTCCTGTGTTAAACGGAAAAGGAGAATTAATCGGTTTAGCATTTGATGGAAATATTGAGGCTATGGCCGGAGACGTTATTTTTGATAAAAAACTACAAAGAACAATCAATGTTGATATTCGTTATGTGTTATGGGTAATTGAGAACTTCTCAAATGCAAAACATATTGTAGACGAAATGGCTTTGGTTAAATAACAGAAGCAATTCAATAATTAAAAACTCCGATCAGAAATGGTCGGAGTTTTTTTATTGCTATAATATTCAAAATAGCAAAGAAAATCAATAATTAATATATATTTGTTATTCCAAATGTTTGGCATAAATAATGAAGTCAAAAATATTTTTTTTCTTACTTATATCGCACTGTGTCTTTTCTCAAACTAATTTTGAGAAAGCGCAAAAGCTCTATGATCAGGGGAAATATACTCAAGCAAGACCTATTTTTGAAAATTTAAATAAAGAAAATCCAAACCAAATAAAAGTTATCGAGTACTTGGGTGATATTTCGGTTCAGCTAAAAGAATGGGATAATGCAATAAGTTTTTATCAGAAGCTTAAAAATTTAAAACCAAATGAAGCCAATTATTATTATAAATACGGCGGTGTACTTGGATTAAAATCTAAAGAAGGCGGAAAGTGGGTTGCCATAAGATTAATTGGCGACATGAAAGAGTCCTTTGAAAAAGCTTTGGTACTAAATCCGAAACACATTGAAGCGCGTTGGGCAATGATTGAATATTATTTGCAAGTTCCGGCACTTTTTGGAGGTAGTGAAAAAAAAGCACAGCGTTATGCCGATGAGTTGATGAAATTATCCCCGGTGGATGGATACTTATCAAAAGCACATATTGATGAATACTTTGAACGGTATAAAAGTGCTGAAAAACATTATATTAAAGCAATTGAATTGGGTGGTTCTAAAAATACCTATGAAAGGTTATCGTCGCTTTACAAAGTGAAGCTTCATAATTCGGATAAAGCAAAAAAAATATTAGAACAATACCAAGAAAAAAATAAATCCTAAAAATGAGAACACACTTTATAGCCATTGGAGGTGCAGCCATGCACAATTTAGCTTTAGCTTTACATAATAAAGGGGGTCCTGTCTATGAGCGGCCATTCGCCCAACCTGCATACATTGATCAAGTTGCTCAAGAAGTCA
>JACCDK011271400.1_pt1 | contig 12857 bp, 7 predicted proteins | sample 7445871 | NCBI WGS metagenome assembly JACCDK01 (sample SAMN15323436, study PRJNA562643) | freshwater metagenome | isolation source: river surface water | place: USA:Blue River Watershed | collected 2017-08-15
GCTATTTAACGCAGCACCTGCTGAAGTTTTGGACAAAGTATCAGCCGGTGATGACACCTTGGCTTTGCTCAACCGTGTGCGTCAACGTGCCGCTATTTTGGTCGCGTTTGAGCAATTAGGCGGCGCCGACGCAGCCTTGGAAATGTCGGTCGCTTATGCTCGCGAGCGCAAAGCCTTCGGCCGAACCATTGGTTCTTATCAAGGCATCAAACACAAGCTGGCAGACATCTACACCGCCAACCAATTGGCGCGCGCGCATTGTTACTACGGCGCTTGGGCCTTAACGGCAGATTCCGTCAGCACCGAAACAGCCCCCGAACTGGCTTTAGCGGCCGCCTCTGCGCGCGTTTCTGCCAGCGAGGCTTACAGCATGGCCGCACAAGAAAGCATTCAAGTGCATGGTGGCATGGGTTACACCTGGGAACTTGATTGCCATTTGCACTACCGCCGGGCTCGCATGTTGGCTGTCGAATTGGGTAGCGTGCACGCTTGGCGTGAAGTCATGACTCAACAGCTTGAATCCAAAATGGATACACCTGCGACTGCCAACTTGCGTGGCCCCGTAGTCGATGGCTCGATGGACTTTGATGACTCACCCAGCGAGGCCAGTTTCAGAGCTGAGTGTCGCGCATGGCTAGACGCCAACGCCACACTCAAAGCCAGACCCGATGATTATTTTGCGCCGCAACTCTCGCCTGCAGAACGCATGCAAGCGGCACGCGATTGGCAAGCCAAAAAAGCAGCCGCTGGTTTTGGCGCTATCACCTGGCCCACTGCATTGGGCGGCCGCGGCGGCACCCCTATGCAAGAGCTCATTTGGCGTCAAGAAGAAGGTCGATACAACGTCCCCACCAGCTTCTTCAATGTCAGCTTGGGCATGGTCATTCCCTCGGTCATGGCGCACGCCACTGATGCCGTTCGGTCAGCACACATTGCACCTGCATTGTCGGGCCAACACCTGTGGTGTCAATTGCTAAGCGAGCCAGGCGCTGGTTCCGATTTGGGCATGGTCAGAACACGCGCAGAGCGTTGCACCGATGGCCGAGAAGGCTGGATTTTGAACGGCCAAAAAGTCTGGACCTCTCTTGCACAGTTTGCAGAATATGGTTTGGTTTTAACGAGAACCGATCCCTCAGTGCCCAAATTTGAGGGGCTATCGACTTTTTTCGTCGACATGAAAAGCCCAGGCATTACGGTTCGGCCTATTCGTCAAGCAGGCGGTGAATCAGAATTCAATGAAGTCTTTTTGGAAGATGTTTTCGTCCCAGACAGCCAATTGGTTGGCAAAGTTGGCAACGGCTGGAAAGTGACTCTCACAGGCCTCATGAGTGAGAGACTCTCCATCGGTGGTGTTATGCCTGCAGAGCTCTGGCGCACCTTGGCAGAACAAATGCGAGAAGCACAGTTCATGGGTCGCAGCGCCATGCATGATGGCCGCATGCGCGACCGTTTGGCCAACTTGTATTTGAATGCACAAGGTCTTTGGCTATTGCAATGCAGAGCACTTACGGCCTTGAGCAAAGGCAAAGAACCTGGCCCAGAGATGAGTGGCGCTAAAAATGTGGCAGCACACACGCTACAAAGCTTCAGCTACTTTGCCATTGATTTACTGGGCGAGCGAGGTGTCTTGGCTGCCAGCGAATTGGGCGAGCGCTTTGCATTGGTTGAGCGACTCTGGTTTGGTTCTGCTGGTATGCGCATTGCAGGCGGCACCGATGAGATTGTGAAAAACAGCATTGGTGAACGTGTCTTGGGTTTGGCGCCAGAGCCTCGCACTGACAAAGGTGTGGCGTTCAATGAACTGTCACGTTAACTTACTTTGACATAAAGTTCAGTTGTATGACCGACTTGATCTGTAAGCATCTTGAAGAAGGAATTCTCGAAATCCGAATGAACCGGCCAGGTCATTTGAATGCTCTGAATCCCAGCTTGCTTATTGCATTGATGGAAGCTTTTCAAAATTTGCAAAACGACCGTCAAACTCGCGTGGTGATTTTGACTGGCGAAGGCAAGGGCTTTTGCGCAGGTGCAGACATGCAAGAGTCGGTTGCGCCTGGCGGCATTCCAGGCACACATGGCATGAAAACCTTGGGCTTTGTTTACAAGTTTCAAGAGTACCTTTCCAACCTCGTTTTGGCCATCCATGAATGCGACAAACCCATCATTGCCGCCATCCACGGTGCTGCAGTAGGCGGTGGTTTGGGCTTGGCTTTGGCCAGTGACATTCGCATTGCATCAGAGTCGGCCAAGTTTGGTGCCGTGGCCATCAAAACCGGTTTGTCTGCAGCAGATGTGGGCACCAGTTATTTCTTACCCCGCTTTGTAGGCGCAGGCATTGCTTCGGAACTGATGCTCACAGGTCGTATCTTCAAAGCTCAAGAAGCGGCTGAACTGCGGTTGGTGTCCAAAGTTGTTCCAGAATCAGACTTGGCAGTTGAAGCTCTCAAAATGGCCCAAGCGATTACCAAGAATTCAGAATATGGCGTGTGGATGACAAAAAAAGCTCTACGCAGCAACTTGGATGCCAGCAGCCTGCGGCAGGCGCTTGAAATTGAAAATCGCACCCAAGTATTGGGCACATTCACGGGCGCCATGGCAGATGCGAGGGAGGCTTTTGCCAAAGGCCAGCTGCCCCAATGGAAGCCGCTTTAATGCTTTTCAAATCTAGAGCGTCATTGCGACACGCATCCCTTGCTCAATTGCGCGGCGCGCGTCAATTTCGGTCGCTTGATCTGCACCGCCAATCAAGCTGACTGGGATACCCGCTGCTCGCAATGGCGTCAGCAGTGATGCTTCCGATTCTTGGCCAGAACACAGCACCACATGATCCACTTCCAAGCATTGGGCCATGCCCTTGACCAAAATGTGCAGCCCCTCGTCGTCCATGCGCACATACGTTACATCACTGAGTTGCTGAACGCCTCTTTTTTCTAACTGCGTTCGACGGATCCATCCCGTGGTTCTGGCCAGTCGTTTGCCTTGTTTGCCGGGGCTTCGTTGCAACATCACAATTTGGCGAATGGATGGTATCGGTTCAGGCACACCAAGGCCGCCGGGCTGCGTCAACGAAGCATCAATGCCCCATTCCGTTAAATAGCGCGTTAAAGAGGTCTGGCCTTTAGCAGGACCTCCGTCACTCAACATTTCAGCCACATCAAACCCAATGCCACCTGCACCAATGATGGCTACTTTGCGTCCTATCTGCTTGGGTTCAAGGATGGCTTCAACGTAAGTCTTAACTTTAGAGTGCTTCAGCCCTGGAAAATCGGGAAGCCGCGGATTCACACCTGTAGCCAGCACCACTTTGTCAAAATGTGCCAAATCCTCTACCCGAACGCGACGACCTAATTTCACGTCAACATGCCTGAGTGCCAACAAATTTTGGAAATAGCGCAGTGTTTCAGCAAACTCCTCTTTACCGGGGATGCGGCGCGCCAAATCAAATTGGCCACCGATGTGCATGGCGCTTTCAAACAAAGTGACTTGATGTCCGTGGCCCGCTGCTTCAGTGGCGCAAGCCAAACCTGCTGGCCCAGCACCAACCACGGCAATGCGCAGTGATTGAGGGGCTTTGTGAATGGGCCACAATGTTTCGTGACATGCGCGAGGATTGACCAAACAACTGACCGCTTGCTTTGCAAAAATTTGATCAAGACATGCCTGATTACAGGCAATGCACGTATTGATGTCTTGCGAACGGCCTTGTGCAGCTTTGTTGACGAATTCTGAATCCGCCAAAAACGGACGCGCCATGGAGACCATGTCTGCATCACCCCTGGCCAATACATCTTCTGCTATTTCAGGCGTATTGATTCTGTTGCTGGTGATGACAGGCACACCGACAGCCTCGCGAAGCTTGCGTGTTGCCCAACTGAATGCAGCAGGCGGCACCACGGTAGCGACCGTTGGTATGCGCGCTTCATGCCAACCTATGCCAGAGTTGAGAATGGAGACGCCTGCTTTTTCTAGGGCCTTCGCCAAATGAATGACCTCATCAAACCGACTACCCTGCGCCACAAAATCGAGCAAGGAAATTCTGAAAATGATCAAACTATCTGGGCCTAAAGCTTCCCTGACTTTTTGAACAATGGCAATGGCAAACTGCTGCCTGGCGGTGGCACTGCCGCCCCACTGATCGGTGCGCTGATTGGTTTGTGGCGCCAAGAACTGATTGATCAAATAGCCTTCAGACCCCATGATTTCAACGCCATCGTAGCCTGCCAAGCGAGCCAATTTGGCACACCTTGCATAGTCTTCAATGAGTTGATCAATCTCTTGAAGCGTCAAGGCATGCGGCACATGCGGCGACAACGGTGAAGGAATGGCAGAAGCCGAAACCCCACCCGTGGCATAGTCGTATCGACCCACGTGCAACATCTGAAGTGCAATGTGACCACCCGCTTGGTGTACCGCATGGGTCAGGACCTGGTGGTTTGGCACTTGGTCTTCTGAGCACAAGGTGGAATGCTCGGCATGCTCTGCCAGCCCCAAGGCTTGGGCATTGATACCGAAGCCACCTGTGACCATGAGCGAGACACCGCCGCGGGCTCGCTCCGCATAAAAGGCCGCGAGCCTTTCAAAGTCACCCGCCACGTCCTCCAAACCCGTGTGCATGGAGCCCATCAGGATGCGATTTTTCAGGGTCACAGACCCTAAACGAAGCGGCGCAAACAGACGGGGGTACGGCGTTTGCGACATTCGAAATTTCAAAGTCTGATTAAGGTGCTTTGGGTGGTGGCTGACGTGTAGCGTCATCTGGGCGCAAACTTCCACCAATTTGACGGGGCGGTGTTTCACGCAAGCTCATCATGTGTTCGATCAACAAATCTTGAATTTGCCCACCGATCCAAGCCTTGCGCAATGCTAACTTGTTGGACTCATTGCCACCACGCTGCTCATAGGGGTCCATGCGCAAATTGTAAAACGCAAAGCTTTGCTTCAACGGGTCAAAGAAACCATTGCGCTCTTTCAGCATGCCCTTCCAGGGGCCAATTCGAACACCCACCAATTCACTCTCGTTGTAATAGATAAAACTGTTTCGAGCGGATGCTTGATTGCCACGCCAGTGCTCCATGTTGTCGACGCCATCAATGCGCACGTTGTGGCTGTTTTTCAAAACAGCAGCCACGTTGGGAACGCCCGCAGCAGAGGCCAAGGTAGTGAACAAGTCGTAGTGCGATTGGATGCCGTTGGACACAGAACCAGGCTTGATTTGTGCAGGCCAGCGGATCAACATAGGTACCCGATAGCCGCCCTCCCAAGTGGAGGCCTTTTCACCTTTGAAAGGCGTGGTACCACCATCTGGCCATGTGAAACTTTGAGGGCCATTGTCGGATGTGAACATCACAATGGTGTTTTTAGTCAGACCCAGTTCGTCTAATTTTTTCAGCAACAAACCGACATGGTTGTCGAGCTCGATCATGCCGCTGCCATAAATATCTTCCTCAGAAGAATAGGGTTGCGCCAAATATCGTGACTCAGGCTTCAAGTGCGTCCAAACGTGCATGCGCGAACTGTTGTGCCACAAAAAGAAAGGTTCTTTGGCTTTGGCAGAGGTTTCAATGAATTTCAATGAGCGATCGGTCACGACATCGTCAATGGTTTCCATGCGCTTGACCGTCAAAGGGCCTCTGTCCTGCGGCGGCTTGCCTGCGTAGGCTTCAATGATGCCTCGCGGCTTGTACTTGGTCAGTGCTTTGGTGGGATAGTCACGCTGCTCTGGCTCTTCCTCGGCGTTCAAATGGTAAAGGTTGCCATAGAACTCATCAAAGCCGTGGTTGTGCGGCAGATGCTCATCGCGATCGCCCAAATGGCTCTTGCCAAAATGCGCTGTTCGATAGCCTTTGGATTTCAATAATTCAGCCAGCGTCGGATCTCGTTTGTCGATGCCAATGTGCGAGCCAGGCAAGCCTACTGTTGTCAACCCGGTACGAATCGGCATTTGACCTGTAATAAATGCGGCACGACCCGACGTGCAAGAGGGCTCGGCGTAATGGTCAGTGAACAGCATGCCCTCTTTGGCCAATCGATCGATGTTGGGCGTTGGCACCATCAGACCGTGCGTGTAGATACCGACGTTGGCAGGTCCAATATCGTCGGCCATGATCATGACAATGTTCGGACGGCTGGCAGGCTGCGCCATGACCACGGCACTGGTCAGCAACATCATGATGCCCAAGCAGTGGTTAAGCTTCTTTAAACAAATCTTCATGAGCTTGTCTCCTTGTGTCTGATTAGACTTTTTAACTGGCAATTTGCACATTGACGAGAGAAGTTTCGGTTGAAAATGAGGTTTATGCACCAGTAATTACCCAAATTGGGTAATTGAGTGAGCAGGCTTGCCAACAGGGCCCCAGAATGAATCATTTGCAGTGCAAAGAACACATTCAGGCGTGGGTCACTTTAGGCCCTCGCTGCAGGAGACACAAAAAATGAACCAGAGAGCTTTGAAAGCGGCCCCCTCTTCCGAGGAGATAGCCCTGCACTTAGCGCGCCAGCGCATGGCATTCATGGCAGAAGGGCCTGTCGAGGCCTCAGTTCGCAAGGACCGCCTCAGACGCTGCGTCGAGTTACTCAAGCAAAACAGCGATACCATTTGCGATGTCATCAGTGCAGATTTTGGTGGCCGCCACCCTGTCAGCACCATGATGTTGGACATCCAAGCGCCCATCGAGGCTTTGAAATATGCCATCAAGCATGTCGATCAATGGATGCAACCACAGCGCCGCGCCGGTTTGTTTCCATTTAACCTGTTTGGTGCCCGCGCAGAGTTGCGATTCCAACCCAAAGGCGTTGTAGGCATTGCAGGTACCTGGAACGGCCCTTTGTTCATGATTTTTGCGCCCTTGGCTGGCGTTTTTGCGGCCGGCAATCGCGTCATGGCCAAACCCTCCGACTTGTCACCACAGACCTCTGAGTGGTTGGCCAATGCGGTGCCACAGTTTTTTGATCCGCTTGAATTTTCTGTGGTGACAGGCGGCGTCGATGTTGCTCAATCTTTCACGCAACAAGCCTTTGATCACTTGGTTTTTACGGGCAGTACCGGTGTAGCCAAACAAGTCATGCGAGATGCCGCCCAAAACCTTGTTCCTTTGACCTTGGAGTTGGGCGGGAAGTCCCCCACGATTGTGGGCCGATCTGCGGACCTGGACTTGGTTGTCGAGAAAATTGCCATGGGCCGCGCGCAAAACGGCGGCCAAATTTGCGTCATGCCCGACACGGTGTACATCCCCCACGAGTTGATGGAAGAATTTACAAACCGGTTTCGCAAGCTATGGACCGAGATGTTTCCAACCACCACTGGCAACGCCGACGTCACCAGTGTGGCCAATGAGCGGCATTTGAACAGGATTCAATCGAAAATTGAAGAAGCACGCGCAGCTGGAGCGCGCGTTGAGTCATTGGGCGAAGCCAACCCAGAGGCCAAGGACCGGAGATGGCCTTTGCACCTTGTGATTGATGCGCCCAAAGACACCCTCATTTCCCGAGAAGAAATTTTTGGCCCCGCCATGTCGCTCGTCAGCTACTCTGACATTCAAGATGTCATTGAAACGCTGAACACACAAGAGCGCCCCTTGGCGCTGTACTATTTTGGTCGCGATAAAGAAGAACAAGAACACGTTTTAGGACACACCCTGTCGGGCGGTGTGTGCGTCAATGATGTCATGCTGCATGTGGGCTTGAACGATGTGCCTTTTGGCGGTGTGGGCGCTTCGGGTATGGGCGTTTACAACGGCCCAGAAGGCTTCGCCCAATTCAGTCATTTGCGCGGTGTTTATCACGCAGGCTGGTGGGACCCCAGAAAAAAATTGGGCCTGCTCCCGCCCTACACACAGAAGCTGAAAAAGATGATGAAGTCCACTATTGACCGTGCTTGATAGCCCTGCTCAAATTTAACCGAATCCAAACAACATCAAAATGAGCGACAAACAAATCTTTGATTACATCGTGGTGGGGTCAGGCTCTGCCGGCGGACAACTGGCAGCTCGATTGACTGAAAGCGGTGAGCACCGCGTCTTGCTCGTGGAAGGCGGCGCCAGCCACAAACGCGATTTGATGGTCAGCATGCCCGCGGGTTGGGGCGCTATGTCCTATAGCCCCAAGCATTCGTGGTGCCACATGACCGAGCCTGAAAAATGGGCCGGTGGCAGACGTCTCATGATGCCGCGGGGCAAAGTTTTAGGAGGCTCTTCCTCCATCAATGGCATGATTTACATTCGGGGCCACCGCCAAGATTATGCTGACTGGCAAGCCGCTGGCGCAGAGGGCTGGGACTGGAACCACCTGCTGCCTTACTTTGTTCGAACAGAAAATCAAACCCGCATCAACAACAAATACCATGGCCGAGGCGGGCCGGTGCATGCAGAAGATTTGCCATCCGTCCATCCCCTGACTTACGCCATGATTGAGGCCGGCCAGCAGGCAGGCTTAGAAAAAGTAGATGACTTCAATGATGGAACTGCCAGAGGCGTTGGCACTTATCAAGTGAATGTTCACAAGGGTCAACGGGCCTCAATTGCAGTCAATGCAATTGATCCGGCCATGAAGCGCGCCAACTTAACCGTGATCACCCAAGCCATGGTTTTGAAAATAGCCATGGACGGAACTCGTGCGACTGGCATTCATTATCGAATTGGCGATGGCCCTGTCCAAACAGCCTTGGCAGACAAAGAAGTGTTGTTGTGTGCAGGCGCCATTCACACGCCTCAACTGATGATGTTGTCAGGCATGGGCCCAGCCCAACATCTGCGTGAACAAGGGATTGCCGTCATCGCCGACTTACCGGGTGTTGGTAGCAACTTGCAAGACCATTGCTGCGTCCCCATGTCTTGGAAATTGCGCCCTGGCGTCAAGAGCATGAATGCCAGATTTCAAGGCATGGGCTTGGTCGGCTCTGTCTTGCAATACCTACTGACCCGAAAAGGCCCCATGACCAGCCCACCCGCCGAGTTTGGTGGCTACCTCAAAACAGATCCCAGTTTTGTTTACAACGACATCCAAGTTTTTGGCCTGCCTGTGACGGGCAACCCCGAAGCGCAAAAGGACAAAAGCAAACCGCCCATACCAGACCGTTTTGAAGGCATGACTTTGGCGCCCTATCAAGTGCGCCCCTTCTCTCGCGGCTTCATCCGCCTCAGACTGCCTGATATTCACATACACCCTGCCATCCAGATGAACTATTTGGACGACGAACGCGATCGACGTGCCCTGCTTTGGGCGCTGCGGTTCTTGCGCAACATGGCCACCATGCCCGCACTCAGTCAGTATGTCGACTCAGAGGTTCGGCCTGGCCCAGAAGTTCAAACCGATGAAGAGTGGTTGCAGTGGTTAGCACCCCATGTCACAACGGGTTATCACCCAGTTGGCACTTGCAAAATGGGCCGTCATGACGATGCCATGGCGGTTGTCACGCCCGACCTCAAAGTCAGAGGCATTCAAAGTTTGCGCATCATTGACGCTTCCGTCATGCCCAACATCATTTGCGGTAACACGCATGCCACGTCGGTGGTCATTGGCGATAGAGGCGCCGATTTGGTTTTAGGCCACAACTTGTTGGCTCCCATTGAAGATTAAGTCCCTATGATTGACACGCAAGCCTTGCTCGAAAAAATCAACCGATGGCTTGCGCAGCAGCACGGCGATCGGTACAGCCTTGCAGCCTTGAGCAGTGCAAATGGCGGTTACTCCAACATCACCCTGATGGGCGAACTGGCCAACGTCACCACAGGCGATCCCTCTGGCATCGTGGTTCGAATACAACCCGAAGGTGCCGCTGTATTTCCCGATTGCGATGTGCAGGCTCAGTATCAAACCATGCACTTGCTCAAACAAGCAGGTCTGCCCGTGCCAAGCTTGCTGGGATTAGAAATGGACCCAGCTGTTGTGGGTGCACCATTTTTTATCATGAGTCGCATCCAAGGCCATGTGCCTAACGAAAACCCGCTCTATCACTTAGAGGGATGGTTTCACGACTCAAATCCTGCAGAAATTAAACAGTGCTGGTTTTCGGGCATTGAAGGACTGGCTCGCTTAGCCAAATTAGATTGGCAAGCTGCGGGTTTCGATTTTTTAAGGCCCTCGCAGGGTCTGACGGCCTTAGCCCATCAAATTCAATATTACAAAAACATGCTGGACTGGAGTGAGCAGTTGTCTGGCAAACACTACGCCTTGCTAGGTCGCTGCTTCAATTGGTTGACTGCCAACCAACCCACCACAGAAACCCTGAGCCTGAGTTGGGGCGACGCCAAGCTGGGCAACTGTGTTTTTCAAAATGGTCAATTGACCGGTATGCTCGATTGGGAACGGCCAGCTTTGTCCAGTCCTGTCGATGACCTGTCGTGGTGGTTGATGCTCGATCAATCTCTTTGCACTGGCTACGGCGTGCCTCGTTTAGAACACCTGCCTGGCCGCGAAGAAACCATTGCACATTGGGAGAAGCTCAGTGGTTTCAGCGCCACAGACTTGCCTTACTACGACGTCTTTTCTGCTTGCCGCTTTGCCATCATCATGACGCGCATTGGCCGAATTTTTACAGAGCGCGGCCGGGCCCCAGCAGAAGCCGAAATGGACTTGCGCAATGGCGGCAGTCGTTTGGTCGAGCTCTTAGACGAGCGTCTGCATTTTTAAGGACAAGTTCATGAGCAACAGCATTGGCCCTTTGGTTCATGCCGATGAATACTTTCACCATCAAGTGGTGGAAACACATGCCAGCGTGCAACAAAGCGATCTGAACTGGGCCGAAAAAGTATGCGGCATGGTGGCCAAACGCGACGGCAGTTTGTCAATCGGATTCGGCTTTGGTAAGTACGTCAATCGCAACGTGGTGGACGCGTATGGTGGCGTCTCGCAAGGTGTTCAACAATGGACAGTGCGTGCCAGTCGGGCGCTGGATTCGGATCCCAACAGCATCGACGTGGGGCCCCTGACTTACGAAGTACTTCAGCCACTCCAACAAATCAAAGTCTGTTTAAAAGCCAACGAGCTTCAACCGATTTCATTTGAATTGATTTTGGAGGGCATCTTGCCCTGCGTCACCGAAGATCGAGAAGATCGCAGAACACTCACGGGCTATCGACACAGCGCCGATCAAATTCGGTATCACCAAATTGGCGTGGCCAGCGGTTGGATCGACGTGGACGGCACTCGTCATCCAGTCACCCCCAACGAATGGGTCATGACACGCGATCATTCTTGGGGACTTCGGCCGGGCGTTGGTTTGCCCGTCAGTGGTTTGCAGCCCGACCCTGTAGACGCTGCAGCGCCCGAAATATTGGCCATTTGGTCACCTGTATTGTTTCAAAAACCAGACCAAACACACTATGGATTACATGTCTATTACTTGCTGTATGCCGGCGAGGGATGGCGTCACGAAAAACTACAAGGTGGTTTTGAATGGGCCGATTCAAGACGAGAAGGCATCAAAGGAATTTCACCCCTGTTGCAATTCAATGCTCGCAACTTTCGTTTAGAAGGCGGCCAACTGAACATCACGGGCGCCCAAGGTGAACAGCGACTGCTCAATGTCAAAGTTTTGGGCGACACAGGCTTTCATTTAGGTGCTGGCCTGTACCACGGGCTGGACGGTCACTATCACGGCGAGTGGCGTGGCAAACTTTTTGTCGAAGGCGAATACTGCCCAGACTGCTCGACGCCTGAAGCGGTTGCTCGCATGAACCAGTTCAGAGACGCCTTGATTGAAGTTTTTGATCCCGTCACTGGCGCTACAGGGTGGGGCAATTGTCAAACCTGGATTCAAGGTCACTGGCCCGAATTCGGTCTAGCTCGCACCACATCAAACACATGATCGAAGGAACTTCTTTGAAAACTTCCGCCTACGGCCTTCGAAGCCACTACACCTTGGTGGTGCTGCTGTTTGTCTACACCATGAGTTTCATCGATCGACAGATAATGGGCAATTTGATTAAGCCCATCAAAGATGCGTTTCAAGTGTCTGACACTGCAATGGGCTTGCTGAGTGGGTTAACTTTCGCCTTGTTTTACAGCGTGCTGGCCATTCCATTTGGCCGCTATGCAGACCGAGCCAATCGCCGCAATTTTGTGGCTTACTGCTGCGCTGCCTGGAGCGCCATGACGGCACTTTGCGGCATGGCCACAGGCTACTGGAGCCTGGCAATGGCCAGAATCGGTGTCGCCGTGGGTGAAGCCGGCGGCACAGCGCCTTCCTTATCGATGATTGCCGACCACTACCCCCCCGAACGCCGTGGACGAGCCATGGGTGTGTATTGGTTAGGCCCGCAACTCGGTATTTTGTTTGGTCTCACTTTAGGGGGCTGGATTGCGCAAAATCATGGCTGGCGCGCCGCCTTCATTTGGATGGCCATTCCAGGCATCTTGGCGGCTCTTCTATTGCGTTACACAGCGGTTGAACCCGAGCGCGGCATTTGGGATGGCGAAGCCTCTAAGCCCCCAACTGAGAACGAATCGCTAACCGACATCGTCAAAAGCCTTTGGGCGTCTAAAGTCTTCATGCGCATCGCTTTGGCCGGACTGTTGATGGGCTTCACAGGTTACGGTATTGGCATTTGGACGCCCGCATTTTTGGTGCGCTCGCACGGTATGACACTTCAAGGCGCGGGCGCTGTCATGGGCCTCTTGGGTGGCACTGCGGCGGCTTTAGGTGCCATTCTCAGTGGTTGGCTGTGCGACACACTGGCCAAGCGCGACGCACGTTGGCGAATTGGCGTACCGCTAGTGGGCTGTTTACTGTCTCTGCCTACGGGTCTGGGTTTTTACCTTTTGCCTGCTGGCGACACTTGGCAATTGGGCAGCTTTGCAATCCCTCACGCAGTGGGTGTTTATTTGCTCTTCGGTGTCACGGCGGTTTGGTGGACTGCACC
>JACCDK011083277.1_pt1 | contig 12855 bp, 10 predicted proteins | sample 7445871 | NCBI WGS metagenome assembly JACCDK01 (sample SAMN15323436, study PRJNA562643) | freshwater metagenome | isolation source: river surface water | place: USA:Blue River Watershed | collected 2017-08-15
AAGAAGGACATTGTTTAAGTAATCAAGTTAATTCCATATGTAATATAAAGGCTGGTTCACATATGGGTGCCAATTTAACATACCAAACAGGTAGCTTAGAAACGATTGTTCGGTTGGCAGACTTAGGATTTGGTCAAACAATCATACCACAAATGTTTCTAGATTATATGGATTTAAAAGCTAAGGAAAAAGTCCATCCCCTGCCCTCGCCTATCCCTGTTCGAGAGGTTTCTTTGGTACATGCAAAATCTTATTCGCGGAAAGCAATTATTAAAGCTTTGCAATTAGAAATATTAGGTCATATCCCTATTTCTTGGAAATCTGCCAATAACAGATCGATCATCCCAATATAAGTGTGTTGGTTTTAGATCTACTTATTTTGTATAGGAAATAAAGACTTAGTACAAAAACAATACCTAGTACTAGTATGCCATTTCGCATATTTCCTGTTAATTGAATAATTAAACCAAAAATAAAAGTACCAAATACGGTTGATAAACGATCGCATACATCATAAAAGCTGAAATATGAAGCTGTATCTTTCTCGCCAGGAGGACATAATTTTGCAAATGTCGCTCGGCTCATCGATTGAATACCTCCCATTACAAAACCAATCCCACTTGCTAATAAATAAAAGTTTAGTTGGTCTTTAACGGTATACGCAAAACCGCATATTAAAATCCAAATACATACTATTGTAAATAAACCTTGAATATTACCGATTTTCGATGAGAGTTTTGCGCAAAAATAGGCGCCAGGAATTGCAATTAATTGGATGAGTAAAATTGTTATTATAAGCGCATCCGTCGGTAAATGTAGTTCTTCTGAACCAAATAAGGCACCTAAATACATAACGGTTTGAGCACCTAGATTAAACAAAAAGAAACTTGATAAAAAAGCACGTATTGTTTGATCTTGTTTAACTTTTTGAAATACTAGTGAAAGCTCCTTCCATCCACCTAACCAAAAATTACCATCTTGTTTTATTTTATTGCTTTCAGGTAAATATTTAAAAGGTATTTGGGAAAATGCGAACCACCAAATACCAACACTGAGAAAGGAAATTCTGGATGCTAAATCACCGGAAATGTTTCCATACCATTGGGGCATTAAGACCATCGATAAATTTTGAATCAGTAAAATCACACTTCCAATATAACCATAGGTAAATCCACGAGCGCTCAGTTCATCGAATTTATCAGGAGTTGCTATCTGTGGTAAAAAAGAATTGTAAAAGACCATACTTCCTCCCCATCCGATGATAGAAAAAAGGAACCCAAATGTTCCAATATAGTAGTTTCCTTTCTCAAAGAAAAAAAGCATCATACAGCTTATGGAGCCCAGATAACAAAAGAATTTCATGAACCCTTTTCGAGTTCCTTGAAAATCGGCAATACCGGATAACACTGGCATCAAAATTGCCAAGAATAAAAATGCAGCTGATATAGTATAAGAAAATAAGGCTGTATTGACCAGATTAAATCCAAAGAAATTAATCTCCTTTGAATTATTAGCCATTACTGCCGCAATGGGGAAATATATTGGAAATATGGCAGAGGTAATTGTCAGCGAGTGAACTGAATTAGCCCAATCATATAATGCCCATGCGCGTAATACTTTTGGGTTGTTAATCATCATTATTCTCTATTAAAATAAGCCCAGTTGTTCTCCTTTATTTGCTTCTTTTGGAATTGAGTCAGCTGAATAATTTTTTATTTCTAGTGGAATATCTTCAATATCATGGGTCTGCACATCCCCTTTTACTGTTAAAGGGATTTCTTCAATTTCTTTTGAAGTAATCGTTTCTGTAATTACAGATTTTTCGTTTTCAGTTGGCTCCTCAATAACTACTTCAGAATTTTCTTCAACCTCAACTTCCATGGCTTTTTTTAGTATGAGATTTGTTTCTGTTTCTGGGTATTGTACCTCTGTTTCGATAAATTCTACATCAACTAATTTGGTATAATTTAATTTGCTTCCGATTGCTTTCCAGCCTCTAACCTCCACTAATTCATCGATAGGAAGTAATAGAATTTCATTGCTTTTCCCGTCTGGTTTATGTTTAATCTGAACATTTGGTGAATAATTATCAGATGCTGCTATTAACATAGACGATTTATGATCTGAAATAAATAGGAATTTTTTATCGATGGTGGATGTTTCAATTTTAAATCTCTTAATGAAATGAGACTTATTAGATCCATCATAGTAAACTGCTGAAATTAGGCCATTTGGATTAAATAATTTCAAATATAGAATCTCATCTGCCGGATAGCGATTAGTTAATTCAAAATTCGTAAGTTCGTAATTGCCTGATTTGTAAATGCTTAGTATGAGGTCTGTTGGCTGAAAATTCCCAATATAGTCTCCGTGTTGGTCTCTGTTTAATCTTCCAATCGTTGGATCATACCAAATATCTACCCCACCTAAAGTTGAAACGCCCGCGCTTTTTTGAATAATCTTTCTTACTGGATATTTAGTTAAGACGTTTCCAAGAGACTCACGTCCTTTGATCGCTAATTTGGCAAAATCATAATCAAATTGTTTGATTTTAGCTGTGCAGTTTGCAGTTAAACTAATGCTAATAACCTCGGCTTCACCATTTTCATTCGCAGAAAAATAAGTGATTTTTGATTTTGCATCAGCTCCTACGACGCGATATTCCCGATCTCGAGTTACTGAAGTTACCTTAAATCGTTTTACATAAGAGACACCAGATTTACCATCAGCATAGACAAGGTTGTATACTTTGCGGTCATCATTCTTTTTAAACACGGAAACGTAAAGCACATCTTTACCTACAAATACCTTTTCTTGGATTTTAGTTACTACACATGTGCCATTTTGTCTAAATACGATGATGTCATCAATATCTGAACAATCCATTACGTATTCGTCTTTTTTAAGACCGTATCCTATAAATCCATCGGCTCTGTTGACATACAACTTTTGATTGGCTGCAGCTACAACCGTTGCAGATATGGTATTGAATCCTTGAATTTCTGTTTTACGTTCTCTACCCTTACCATATTTTTGAAGTAAGTTTTTGAAATAGTTAATGGCATACCTAACCAAATTAGCTAAGTTATCTTCTACCTCAGCTAATTCTTCTAGAAGGCGTTTCATTAATTCATCTGCCTTAAAACTATCAAATTTTGAAATTCGTTTAATTCGAATCTCAAGCAAACGAAGAATGTCCTCCTCTGTTATTTCTCGATAAAAATCTTTTTTAAATGGATCTAAACCTTTATCAACCGTTTCAATAACTAATTCAAAAGTTTCACATTCCTCAATTTGACGGTAAATACGGTTTTCGATGAATATTTTCTCTAATGAGCTAAATAACAAGCGTTCCATTAATTCGTTTTTACGAATTTCAAGTTCCTGTTTTAGTAAATCGACTGTTTGAGCGGTACTAACTTTTAATATTTCAGCTATACCAATAAAATGCGGCTTGTCTTCAACAATAACACAGGCATTGGGTGAAATTGAAACTTCACAATCCGTGAAGGCATACAAAGCATCAATAGTAACATCAGGAGAAATACCTGGTGCTAATTGTACTTGAATTTCTACATCCTTAGCTGTATTGTCTATAACTTTTTTAATCTTAATCTTTCCAGTATCGTTAGCTTTAATGATTGAATCAATTAAGGAAGTAGTAGTAGTTGTGTAAGGAATTTCCTTGATAATTAATGTCTTCTTGTCAAATTCTTCAATACGTGCTCTAACACGAATTCTTCCTCCACGTAATCCATCATTATAATTAGAAGCGTCCATTAATCCACCAAACTGGAAGTCGGGAAGTAATTCTACTTTTTTATTATTTAGCAAGTCAATTGATGCCTGTAATATTTCACAGAAATTATGGGGCATAATTTTAGTTGCCAAACCAACAGCAATACCTTCTACACCTTGTGCAAGTAAAAGAGGAAACTTAATTGGAAGAGTAATTGGCTCCTTTTTTCTGCCATCATAAGATAATTGCCAATTAGTTGTTTGAGCGTTAAATACAACTTCATTGGCAAATTTAGAAAGTCTTACTTCAATGTAACGTGCGGCAGCTGCACTGTCACCTGTTCGATTATCTCCCCAGTTACCTTGGCAATCGAACAATAATTCTTTTTGACCTAGATTAACTAAAGCGTCATTGATTGATGCATCACCGTGGGGATGATACTGCATAGTTTGGCCGATAACATTCGCTACTTTGTTAAAGCGTCCATCATCCATTTCTTTTAATGCATGAAGAATACGTCTTTGTACCGGTTTCAAACCATCACCTACCGCTGGAACAGCACGTTCAAGGATTACATAAGAGGCATATTCCAAGAACCAATTTTCATACATTCCTGCAACAGCAATTTGATTCTGTAATTCACCTTCTATTTGCTCGCTCATATTAATTTTTAATCAATTAATTTAATATACTGGTAAACGATTAAAGCTGTAGCTCCCCAAATATCTTGACCTTCATATGCATAGCGCGGAGATTCTACTGATTCTCCATTGTAATGAATTTCATGAAAATCTAATTGGACTGGGTCCTTGAAAAAGGATACAGGTATTTCAAAAATACGATTAATTTCTCTTTTATTAATAGTATAATTAAGCTTTTTATCTATTTCGATATAATATGGTTGAATCCAATAATTTGATATTGGAATCCAATGTGGACTTAACGATTTTAACTCGTTAATTTCAATTTCAATGCCTAGCTCCTCTTTTAATTCTCTTTGTGCTGTATAAGGTAAATCAAGATCTGATTCATCTTTTTTACCACCTGGGAAAGCCATTTGTTCACTATGATGACCGTCATATTGTGAACGCTTGATAAATACAATTCGATCTCCTAATTCCTCATCTTTAATTTGAAGTATAACGACTGAAGCAAGTTTTGCGTTTTCTTTAATGTGCGGAATATTAGGAATCTGCTCAATCAATCCCAAAATTTTCTCGAATCGATTATGCATGTTTTAATTTTGTTCGTATCGCATCTGCACACCTAATACCATCTATTGCTGCGGACATAATTCCGCCGGCATATCCAGCTCCTTCTCCACAAGGATAAAAACCTGCTACTTCCGGATGTTCTAATGTCATTGGATCTCGAGGAATTTTTACGGGAGAAGATGTTCTGCTCTCTAATCCAATCAACTGACCTAAATTGCTGCTGAAGTTTTTGATTTTGCGATCAAAATCTTGAAGGCCTAATGATAATGGCTCTGAAATAAAATCAGGTAAAAATGAACGAATATCACCTGCAACTAAACCTGGTATATAGGAGGTTTCATTGACTGAATGTGAGGTTTTTCGTTTTATAAAATCACCGGTTAATTGCGAAATGGCTTTTTGGGTATTGCCAACTAATTTATGTGCATTTTGCTCTAAATCTTCTTGTAACTGCATTCCCGCTAAAACTCCATAATCTTGATAATCCTTAAAGTCTTCAGGAGCTATACTTACGACAATTCCTGAATTGGCATATTTAGAATCTCGTCGAGATGGAGACATGCCATTAACAACTACTTGATTTTGTGCTGTTGCTGAAGGAACAATAAAACCTCCTGGGCACATGCAAAATGAAAAGACTCCTCTTTGAATACCTTTATATTTGGTTTGAGTAACCAAACTAAATGATGCAGGCGGTAAATATTCAGGACGAGAAGTTAATTTATATTGGCAACTATCAATTAAAGATTGCGTATGCTCAATACGAACACCTATAGCAAATGGCTTGGGATCAATTTTAATCTTAATATCCACTAAATGCTGAAATATATCTCTGGCTGAATGACCAGTCGCTAATATTAATTGATCAGCCAAATATTCATTTCCACTTGCCGTTTTTACCCCTTTTATTTTGTTTTTATCGGTAAGGATCTCTACAACCTTTTCTTTAAAATGAACTTCTCCCCCAGCTGATATTAATGAATCACGCATAGCAGCAATGATTCCAGGTAATTTATTTGTCCCTATGTGTGGATGAGCTTCATATAAAATATTACTATTGGCACCATAGGCGACAAAAGTTTCTAATACAGAATCAATATCACCTCTTTTTGTACTTCTTGTATAAAGTTTACCATCAGAATAAGTGCCAGCACCTCCTTCTCCAAAACAATAATTACTATCCGGGTTAACTATATTATGTCTATTTATCGCTGCTAAATCACGTCTACGTTCTCTGACATCATTCCCTCTCTCTAATATGATAGGTTTAATACCCGCTTTAATTAAAGTTATTGCTGCAAATAAACCGGCAGGACCACTACCGATTATAATTACAGTAGGTGCATTTGATTTAAGGATACCGTTTATTTTTCTTGAATTCAAATCAAATGTAAAATCATAGTCTAATGGGTAAAAGCCTATTTTTACATTAGCTTTAATTTGTCTACTTCGTGCATCAATTGATTTTTTTTCAATGCGATAGTGGCTTGAATTTAATAGCTTTGCTCCCACTTCTGCCAATAAAAATTGGTGAAGCAATTCGGGAGAATGTGCCGTTTCCGGATTAACAATAAATGATTTATATTCAGGCATGATAATTCTTTGCACAAAAGTACTAATCTATTTCAATCTACGTGATGAATCAATTGCAAAACCAAGTAAGTCCATATTTATTACAACACAAAGACAACCCAGTACATTGGTTGCCTTGGGGTGACGAAGCTTTAAAATTAGCGATTGAATTAGATAAACCGATTATTTTAAGTATTGGGTATGCGGCATGTCACTGGTGTCATGTAATGGAGCATGAATCTTTTGAAGACCTTCAAGTAGCAGATTTAATGAACCAGCATTTCATATGTATTAAAGTTGACCGCGAAGAACGTCCTGATATTGATCTCATATATATGGATGCGTTACATCAAATGGGACTATCTGGAGGTTGGCCATTGAATGTATTTTTAATGCCTGATCAAAAGCCGTTTTATGGAGGTACATATTTTCCGAAAACTAATTGGCTTCAATTATTAAGTTCAATTCATTCTGCTTTTCAGAATCACAAAGATGAATTGCAACAATCTGCTGATGGATTTGCGGCTAATTTAGAAGATAAGTCCATAGGCTTGTATTCGATTGAATTGCAGGAATTATCTCCCATTATACCTGACATACTAAATAAAATTATCAAGTACTTAGACCCTGTTTTTGGAGGAATTCAAAAAGCTCCTAAGTTTCCATTACCATCTTTGGGCTTATTATTTGAAACATTACCCCAAAAACTGGGTAATGAATTTGACGTTTTTAGTCATGCTGATAGGCAACTGGAGAAAATGGCTCAAGGAGGTATTTATGACCAGGTTGGTGGAGGTTTCTCTAGATATTCAGTAGATTCAGAATGGTTTTGCCCACATTTTGAGAAAATGCTTTACGATAATGCTCAATTAGTTTATGTTTATTCAAAAGCATATGAGCGGACTCTAAATCCTGTATATAAAGAATTAATTAAATCGACTATTGAATTTGTAAATCGAGAATTAAGAAATGAATCTGGCCTTTATTTTGCTTCAATTGATGCAGATAGTGAAGGAGTAGAAGGTTTATTTTATGTATGGACTAACGAAGAATTAAATTCTATATTACCTTACGAGAAACACGCACCATTTTATCAAACTTTTCAAATTAAGCGAAATGGCAATTGGGAAGAAGGTAGAAATATATTGTATAAGAATAAATCAACTTTAAATGATTTATATAAAGAGGAATTAAATATTTTGGCCAGAGTTCGTTCTAATCGAATTAGACCCCAAACGGATACAAAGCTTATTTTATCTTGGAATGCTTTGATGGGATCTGGTTTACTTTGTGCTAGTAAAAGTTTAAAGAATGAAGAATACTTGTTTAATGCCATTTCATTAGCGGAATCATTAAATAGTTATTGGGATGTTAAGACAAATAATTTATTACATCAAATTACTTATTCCAATCAACCTATATATGCATTTCTAGATGATTCTAGTTCAATGGGACTTTTTTTGATTCAAATGTATAATGAAACGGGAAATGAAAACTATTTATCCCAAGTAGCAAATATTCTTGAGCTTGTTTTTCAGAACCATGCTCAACAAAATGGTTTATTTAGTTTTCAATCTAACTTGAATCAAGCATTGATTGCGAATAAATATGAAGTAACGGACTCAGTTATACCCTCTTCGAATTCGGTGTTTTGTGAAGTGTTATTGTGGGCAGGTCTATTGTTGAATAATGTTACTTATACGTTAAAGGCTAAAAGTCTGCTAGCAGCAGTCTTGGAGCAGGCTATCGCAAATCCATTGTATCATGCAAATTGGCTCCGTATTTACTCAGAATGGTTTGAAAACCCACAAGCAATGGTTAAATATAATTCAGTTAGTTTTTCAAAAAATGACTTGCCTGAACTTAATGTAACATGGTTGCCCAATAACCATTTATCTCACTCTTTTATGCTTTGTATTGGTGATAAGTGTTTAGCTCCTTGTGACAGTATAGATCAATTAATAGAGCAAATAAATTCTATTTAATTCTATCAGGATTTTCATTTACGAATGCTCCCCATCCCTTTTGAGTACCTTTAACGGATGATGTTAAATTTTTGGAGTGAAAGTGATGACATATGGCAATTCCAAGTGCATCGGTCGCATCATGAAGTTTACTTTCAAGTTTAATCCCACTAATTATTTCTACCATTTTAGAAACTTGCTCCTTGGACGCATTTCCATTTCCCGTAACAGATTGTTTAACTTTTTTAGGTTCATATTCTGTTATAGGAATTTCTTTGGAATAAGAGAGAGACATGACCATCCCTTGAACTCGACCCAATTTTAACATAGATTGAACATTTTTGCCAAAGAATGGTGATTCAATTGCAATTTCATCCGGCATAAATTCTTCTAATAGGTGTAATACACGTTCATGTATTTTTAAAAATTTGGCTCCTTGAGTCGTGTATTTAGTTAAATTTAATACACCATATTGAAGAATTGTAACTTTATCTTTATTAATGCGGATTAGCCCATAGCCTAAATATCTAGTCCCTGGATCAATACCCAATATTATTTTTTCTGCACTAAGGTTTGTATTTTGCGTCATAATTTGCGCGTATGTTCATTCATCAAATACCTTCCATCATTCCTAAAATTTTGCCTAAATTAACTTGGCAATTAAAGCCAGAAGATGGTTGTCGTGAGGTCTATTTTACCTTTGACGATGGTCCTACTCCCGAAATTACCAATTTTGTGTTGGAATGCTTAGATACTTATTCTTCTAAAGCTACATTTTTTTGCATTGGTAAAAATATGTTGGACAATCCAGAGCTTGTACAACTTATTATTCGCAATGGACATAGCATTGGAAATCATACCATGAATCACGCAAATGCTTGGAAGCATAAGCATTTGTCCTTTGAGCAAGAATATAAAAACTGTTCAGATGTTTTAAGCGGTTTTGATATTAAATCAGCGGGTTTTAGGCCTCCATATGGTAGAATTACAAAATATATTTATCAAGAAATTACACATATAGAGCGAGTTTATATGTGGTCTTACCTATCAGGTGATTATAATAGAGATTTATCCACGCGTGATATTATTTTTTCAGCGAAAAAATCTATTAAACCTGGTTGTATTTTAGTGTTTCATGATAGTGTTAAAGCATTTCCACATTTGAAGGTTTTATTACCTGAATTAATTGAATTCTGCCAATCGGAAAATTATATATTAAAGGCCTTATGATTGATACACATGCACATTTATATGATTCACTTTATTTAAATGATATAGATTTTCATGTTTCAGAAATTCTTGCAAGTGGTGTACAGGAAGTATGGATGCCCAACTGTGATTCTGAGACTTGGAAAGACCTAATTTATGTTTCAAATAAATATCCTGAATTTGCATTTCCCATGATTGGTTTACACCCAACCTATGTTAAAGCGAATTATTTAGAAGAATTAGAGAAACTTAAGAATGTTTTAACCTCCCAAAAAGTACTCGCAATCGGAGAAATTGGTCTTGATTATTATTGGGATACATCCTTTAAAGCTGAACAAATTGTTGCTTTTGAAATGCAATGTGAATGGGCTTTAGATCACAATATTTGGATAGATGTACATTGTAGGAAAGCTTATTCTGATTTAATTAACATATTAAAAAAAACTCAGTATAAAAATTTAAAAGGGATTATTCACTGCTTTTCAGGGGATGCAAGAGAAGCGGAAATCTTGGTAAATCTGGGATTTAAATTGGGTATTGGTGGAGTAATTACCTATAAAAACTCAAATTTATTCCAAGATATTAAAGCTATTTCTTTGGAACATATAGTATTGGAAACAGATAGCCCATATTTAACGCCAGTTCCTCTACGTGGGAAGCCAAATAGTCCCAGCAATATTCCTTTAATTGCACAAAAATTAGCTGATCTTTACCAGATATCATTAGAGGATTTAGTGACTCAGACGAGTATTAATGCAAAATATCTTAAATCGTATTCTGGGTATTAATTAATTTATCAGTTTCTATTTTCCATAATATCATGGCATTCTTTAATCGTAGGGCTATTTTATTTTTAGAATTCCAGAATTTTTCTCTATTCCCTTTAAATACTAACTTCCCTTTTTCCATAATTCCTATTATTTGGCTTAATCGAACAACATCCCCTAGGTCATGACTAATTAATAAACATGGTATTTGTTTAAGTTTTATCAGTTCTTGAATGATCTCCGTGAATTCTAGTTTTTGTTCAGTATCAAGTTGACTAAATGGTTCATCTAGAATTAAATATTCGATGGGTCTACTTACAGCTTCAATCAAAGCAATTTTTTGCCTCTCTCCTCCAGATAACATCTGAATTTTAGATTTTAAAAGATGTTGAATATGAAATATTCGAACATATCGCTTGATTAATTTGGCTTTATTAGTTGAGGTTTCTTTTTGAAATAAATAGTCTAAATATTCTTCAACTGAATGATGTGGTTTTAAATGTAATGATTGAGGGACGTAACCAGCTATATTGAATTGAGGTATTAATCTTTCGTTATTATGATTAACTTCTATACCATTAGATTTTAAGGATGAACCCACTGACAAAGTTAAACCTACTGCAATTTTTGCTACTGAACTTTTACCAGAACCACTTTTACCAATCAGAGAAAATATTTCACCCTTATTAATTTCAATTTTAACGTTAGATAGAATAAAATGATGATTTACTTGGTAACTTGGTATGAATATTTGTAACATCTAAACTTATTATTATGCTTTTATGTGGCGTTGATGTAGGTACATCGTCTATTAAAGTTAGTGTTGTTGACGCAGCAAACCAACAATTAATTTATTCAACTTCATTCCCTGAAATAGAAAATGAAATATCGGCTCCTGAACTTGGTTTTGCGGAACAAGATCCTGAACATTGGTGGTATTGTGTTAAGCAAGCAATTTTAAAAGCTAATGCTTCAAATACATATAATTCTAAAGATATTGTATCCATTGGTATTTCCTATCAAATGCATGGATTGGTTGTTTTAGACTCATTATTTAATGTGTTAAGACCTTCAATAATTTGGTGTGATTCACGTGCCATTGAAATTGGAAACAACGCATATTTAGGAATTGGCAAAGATTATTGTGAAAACAATTTGCTTAATTCTCCTGGTAATTTTACCGCATCCAAATTGGCTTGGGTTAAAATTAATCAGCCTGATATATATGATAATATTCATTTGGTCATGTTGCCTGGCGATTTTATTGCAGGAAGATTTACGAATGAATTTACGACTACAAATTCGGCATTGTCGGAAGGGATATTTTGGGATTTTAATACTGATAGTATTTCCAAGCCACTTTTAGATTATTTTGGATTCAATGCTAACCTTTTTCCTACGGTTCAGCCTGTCTTTTCAAATCACGGTGTTATTACAGAGAAAGTTGCTGAAGAATTAGGATTAAATTGCCAGGTTCAAGTTACTTATAAGGCCGGAGATCAACCAAATAATGCATTTTCATTGGGTGTTCTAAATCCTGGAGAGATTGCTACCACAGCGGGTACTTCCGGTGTTGTTTATGGTGTAAGTGATACACTAAAATATGATCAAATGAATCGTGTTCATTCATTTGCACATGTTACTCATACTCAAAAATCAACTCGTATTGGTGTATTAATGTGTATTAATGGTACTGGTATTTTAAATCGTTGGGTACGACAAAACATAGCCTCAGATTTAACTTATAATGAAATGAATACCTTGGCCAATAATACGCCTATAGGTTCTCGAGGTCTTGTTTGTTTGCCCTTTGGTAATGGAGCCGAACGAATTTTTCAAAATAGAAATTTAGGAGCGAGTTTTGAGAACTTAGACTTTAACCAACATTCCAAATCAGAATTAATTCGTGCAGCTCAAGAAGGGATTGCATTCTCTATGGCTTATGGAATAGAAATGTTGAATGCTACCGGAATAAAAGCCAATATTCTTAAAGCAGGTTATGCAAATATGTATTTAAGTGAAGTATTTACTTCGACTCTTATAAATTCTTCAAATGTTGCTGTCGATTTATTGGAATCTGATGGATCATTTGGCGCAGCACTTGGTTCTGGATTAGGATTAGGTTATTATAAGTCAGCTAAAGAAGCTGTTTCCCAAATTAAGAGAATCAAAACTTGTGAACCCCAAAAAGAATTAATATCTGAAACATTAGAAGCATATTCTAAATGGAAGGAATCGTTAAGAAGTAAGTTATAAAAATGGGAAAGCCTCTCAATTACTTGAGAGGCTTGTACCCAGAGCCGGAGTCGAACCGGCACGGGCTTGCACCCACGGGTGTTTGAGACCAGCGCGTCTACCAATTCCGCCATCTGGGCAATTAAATTGAACTA
>JACCDK010330552.1_pt1 | contig 12854 bp, 5 predicted proteins | sample 7445871 | NCBI WGS metagenome assembly JACCDK01 (sample SAMN15323436, study PRJNA562643) | freshwater metagenome | isolation source: river surface water | place: USA:Blue River Watershed | collected 2017-08-15
AACATCCAATAAAAACTTCTCCAAGTCGAATTTTATCAAATTCTCAACTTCGGCTATCGCGCTAAGGTCTGTAAGTTTTGAACATTCTTCAATTCTCACATCGTTTAGAGCGGTGAATTTTTCTATTCCACTAAGCGATTTCAAGTTTGATGTCTTCTCAATTGTCAATCGCTGCACACCTGGGAAGATCTCAGCCAAATCATTCAAGTCTTTTCCTTTGAATCCGGAAACCGACAGCCCTGTAATCTTGGTAGCATAATCTTGCTCATTAAACTCCGATAAGTAACGTCCTCTAAATCCTACACGGCCCTGATCGTCTGACTCAAAAAACATTGAGCGATTGTGATTAAATAAAGTAGCTAAATCCATATTGCAATTATAATTATAAATCATGATTGATAGTGTTTCTCTAACGTGAAAATCTACAACAAGTCGGGTCTAAATCAAAGCAATATTTTGAATATTAAAAATATGCTACTTTCAAATTTTTCAAAAAAACCTTGTAAAAGGTGCCCCAAAACCAAAATAGGGGCCTTAAATTAGTTTTCCGGCGGACTGTATAATTTAGCTTATTTGGTACAGAACGAGTTTTTTATTTCAATAGCCCATTGGATATCCAGCGAACGATGAAGCCGTTCCATAAATTTTCCGGAAGTGTTATTTAAAAACAAATCATGTAATACATATCGTTGTAAAATTCTCTCCATTGATTTAGAGTCCTTAATGTAATGATAGAGAACTTTAACAATCATATCCTTGCTTGCATCTGCTGGACTCAATGAATCATTAAGCCCGCGTAGATAATTCACCTTGTTTTCCGAACTTTTAAGTTGATGAGTTTGCCCAAATGCCCAATTCGAGCCTTTCTCATCGTATGATTCTTTAGCTAAATTCTCCCAAACCACTTTCATGGATATTTTAATTGGCAACTCTCCCACAATCGTTTCTAAAGTAACTAAATCATTTATCTTACTTAATTGCCTAATAACTGACTGAATCGCCTTAACTCTCCAATAATCCACCTCGATACTGAGAGCTAATTCAATTGCTTTATTTTCACTTCCTTGGATAGCTATTTCTTCAGAAATTAGCATTAATGCATTACTTCGGTCGATTAGATCTTTAATATTAAATGCATCCTCAATACAGTCATCCAATTTATTTATAGCTTCTTCACAATTGCCAATTTTAAAATATGCTCTAGCTAAAGAAATCGAAGCTTCTATTTCATAAAATTCATTGTGAATATCTTTAATACAATTTAAAGCTTGCTCAAATTTCAAATTGTTTGCGAATTCACACGAAACCAACTTTAGTGCGTTGGATTTGAAATTTTTGTCTTTTATTTTAGTGATGGTATCAAAGCAATCTTTGTAATTGCCTTGTCGGACTTGTTCGGTAGAAATAGACATTAACGCATCAAATCGCCAATATCCGAAACAATCATCATCAACAATGCCCATTGCGACTTCAAGTGAATCATTTAAAATATCAACTGCCTCAATAAGGTTCCCCCGGTTAAAAAAGTCTTGCGATATTTTGAGTAATGCACCACTTTTACAATAATCATCCTTAATACTTTGAGCACAGTTAATCGCAAGCTTAGAATCGGCATTTTCTATCATATGATTAGAAATTGATTGTAAAATCTGACTGCAGGCGAATTCATCACTAATACTTTGAGTATACGTAAGAGCGTCCTCATATCTTCTTTGAGCAGCTAACTCACTCACAATATTTTTTACTGATATTATCATATCATCGTAGTAGGATATTTTTTTTGCATAATTAAATGCTTCGTTTATTAGATGCGTTGCCTCATCGAACTTTTCTCTTTTTGTCAGTTCGCCGGAGATAGATGTCAAGAATTTAATTTTCGAATAATAATCGCTATTCACTCCATCATATTTGAGGTAATCAATAATAAGATTTGCACATCTGTTGACATCATCTCGATTGGCCAATTCTGCTAAAATCTCCCGTGTCACTAAAATTCTGTCCAAATCATCCAATTTTTGAGATAATTCCAACGCCTCATTCATAACCAATTGAGAATATTCAATTCTTCCTATTGAAATCATCACAGAGGAAATTGACGTTAAAAAACCTATTTTTTCTTTGATGTCTTTTGTTTCTTGAGCATAACTATAAGCTTCGAGAATTAAAGAAAATGCCTCCTCAAAATGTGCGATTTTATTCAATTCAATCGTAATTTCCATCAGTGCAGTAATTTTGAAATTCCCCTGAATTAGATTACGAACATCATCGATACCCTCCTTTATTCTTAATTGCGAAACGTGTTTTATCGCAATCTGTTTTATCGCAAGCCATCTAAAATTTTCGTCACTTATTTTATTGACATATAATTGGGCTTGATCTGTCATATTATTGGAAGCCAATTCAGTCGACATTAAATTTATCGCCTGACACTTTAAATGTTCATTTTCAATCTCGAGTGCCCAATTCAATGCTTCTTCCATTAAAATTTCGTAATCTATTGAATTCCTGTATTGCGCAGATGAAATAGCAATTGTCATCATTGTAACACTTCTCCAATAAAGACTTGGCATATTTCTGGCGCAAATAATAGCCTCCTGGAATTTTTGAGTTGTTGCTAAAAGTATACAATAAGAATTTAAAATATCTAATTCCCAATCTTCATAAAACATACCATGCACACATCCTAATGCTTCTTGCATAATTGAATCGGCAATTGCTTCATATCCAAATTGCAAATATTTAATTGAAATTGATTTTAGTTCGTTTCCCCTTCGAGATTCCCTACTAATACATCTCGCAAATTCATGTGCCTTTTTCATTAAGATTAATACATCTCCCATCTTATTTTGCTTGGCTAGTAAGTGACAGATGTTTTGTATATTTTTAATCTTTATACTATCGTCGTTTTTACTAAGTATACATGATTTTAATACTTCGAATTGCAAATCACTGTATGGCCCTTTTGCATCAAGCCAATCTATATTCTCAAAACCTGTGTGTTTTAATATTACTAAATAATCTAAATCTAACAGATAGATTTCACAAGCCAATTGAAACATCAGATAACTCGGCAATAAATCATAACTTATCAAGTCCGAGTGATCCAACGAAAACAGGTTCTCATCCATATGTCTTAGCAACTTTTCAATGGCTACTTTCCTTTTAGGCGTTCTCTTTTTCCCCAAAAGAGTCAGCTCCAGAAGGCAGAGGATGTAGAGAATAAACTTGCGCTCAAAACCTTTCTGGTCATTGCCCCCAAATGACCCGATTCTCTGTAAGGCTGTGTCAGTATCATGCTGATTGATAAGTCTCACGATACAACGCGCATCATTTTGTTCTTGCTTAAATAAATCTACTATGTTTATTGCACATAAAATAACTTCATCTTCATCATACCTAGACGAATAGAACATCATTTCTTGGAGCATGCGTGTGCTCCAATCAAAACCCTTGCTGAGCTCTACCTGCCGGTTCCAATGTCTGTTGCTATATGCCCAAGCTTTCAAATCATCCGTAATGCCCGTCTCCATTGACTGAATGAGCAGATGCGTGCTCTGGTATTCCAAGGCATAATACTCCCATTCATCACCGACGCACCTTTCCAGTGCATCCTTCCCATGTGCAATAATTGATTGATTGCATTGAATGAAATGGGCATTCGATACTTTCTGAAGAATAAAACTTCTCAAGCGTTCATGATAAAGGATATACTTCCCGCCTACAAATGAATTAAACCACTTGCTGTATCTGGCTATATAAAACAGTATCTGATCTTCCGTCCAGCCCAGCAAGGGGGCCACAAAAGCTGCACTCACTTCTTTTTTTAAAAGCGCCCAAACAGTGAAGAACTCCAAAACCAACTTCCGTTCATTGAGAAGGCTTTCTGGCGGCAGCGCCTCTTCATAAATGCCTACTAGACCAGCAGGTAAAGCCGAGGCGTTATCCTTAAACAATGCCCCAGAAATGAGGCCGTCATAAATGGAACGAAGGTAGGTTGGATCAATGTTTATTGGATTAATTGGCACTTAATGAGTTTTTAATATCCATAGCCCACTGAATATCGAAAGTGCGGTTGAGGCGCTCTGTTATATTTACGGGGGCGTTATTGAAAAACAATTCATGCAATGCGAACTGTCGCAATAGCTTGCCCATTAAATTGATATCATTTAAACAAAAATTTCTTGCATTCAAGATTAGTTCTTTATTGCAATCAGTTGCGAGTATTGAATTAACAAGTCCATTGAAATATTGAGCTTTAGTCTCCACATTTTGTAATTTATCCAACTGCTGTATGGCATTCTTCCAACCTGATTTTTTAAAGCTAGCTTCTGCGATAGTTTTCCAGCCACTATGTCTTTCTGCAATCACAGAAATCCGCTCACTTACTTGTTCAGCAAACTCTAAATCCCCATTTTCAGCGATGACGATAGAAATATCTTTAAGTACCGTGCTCTTTTCCGATTCGTCAATTATACCTGCTGCACAATTGATTGATTCATGCATGATTGAAGTCGCTTCATTCAACTTGCCCTGTTTATAAAGTTCATTTGAAAGATCTTTTATAGCGCTACTCTTTTCAGAATCATCAGCGATATCCCTGGCCATCTGAAGAGCTTCCTGCATCACTAATATGGAGCTATCGAACTGGATTTGTTCGGCCATCAGGGATGATATAGCACCTAGCGATGAGCACTTCCAATTCACATCACTTATGCTTCTAGCACATATAAGGGCTTCCTCAAACCGACCCCGCTTCGCCATTTCGCCAGAGATCGAATAAAGTGCATTACTCTTATCCGACTCGTTCGGAATGAAACCAGCACATTCAATAGCTTCAACGAAATTACCTTGTTTAGTTAGTTCATCAGAAATAAACTGTAAGGTCAAGGTCTGGCTGAACCAGTGATTAAGACCTTTTGCACAGTCAAGAGATTCCTGAATTGCAGATTTAGCTTCATCAAACTGTCCTTGTTTTACGAGTTCTGTAGAGATGGCCGCCAATGCGCCAATTTTATTATCAACCTCACTTATACTTCTTGCGCATGCGAGGGCTCTATCGAATTGACCAAGTTTTGCCAATTCAATTAGAATTGGTTGCAGCGCGCTATTCTTGTAAGATTCAACAGTTATATCATTGAGACATTCTAAGGCTTCTTCAAGTTTACCTTGTTTAGTTAGCTCATTGATTATACACTCCCATGCACTACTTTTTTCCCACTCATCATTTATCCCTCTAGCGTATTCAAAAGATTCATGTAGTAAAGATTCAGCTTCTTCAAACTCGCCATTTTCAACCAATAAACCGTAAATAATCATCAGTGCAATAATTTTATTTGTCTCAATTATCATTCCACGAGCACATGCAAGTGCTTCATTGATTTTCCCATATATAGATAACTTAGCAGATACTAAAGAAAGCACATCATCTATATTTTCTTCGTCTAAATAATATACAAATTCAAGGATTGCTTGCATTGCAATGGCTGCTTCTTGGAATTTAGCTTGTTTAGCCATTTGGTCTGAAACAGTTTGTAATGCACTAGACCTATCTGAAGGAAAACTTTTAGCGTATTCAATGGCCTCTTCAAACTTTCCTTGGCTTGCCAACGCAGATGAAATTAATCGAATTGAGTCTCTCTTTGCTGATTTGTCAATCATGACTACTGTAATTGCAGTAGCTTCCTGCACAATCAATTCAGCTTGTTCAAACTCGCCTTTTTTCATCAGTTCATTGGAGACTTCAACTAAAGCGCCAATCTTATAGAAATTAACAATTACACTTCTGGCACAATTAAGAGCATCTTCGAACTGGCCTCGCTTTGCCAATTCAGCCGATATAGATTGTAATGATTTACTCTTATAATAATACTCATCGTCTATAATTTGATTGCACTCCAAGGATTTATCGAGTTGACCTTGCTTTGCCAATTCCGCTGAGATAATCTGTAATGCACTACACTGATCAATTTTATTTTGTATGCCACGGGCAAAATCCAAGGCCTCTTCGAACTTCCCTTGTCTAGCCATTGCACATGAAATAAATCTTAGTGAGGCGCTCTTATCCGACTTATCAATTAAGCCTGCTGCATTTGCAGAAGCTTCCTGCATAATTAATTCAGCTTCTTCAATTCGCCTTTGATTTACCAGTTGGGTGGATATAGCAACCAGTGCACAACTCTTTTCGGACTCATTACGAATACCTCTTGCAAGTGCAAGAGCTTCGTCCAACTTCCCTTGTCTCGCCAATTCGTCAGAAATAGCACCAACAACACGACTATTTTCCGTATCATCAATTACAAATCGCTCGTTTAATCTTCCCGAATTGCCTTGAACTTCAAATGAAATTTTTGTTTTTCTGATGGGTTCGGGCGCTAATTTCAATAACAAATCAATTTGCGATTCACTGAATGGTCCAAATACTGTAATCCAATCCTTTTCCCAATCACTTGTTCTTTTGTAAACAATATTATAATCATAACCCATATCTGCCCACTCACAGGTCATCCGAAACATCAAATAGCTTGAGAAGAAATCATTCCAGTTTAGTACCGAATGCTCAATAGGCAAATTGTCATCCAAGTGGTTTAACAACTTTTTTATCCCTTCCTTTTTAAAGGGTTTGTCCTTGCTCTCTAGCAGGGTCAATTCCATCAAGCAGAGCATATAGAGAAGAAACTTACGCTGCAAACCTGCTTTATCATTGCCTCCATAGGCTTCAATGCGCTGAAGGGCCGTATCCATATCATTCTGCGCCACCAGTTCTACAATGCGTGGAGCATCGTTTTGCTCCTTGTGGTACAAATCCACTTTGTTAAGCGCACATTCAATTACCTCATCTTCATCGTATTTCGAGGCCCATAGCATCATGTCGTTGAGCATGCGTTTGGTCCACTCAAAATTCTTGCTGATTTCTAATTGCCGGTTCCAATGGACCGTGTTGTATGCGAGGTCTTTCAAAGCATTGGCTGTGGAAGATTCCATGGACTGTATAAGCAAGTGCGTGCTCAGGTGTTCCAAGGCATAATGCTCCCATTCATCACCGATGCGACTTTCAAGTGCCTCCTTCCCCAAACTTATTATGGCTTCATTGCAAGCAGTGAATTGGGCATGGGATATTTTCTGCAGAATAAAACTTCTGAGGCGTTCATGAAATAGCACATATTTCCCGCTCACAGGTGCATTAAACCATTTGCTGTAACGGGTAATGTATATCAAGACTTCATCTTCTCTCCAACCGAGTAGCGACGCCACAAAACCGACACTCAGTTCTTTTTTTAGCAGTGCCCACACCGAAAAGAAATTCAAAAACTCATGTCTTTCATTTACATGATTTAGTGGCGGTAGTGCCTCTTCGTATATACCTACTAAGCCTTGGGGCAAACCCGAGGCATTCTCCTTATGTAAAGCTCCGGAAAGTAGGCCATCATAAATGGTGCGGAGGTAGGTGGGGTCGGTAAAGATTCTAGACTCTGACATATCCTAACAAATCACCCCGAAATTTTACCAAATTATTCAATTTAGCCACTGAATTAGGTTGATTAATTCCAATTTGTAATGCAAAAGCGAACGGAGAAGCCATAAGATCTTTATGACTATCGTTATTAGAAATAAATACAGAGTCTCCGTCTAAAGCTGCTGCAATAATAACCTCTCTGTCCAAATCAGAGAAATTTTTGTAATGAACAGCAAGCCCTTCTAATCCCTCTTTTTTACCTAGTTGCCAAGGATCTGGAATATGAAATTGAGTTCTATACATTTCAATCTCAGAATTAAACTCAACAAACTTTTCCCATGGAAAACGAACCTCAGTTTTCTTTACAATCCGATTTACAATTTTAAAATCCTTTTTTTTGAAAGAAGTGAATAATTGGGAAAATGGTTCAATGTAAGACCAAAAATCAAAATCATTTTCCAATTTCAAGAAATTCCGGAATGGCACGTTTATTCTTTCCCATAATTCAGATATAGAATTCACATTGAGCGCTTCATTTCTTATTAAAAAGACTAGACTTTCCCTTTCATCTAACTTATTTAGTAAATCAGGGTATTTTCGTTTGAAATACCTATAGACAAAATCATATTCGTTCAATATTTTATTATAATTGTCACCAGCGCTAAATCTAGTTTTGTGAGTTGAAAATAGTTCCTCAATGGCTAATTCATAATTATCCAAATCTTGATTTGGTTTTCTAAAAGCTCTTTTTATGTCTCCAAAGTACTTAACAATCCAATTAGTGTCTTTTAGAAATAGAGATGATGATAGAACTGCTAATTGGGTCCATAAGCCACCCCAGCCCTCAATAGATTTTGCCTGCGCCGCAGCGCTTTCAATCAAATTGTTTGCTAAATTATTGTCACTTTTTGCAATTTGAAGAGCAAGTTCAAGAGTATATTCACATTTAGATATTGGATCCATCCTTTCAAGTGCCTTTAATTTAAAATTAACACTCAGCCTTTTGACCTCAAACAAATATTCTGGCTCAAGAAGTTTAATTAATTTCCTAGGAGGTTTAGAAATTGAATTTACATATGCTAATAAATGAGCGCTTGAATCAAATTCTGATTCAGAAAATAACGCAAAATCACACATTATGGATGTTGCTGCATTCTTCATCTTTTGCTCGAACAATCGCTGGCTCAACCAAGACCTGATATATAGCTTACTATCATGATCTAGCCTTACATTTTCCATCCGATTATTGATGTTTAGAATAATACTCTGATCTGACTTCAGAATTAAATCAAATAATATCAAAAATGCATTTGGCGTATCCCATCCGCAATGAGGCCCCTGTTCAAATTCACTTTCCGTTAATAACCAAAAAATCCAATTAATGAGTTTTTCATTTAAATCATGTTTAATAAAAATCAATGTATCTCTTGTAATCAAATCGTCTCTCTCCATTAAATTATCAGAAGGATATATATCAAAAAGAGATTGATATAACTCTTTCCTATCCAATATTTCATTATTAAGTATTTGATTTAGATTGATAGTACTAATATTTTGAAATGAACAAATAGATTGTGTAATTAACTTAATTGACCTCTTTTTGAAAACCTCAAATTGATATGAAAACTCATTACCCAAGTCATTAATTGAATCTTTCAACTCCTGATTTGCATTCAATTCAAATACTGCCCAATAATTAGCCGATTTAAGCAAATCAACCTGTTTGTAATTTATGGTTGCAGACGCGTTAGCCCAGATATCTTTTATTTTCTTGTAAACTTCAGGAGGTGCGATTATAGAATAAAAAAGAAGAAATTTTAGCTTGTAATTGACATCATAGAAATTTTCGTAGATAGTCTCGATGTCACTGTCATTGAATATTTTATTTTCATCCAAACACAATTTAGTTGCAAAGTTCGCATTAAGGGAAAGAAGGGAATCTGATTTTTTAATTAATGTGCCTAACAATTCCCAATCGTTATTTCTCGAAACGAACCAAATAAATGGAATGATTTGAGATTGTAGAGAATTAATATTTTTGGTGTTTAAATAGGCGCTTTCCCAATAATCATGGCTCATTAATAATTTTTTACTTGAAGTACTTAATTTATCATTCAATAAATCATTTATTCCCAATAAATATAACAAATTGTTGAAAGCATAGTCCCTGTATTCGAAATAATGTTCATTCTTTATGGACTGCGTTAAAATTTCAATTAAATTAATTCTTTTAACAGCAATAGCCTTAGCAGATGCGCGCATCAATATGTAACTTCTAAACCGCTCATGGTATAATACATACCTACCACTCACTGGGCTGTTGAACCATTTGCTGTATTGAGAAATGTAGTAATAGACTTGTTCTTCGGTCCATCCTTCTAATAGCATTGCTACAAATTCCGCGCTTACCTCTTTCTTCAGCAAGGCCCAAACTGTGAAGAAGTCAAGGATCTTCTTGCGTTCATTAACATTACTGGAATGTAGCAGAGCTTCTTCATACATGCCTAACAAACCTATTGGCAAGGCAGAAGCGTTGTTCTTGTGCATGGCACCGGAAAGCAGACCGTCGTGTATAGTACGGAGGTAGGTAGGATCAAAATACCTATTCATTGTTTAATTCATATAGTAAATCCGCATTACCCAGCAAAGCTGTCCTGTAGACAAACGATTTAAATCTTTTTTTTAGTTCTCCAGGAGATAGAATTTCATTGGTATGGTAAATATTCTTAAATCGCTGGCATATCCTATTATCATGTAATGTTCCATCACCATCAGCAGGTGACGGCCCTGCCACGACTTTTGCCTTCCTGCCATTTATGATTAGATCAAAACGTATAATATTATGATATTGAGATAAAACATCCTTATTTGCCGCATCGATTTTTATTGGATCCTGATTTTGAAATTCAATATAAATTTCTTTGCCCGCCTCCAAAAGCAGAGATAAAAACATATCAAATACAAATGTACCTGGGTTTATTCTTCCGTCTCGGTAAAACTTAATACCCCTATTCGTAAACAATGACCCTGTATTAAAAACTAACAGAATCTCTGATGATTTAGAATTATTGAGAATTTCAAGCAGTTGCTCATTAAGAATAATGTTATACAAATTGGAATCATCTGAATTGTATTCTAACCGTTGGCAATAAGAAATAATATCAGCATAATTAATCTCATTTTCTCTTAAAAATGAAATTAACTGCCCAATCCTCTGTTCGCCAATGTGTGCTGACAAATTCGAGAATTCTTTGTCGGACAAGAGATACTTCCAAAGCCTTCGTCTATTTCCATGGTAAAATGGTAATTGTGGCTTAGAAACTTTCTTTCCAGTACAAAATCGAACTCCTTTAAAAATATCCGACATGTAAGAAATCGGAGGAAAAGTGCCTATAATAAATTTAGAGTAATTGTAATTTACTGGATATAAATCTGCATACGGATGTTTTTCTGGGGGAGGGCAACACGGTAATCTCAGCGGATTTGAATTAATCATCCAATCCATAGCATAATCATGCAAACGAATCATCGTCTGCTTCGTCGGAACAATTGCCTCTTTATATTTAATCTCTTCCTTGCAATTATTCAACAAAATTTCATTTAATCTAATCATCGTTTATGTTTTGAATAGTGAAGATAAAAGCAGACAAAAGATGTTTATGTCAATCATATTCATGCAACTACACCTCGCTCCATAACAGTTTGAATAAATTCTTCCGAAACATCAAACGGCTTTAACGCCTCTCTAACTGCCTCACCCGTTAATCCTTGCATGGGCTGCAACAATTCATTTTTTTCAATATTAAACCTTCCACCCAATTCAAATCCGACTTTTTTCTCACCTGGTAATGAGCGGTAAGTGAAAATCCACTTTACATGGCCCGGTGATACCCAATCTTCCTCGGGTTCGTCTTTGTCATTGTAAGTGTAAAACCAATCTGAAACTTTTAACTGACTATTTGCCACGCCAGCTTCATCCAATCCATCAACGACAATGACCAAAGGTTTTCCCTCATACTTCTTCGTTGGAGCAAAACAATTGTCCAATAAATTCTGGAATAATTTAATTGCATCAAAATACCTTGAAGGCAATCGCTCCATTTTGCGCTGCAACACTTCATCCTCAACTTCCCAAACCCCTGCCCCATTCATCCCAGGCATTTTCTTGCCCTGAAGAATGAAATGATAAAGAACCGCATGTAAACTGTTGGCCATACCTGACCCGCAATAATGGTACATTACAGGAATATTATCTTCAATAAGCCCATTGATGATTCCTGCCGTCAATGCACCCTTACCCATTCCTGCTTCGGAGAAGATTGGCAAAACGTTGTTGACAGAATCTCCTTTGACCCAATTCAATACCGATTGTACTTCTCTTTCGCGTCCGACAAAACAATCCAAGTAATAATGCATCCGTTCGCTATGGTCGAAGATCTGACCTGCTCCGCCGCGCAATGCTTCCAGCATAGGCTGAAATTGCAATTGCAGCGGTTCATTATGCAGCGGTTCAGTTTCGTCTCCTCGCAACGTGTTAATAAATTTGGCCCGGGATTTATTTTCGTACATACCCTGAAACAAATAGGGTAATCCTTCATGAGCGCCTTTCTGCACGAAAGGATGTAAGTCCAAGGTATCCGCACTGCTATTCCAATAATATTTACCCTCTGTGAGTAAAATGCAACTCCCCTCAAAAAGGCAATACAAAGTAGCCATCTCATCGATTGTCTGCAACCCTTTGCGCAATTCTGGCAAATATTCGGGAACTAAACGAATATATTGATGTACAAATTTGTTTCTAAATGTGACAAAGCGATCTAGCACAGTGTTTTTATTGCTGTCTTTGGGAATGGCAGTCTCCCAAACGCTCCCTGACTGCATCGAAGCATACCACAGCGTTTTCCAGTTGGTATCACTGGGCAGGGTTTCTCGGAGGTTGTCCATCACCTGTTTCATGAACAATGCATCGTTACTTGTATCTCCGTCATGCAGTTTTTGACTCATCTGAATCACGGCTCCCATGCGCAGGAATAAAGTGCCCATACCCAAGCCAGCCATAAATAGGTTATTTAAACGGGCAGACTGATGTTGTATAAAATTTGAAAAGGATTCGTCAGTTAATTCACCGGACATTCCCGCTTTGATTTCAAGATAGCGTTCGTGGTATTGTTGAAATGGGTTCATAGCGATAGTACTTTGTGCTGATATTCAAGTTTAACATCCCTGCGGCCCAGCGCAAGATATATGGGCGTTACTTCGGTCATTTCTGATGGGAAACCATAGAGTTCGTCAACGCGGTCTTCCTCAAAAGCCTCTCGGCGGCTCTTCAACCAAGGATGTAGCAATGCAAAAATTTCGTGTACATATTCCATTGGGTAATTGCTTTCATCCGCAAATCGCC
>JACCDK011516241.1_pt1 | contig 12845 bp, 10 predicted proteins | sample 7445871 | NCBI WGS metagenome assembly JACCDK01 (sample SAMN15323436, study PRJNA562643) | freshwater metagenome | isolation source: river surface water | place: USA:Blue River Watershed | collected 2017-08-15
ACCACCAAGTGTAGTTGAACCTGCATCTGGTCCAACAATTTAAAATTAATTTAATCCATTGGTTGTGTCTGTATTTTTTAATAAAATACGAGGATGATTTGATGCAGCAGCATTATCTTCTGAATTTACAATAGTCAACGCAAGGGGTGTTAAAGAAGCATTATTACTTGTTGTTGTGTTTGCGTTAAGTGCTTATGCTCTAATAAGATCATTTACAACCAAATCTTATTCGAAGAAATGCCCACTTGTTTATGAAGTTGAATATACTTGAAAGTTCGCATTTGACGTTGCTGTTGTACCAGTATCAATTGTTAAAGTACCAATTACAACGGTATTATCTGTATCTGCTGGAACAATTTCAATAGATTAATTATTAAGAGCAGCAATTTATGTTGTTGCGTTTCCAGATGCCTTTGCTCTAATATCAATAGCATTTATATCCTCAATTCTAAATTTAACACCTCCTTCTCCCGATGAACCAATTAATAAATGTGTAAGATCTTATGCATATATACTTGGAACATATGTTTACCCTTGTATTATTAAACTATTTGGATAACTAATTGTCATGATTTAAATTTATTTTTAATATTATTATATATTGATTTAATATATATAATAAATTTTTTTTTATTTTAAAAATGGTTTTTGGTATATATGTTTCAAAAACGATTAATTACATATAAACCAATTCCATATATTAATGTCCCCATAATCAACAATATTGTTTTTTCATATTTTAATGTTTGTATTGGAAAAAAATTCATAATTTTAGTTTTAAGAATTCTCATTGATAATAATGTAAATATTGCCATAAATAAAAACATATTTTAAACAAAATTTTATGGCATTTTAAATAATGATTTTTATTTGTTATTTTTTTATTATTTTGACACTTCATTTAATTCATTATCAAAGTTGAAATTTTCACTTTATTATTAATTTTATTAATGTTATTAATTTTAATGTTATTCTTATTCTTGTTATAATTATTTAAATTTCATAAATTCTTCGTATTGTTATTATTCTTATTGTTATTAATGTTAGTTATATTATTACTATTATGATTACATACTATCAACATTTGATTATTATTGTTGTTAATATTAATCGTTAATACTATCCAAAAGTTTTTAAATATCTTAATTTTTAGGAGTTTAAGAACTTTAACCTAAAATTTATATAGGTGTTCCTCCCTTTTCTTCTGCGATATTTCTATCCATAATTTTAATTTATTCTATTCTAAATATACTATTTTTATTTTAATAATAAAAATGTAATAAAATTATTATAATTTACGAATTCAAAAATATTTTATTTTTATTCAACTATTTAAATTTCTTTAATGAAAAAAATAACATTTATCATTAACTTTATATTTTGTTTTTTCTAAATCTACATTATCTGGTAATTTATATATTTTACATTTGGGATTGACACAATCTAATCTAAATAATGAAGCAAGGGCAAATCCTAAAATAATAGAAAATAATATTTTACCCGTTGGACTATCAATAAACATTTAATTTTTTGTTGCCATATTAATTCAATAAATAATTTTAAATTATATTAGTCTTTTTAAATATATTTTATATTTTATATTTTATATTTTTATAAAAATTTAATTAAATTGTGCATATTTCATTCATTATTAAATAATTTAATATTTATTTTCTTCGGTTGAACAAGAAGTTTCAACTGTGTCTATTTTATAAAATTTATCATCATCTGACAAATATATTACATTATTATTGTTTTTATTTATATTTGGCATTTTATATACTATCTTTTAATCTCTTTTTCTTATATATTTTATATATAAAAGACCAGTAACGAAACTAATAATTAAAACTTTTGTATTAATATATTAATGTATTTTTAATTACTAAAACATATTTTTTTAATATTTTAAATATGATAATTTATTTTTTAGTAATTAAAATTATATAAATAATAAAATAATATTTACTCATTATTTATATGTTTTTTCTAAATTTTTTATATATTATGGATCCATTAATCTTGGATTATTTTTTTAATCTTTAACTAAACTATGTGGATATAATGATAATGAAGATTATGAATATAAACTAATATCTTTATCATAATCAATAAAACCTCTTAAAGTTTTGGACATTTTATCTAATGCGTTTTGGTGTTCTCCCAATAATTTCATTTTAGGATCATTTTTTATTATACTTGTTGTCATATTCATTTTTTCAATTTAATCAATAATTTTTTCACCTTATGTTTTATTTTTACTTGATAAATCAAAAAGGTTTTTTTATTACTATTAAATTTAATTAGTTAATTAATATTCTTGTTTTAAGGTGCCATAATATGATTAATATGGTTGATTTTTTGAAGATTTTAGTCGTAAAATACTCATTATTCTATCATATAATGGTTTTTTTTATATTGATTCAATATCTAATGGTTTTTCTAAAATAAATTTTACAGAACTATCAATTGGTTTGTCCTGTGGCATTTATACTTTTTATCTAACAAGTTTAACAATATCATCTACAAATATAGATTCCAAAGTTCTCATCAATGCATTTTTTGAATTATTGTAATTTTCAATAGAACTTTTAATTTAAGGATTATCCAAAACTTATTTAAATAAGTTTTAGACTTTTTCATATTATTTTTATGTCATTATTGATTAACTAATTTATTCAATATATGGAACCAACCCCTTTTAAAATTCATCTTTTTCAAATATTTATTTAGATGAAAATGCATTTACAAGTGATGCATCTTAATTAACAATATATTTATTTAATTTTTCTTTAATTAATTATTCATTTTTAAGTTATTTAATTACTTCATTTACTGCTTTCTTATTTATAACATTTATAAAATATTTAAAATTATTTACATTGATTGTATCATATAAATATTCTGATTATCCTTCTTATCCTTGATATATAGACATTATCTTAATTTTATTATTAAAAATATAAAAATTATTTTTGATTGTAAAATAAGATTTGTTCAATTTTATTAATTAATATTTAATATATTATTAATAAATTTTTTAAATGAACCTTGCTTTAATTTTTATTTACTTAATTATTCTTTTGTCATAATACCTTGTTATAAAATTTATTAATTAAATAATTATTTATTTTTATAATATTCATCATATTATTCTTATTATTCTTATTAATTATGTTATTATATACTTGATTATGATCTAAATGATTCATCTGTTGAATATATACTTGTTGATTTGCTTTTTCTTTTACCACCTTTTTGTAATATTTTTTAACTGGAATTTAAACTTGAATTACTTTATGATAAACTTTCTAAATTTTTAATTTCATCATTTTAATGTTTTTAAACATCATTGTAATAATCCATTTTAACTATGTTTTCATAATCTTAACCTATTTTAACTAAAATTTCATTACATTATAATGGGTAACCTCCTTTCATTATTTTATCTTTTATTTCCTTTGAAATAAATATTTTATTAACAATTTCTTATTTTAAAATTGTTAATTGATCATTAATTGTTTATAGTTATTATTATAGTTATGAATATTAATCAAATAATGATTATAATTATTTTTAATTAGAAGTTTATGAAATTTATATATTAACTTATTACACTTATTCTTTTGTTTATTTGTATTCATTTTCTAACTTTTGTTGTTAATCGATATAAATTTTTTCATTAATATAATAATCAAAATTAATAATGTTATTAACAATGTTTTTGTATTGTAAAATTTATTTTTAAATTTCTTTATTAAAACAATCTTTCATTAATTCTGTAAATAAATTATCTAAAATTATATTACAGTATTGTTTTAATTCTGTCAAATCGTCGTAATTTTAATATACAAAAAATTCTTTTTATGATTACAATTTTGAGTTATTTTCTTTATTGTTTTTTGTTTTTTTATTTAATATTTTTTCATATACTATATTATTTTCAATAATATACAGTTCTGGTTATTTTAATTTGTTTTATTAATAAATCATAAATTTATTATAATATTAATCATCCGTTTAATGTTATTCGTAATCTTTTAATAATTTCATAACATCTAAATTTTTTTATATAACATTATTCATTTTTTTATTTTTTTGTTTTTTATAAAAAAACTCGTTTTTTTAATATTTAAAAATATATTTAAAAAAATATTAAAAACATATTTAAAAAATATTTAAAAAATATTTAAAAAATATTCATTTTTAAAAGTATAATTTAGTAAGATTTACAAAAAATACAATAAAAACACAAACAATAAAAACAGTTATAAGTAAATCAATGGGTGTTTCGTTGTTAATCTTTGATACTCCAAAGTGTCGCAAGTCCCCATTTTTTGTAAATAATAGTGCCGGTTTTGATTAAATAATTATAAACATAATCAATAAATATAAAATTATTATATTTGTATCCATTTTTTTAAAATTATTTTAATTTTAATTTTTATATAAGAAATTAAAATAATTTCATAATAAATATTGTTTATATTTAATTTCTTTAGATGTATAATATAGAATAATTTTTATTAAAATGAATTATCTGATTTAATATATAAATCCATAAGATTTTATTTTATATTTTAAAAACAAACCACATTATGAATTATATTTTAAATATTAATTTCGTATGGATTATAGATTTTTGATATAATAGGGAATATTATATTTATATTTAGAAGATTCATGTAAAGAAAGTTATTAGGATATAATACAAAATGAATTATTTATTAAACAATAAAAAAGACTATTAAATGAAGAAATATCAAGAGAACACCCCATTATATTAATAGAAATTAAAAAAAATTTATCAGATAAAGGACCATTTAAATAATTAGATATATAATCAGAAATATAAAAAATGAAAAAATAATAAAAAGAAAAATAAGTTACATAATGTGATTTAGAAAATGATATTATAACTATTGAATGTGATAATATAGAATAATTTATGTTAGAAGAAGGTGAAATTTCTTCATAATCAAATATAAATTAATGTTAAAACAATGATACTATAATTGATATAAAAAATGAAAATGAAAATGAAAATGAAAATGAAAAAAATATTTAAGAATAAATAGAATAAAAATATTTGTGTTGTATTTGTTAAAATTATCATTAAAAAGATAATTATCATGAAAACATTGAATTCAAAAAGAACTAAAAAAATATGAAAAAATTATTAATTTAATAAAAAGGTTAAGAATATGATGATTCAAATGACAATATGTAAATTGATTTTGATTCTTTATCTTATAATAAAAACAATGAATAATCTGAACAAATATATTTTAAAGAAAATATATTAGAAAATATATAAAATAAAATAGTGAAAACACGGTGTGGTCATTATTATCACTATGATTGTATTTTTAATTGGTTGATTGATAATTTTTAAAATTAAAACATTTAAGAAAAAAAATGTCCATTATGTGATTCACAATTAAACATAAATGATTTATATTCTTTTTAATTATTGTTTGTAAATTCTTCGTCATATAAAGAATACATTGTAAATTTATAATTATAATAAAAAAAATTTGTTATAGTTTAAAATATTAATTTAACTAAAAATCCTGCTGATAATTATGATACAAATTTTAACAATATTTAATAAGAAGATTTTTCTTTTAATTTATAACATTTTATAAAAGCTGTTATGATTATTGATGATTAATGATTAATGATTGAATATCTATACTATAAATTTTCAATCAATATCATTAGAATAATCTTCATATATTTCACCGATATCTTCTTCTTCATAATCAACATCAGGTAATTCATTTTCTTCTTCTGGTTATTAATCTTAATCATCAATGTATGATTTATGTTAATCATCTGGGTTTTTATGTGTTTCTTTTTGTTATTGTTATTCTTTTTCAATATCAAAATCTCCTTTATCAGAACTATCATTATTTGTATCTTTATACTGATACACAATGTCATCAATTGTAGTCATACCTAATTCAATCATTTTATTTAATATCATTTGTTGTTCTTTTGGAATATTTTAATAAGCTTTCATTTTTTCAGCTCTCGCCGATTCAACTTATTGATTTCTGTATTCCTATAATCCCTTATCATTATTATTTTGTAAATATTAATTTAGATTTGATAAAACAAATAATATAAATTAACCATGAATTTTACTTGATTATAATTTAGGTTTTAAAGATAAAATATCTTAATAAACTGGTTCATTTGTATCTTTATTTTATTTATCTTGTAATATAGGTTAATTAATAATTTAAATTAAAATGTTTAATATATATAGCAATGATTCCATACTTTGTTAATTATATTAAGATATTTTATAATTTCTTATCATTTTGATATATTTTGTATCATAAACTTGACTATTTTATGTATTTTTTGTCAATATTTCCTTGTTTGCTATTAAAAATTTATTAATTGGTTCTTATTCTTGTAATACATTAATCATTTATTTTGTTTAAACTGAAAATGTTTTATCTCTAATATAAATTTAGTTTGATTCGTTTCTAATAATTTAATGATTTATTCTACCAATATAATATGGAATTTTTTAACTTACAAATTGTTTGACATTATAATTATTGTTATATGATATTAAATTTTCAAACAAAATATCTATTTGTTATTTATTTAATATTGAATTTTATAAGAAAAATGTTTCATAAATATTTTTATATTGTTATACTGTTTATAATTATTAATCTAATTATTATGTTGTATATGTTAATTCTTTCTTATTTAAATTTTTTATTTGAGGTTAATTGTATATTATCTTTACAAATTTTGCATTTTATTATTTTATTGTGTCTTGTGTAATTTTGATTTCATTATATTCTGTATTTACTAAATATTATAAAGTTAAAGATTAGAAAAATATTTATTTGAAAATATTTTGGTTTTAAATGTATTTATTTTAAAGTTATTGAATATTGATATTATTTTGAAAATAATTATTAAAATTAATAGTATTTTGTATTAATTTATGTTAAATAATACCATATTAAAGTTATTAAATTTGTTAATTATATAAATATTATAATTATATTATTGGTAATAATTATTCATTTTCTTTAATAATTTTAGCATTGAGTTTTAATAATGGTAAGAAACCTGGAAATGATAAAATTACATTATCTTAACTCAAAAGTTATTTTTTCTTTTCGTATTATAATGCTCTTTAAATAATATTTTTAATCATAGAAGATTGTATTTTTTAATAAAAAATCAAATCTTTATAAATTTATTCTTATTCGAGAGATTATATATATTAATTATATTATTCAAATACATTGTATATCAAAAATGATAAGAATTTTTAAAATGATTATTATTTAAATTTTAATTAAGAAGTTTATTATTATAATGTAAAATATTTTGAAATATTTTATTAAACATTAATTGATGTAAAATATTAATATTTATAATAATATAATAATCCCATATATGAACCCATTTATATAATATTTTAATAATCATATTATAATTATAATTTTTTGACAGATATTAATAATTCTTTTAATAATTCTTATTCTTTTGCTGATTTCTTTTTATATAATTTTGTCATTTTTTCTTTATTTTTTTCAATAGTTAAAGTAATATCTTACGCTGTCTTATTTTTGGAAACAAATTATAATATCATATCAATATCATTATTATTAAATTCAATACCAAAACTGTTTTCCAAAGCATTAAATTGTTATATATATTTTACATATTTTACTTGTAATTTTTAATATTCCATGTCATTAGATCTTTTAATTGAATTTTCAAGAGAACCATATGGGGCAGTGTCTCCTGCAATACCTTCCATATTATTTTATATTAATTATTCGTATTCTAAATTTGGGTCCAATATTTCATTAAAATTATATTATTTAGATTACTATTATCGTTACATAATTTCACTATCAGAAGTATTTCTTTTATCAAGATATGTTTAAAATTAATCTTAGTCTATAATATGTTAAACAATTGATTCCATTTATTACTTAGATTGTGATACTAATTTTTTAAGCATCATTAATCCTTCATTAAAATTATTATAATCTTATTTAGGAACAGTATTGATTAATGCATCAATATAATTAGATATATCGTATTATTATTTTTCTTCATTGTAAAACATTTAAAATCCTCCAAAAGAATTAACATTTGGTTTCTTTTAATCTTCGTTCTTTGGTAAAATTTTTTCTGGTAATTCTGGATATTTTCCTTCAATAGTTTTTGGTAATTTTGATTATTATATTTTTAATAACTAAGTTTTATAATTCTTAATTATTTCATCAATATTTATTTGAATATATTTATCATATTGTGTTATTTCTCTGTCGTATAAGAATTTAAAATTTTCAGCAAAATCTTTGATCGGACTTTTATCTTTATCTTATTTTTTTTATGTTTTATCTTCACTTTTATTTATTTATGATAATAATAATTTTAATAGGGGGATTTGTTCATAATTGGCATCAGATTAATCCAGATAAATTTAATATTAATATGTATATAATAAAAATTCTTCAATACTATTAGGTTAATGTTTTGAAAAAATAATATATATCATTTAAACATAATCTGGAATAAAAATATTATAAAAATTCTTTAATGGTATATAATTATCATTAATGATTTTGATTTCTGTATTTTTACAAAATAATTTTCCATAGTCAAAGTCTTTATATACTGGGAAACATTCAAATTATTATTCACCCTTTAAATTTAAAGTGATTTATGTTTCTGTATTTTATTTATATTCTAATGTTATTTCTTTATCAGATGTTTTTGATACTCTAAAATATTCAATACCGCCATTATAAAAACATTGAATATCTTAATTAGATTTTAGTGATTTCAAATATGAAATATAATCTTCCGTTTTAAAAGAATATAATTCAGGAGAATCAACTGTATCGTATGACATTTTATAAAATCCATCAATGAATAATTATTATCCAGCATTAAAAAGAAGTTTTTTCTTATCATCATATACTTAACCAAGCACTCTAATTAAACTATTATCATTTTTATAAAATACATTTTAATTCAAAAGTGTCGGAGTTATGTCTTTATTATTTTTTGAATTAGGATATGAATAATTTTAAAATAATTTATAAAATTCTTTTTTCAAATCAGCGGGTGATAAATTTTGTCTATTGTTAAATAAATTTGAAAAGTCACTAAACCATTATTTATAACTTCTTTAAATGATATCATCTTTTTCAAATTATTTAGGTATTGGATCTGCTAATGTTTCTGTGAATACATATTTATCTAATTCAACAATAGGGGCATAGTGACCATTTTGAAAAATATTTTAATTAATTTATTTTAATATATTAATATTACCAATATGTTATAATTCACTATTATTGTTTATATTTGAACTATCATATTTTGATTACATATAAGATTCAACCATCATATTGATTAGAAAATCTTTACTGACTCTACTTTTTTCAGTAATTAAATCTTCTAAATTTATTTTAAGTTTTTCTATTTCTGGAAACGCATCTTGTTTTACTTCTTGTTCAAGAATGGTTTATTCTTGTTCAACTCCAATCAGAAGATCATCAATAATAAAATCTGTTTCTGTCATTATATGATGAAATATTTATTATACTTTTTAATTTTATATTATAAATTATAATTATAATATTAAAAAATTTTTAAAATAATTATTATGTTTAATCAAGAAGATATTTTTTCCCACATATTTTATAAATTTAAAATTAATTTTTTAATATCATCCAATTCGTCTGTAATAAATTATACAAACTCTTCTTGATTAATATCATTTTCAAAAATATAATCTTAAACCATAAAATGTTCTAATTAATATACAATATGTAATCCTGTATAATTTAATTTATTACCTTTTAAAATACTAATTGATTTTTATGGTCTAACATATTTTTATACCAAATGTTTTTAGATAATATTTGGTAATGTATATGTTGTTTCTTGTTCTGATATTACTTTTATTTTTTTGGAATTTTCAATTTAATATTCAAAAGTATTTAATGCATTATCAACCAAATTATATAATAATTCTAAACCTTTTTTCATAAAATATTATGGTTTTAATGTAGTTGAATATGATTCTATTGTAAAATCAAAACTTGTTGCATCTTCGTATTCATTCATTATATAATATCTATATTTTTATAAAGTTTCAAAATTATTTAATATTTTATCTTTGTTTTATAGATTTTGTTTTATTTCTTCGTCCAATTCTTTTCTTTTTTATTAAATTTTTGATTCATCTAATGTGTTTTTATAATATGCTCGTTATTATTAAAATGATGCATTTTTAATACCATTGCCAATTATTGGTTATGCTGTAAAATGTAAATGTTCTCCATTTTCAAGTTCTTCATAATTTGGATTAAGATGTAATATCAATATTCCTTCATTACTATATTCACTTATTGGAAATATTTAATTTTTAATTTTATCTTCTTCATATTTTTTATTTTTTTTATTATATACTTTAATATTTTCACTTGTAATTGTAAGTTGTTTAATTGATTTGTTTTAAACATCTAAATGAAATTCATAATCTTCTGGGTTCCATTTTTCTAATTGTTCTTCTGTCATATTTAAAGGAATTAAAGAAATTGTTTTTGAAATTTATTCATTATCTACTTTTGAAGTATTTTTATGAAATTTAATTGTTCTTTATTCGTGTGGATAACCCAATATTCCCCATAATGGAATAGAACTTAATATAAGTCTTCTTATACCAGAAACATAACTACAATCAATATCTTGTATAGTAAATTATATACTATTATCGGTTTTATCCTCTTTAATATTTTTAATACTTGGTTTATTAAATGACGCCATTTTTGTTGATTTTTTATATAAAAATTATAGATAAATTTATATAAAATCAGATAATTATTATAATTATTATAATATTATATATAAACATTTCTTTATATAATTTCAATATTCGTTAAAATAATAATAAATATTAAGTTTATATTCAATAAATTCAATAAAACTTTTTATTATAAATATGGATAAAAATATATTATTTATGAGTTAATAATGTACTCAATGTTCAAAGATATATGAAATTATTAATAAATACGGATTAAGTGATACATTTAATATTATTCTTTTAGAAGATGGGTATAAATTTCCAAATTTCATTTCAATTGTTCCATCGATTTTGTTTATTGATGGAAGTTTTTTAGAAGGAGGTGATGTATTTAAATATTTAGAAAGTATATGTGAAAATTAACAATAAAATGTTGAACCAGAAGTATTTTAATTAAATGAAAATTCTGGTGGATTTTCTGATACATATTCATATATAGGTGATGACAAAAATGGAACAAATGGGCAACCAATTAAACATAGTTTTGCTTTTGTTGGTCAAGATGATGATAAAACAATTACAGGTGCATAATCACTAAATGATAATCCTTAAAATATGACAAAATAATCTGATAAATTTTCTCAAAGAACTACATCTGGAATTGATATTGATGCATTGGTTTAATAAAGAGCAAAAGATATTGAAGAAATAAGACCACCGGTTAAAAGAAGTTGAAAATAATTATTAATTCGTTTATTTATATAAAAAAGATACAACAATTAATATAAAATCAAAAAAAAATATTATTTTTGTATAAATAATATCATTATTACAATGGCGACTTCATTTGGCAATATTAATTTATATGAAATTTTTAATAAATAAGTGTAATAATTTATTAATGATGTTATAAAAGTTTTTCCAGAAGATAATGATTTAAAATTAGTTAAATCCGGATTTAATGTAATATAAAATGTAAAACCTAAAATTGTTCATGATATTTTCGAAGAACATGTATTGAGCAAATATAAAACTAAAATTGAATCAGAAGATGAATAATTCTTTCTATAAGAAAATTATGAAAATTATGAGGAAATTTTAAAATAAGAACATTAAGATATTTCGTTAATGTAAATCGTTGACAAAATCAAATCAAAATGGACAACATTGAGTGATGATAATAAAAGAACAATTTGGAACTATTTGCATGTTTTTATTAAATTATCTGAAAAAATATAATAACAAAAACAATGATTACTATTTTATAAAACCCTTAATTTATTTAAATAATTAAAATTAAAATTTTTTTAATTGTATATATAAAAAAAATAAATATTATTTAAATTATGTCTGGACAAGAAAATATTCCAAAAATAATTATGTCTTCAAATGTACCCGCAATGAAAGGCATCATTCATAATCCCAATAATACTGTAAAAAAATCAGGAAAAACTGTTGCATTTAGGGATATTTAACCATATATTAAACCAAACAATACCAAACCTACTTCTAATTCTAATTCAAAAGTATAAAATGTACCATTTGCATTTAATACCGGTTAAGGACCAGTTGGACAAACTATGAAAAATACATCTGTTATGTGGAATACTTTACCAGGAAGTGCTGTATATACAAATTCAGGGCGTTCAACTTCTTTTGTATCTAATGAAATTAGTAACGAAACTTCTCGTTTAGAATAACTTGATCGTTCAACAAAACTTAAAGAATCATATGCTAAATATGATCAAGATGTAAATAAATATTTTAATGATTTAATGAAATCAATGTAAGGAAAAGGTGATAAATCCGATGTTGTTCGTCGTTTTAATGATATGATTTCTGATACTATGTTTAAAGGGGATTAAAATAAACTTAAAGAACTGGGTCTCCTTAAACAATACATGTAAACACATAAATGGGCATCATTGGGAAATATTGAAGAAGTAATTACAAATGTATATCAAACAAAATTAATAGAAATTGAAAACTTAATGAATAAAATGAAATACGACCCTGTTAAAAAACGTGC
>JACCDK010966001.1_pt1 | contig 12837 bp, 8 predicted proteins | sample 7445871 | NCBI WGS metagenome assembly JACCDK01 (sample SAMN15323436, study PRJNA562643) | freshwater metagenome | isolation source: river surface water | place: USA:Blue River Watershed | collected 2017-08-15
AAGAGATCACGCGTTCGGGCATGGCGGCTGCAATATGCCCGGCATAGGCCCCACCCCCCGAAATCGCGACAAGCGCGAAGCGGCGGATGCCGAGCCGGTCCAGCACCTGGCTTATTTCGCTGTTATAGTCAGTGAAGGACCAGACGGGATCGAAGGCGGTGTCGCCGAGCCCATTGCGCTCAACCGCGATGATCCGCACCTTTAGCCGCTTGCGCAGCGTATCGAGGAACGCGACTAGCTCTGGCGCGCGGGCGCTTGTGCCAACGCCGCCGACAAACAACATCGGCGTCCAACCCGCCTCTCCCGTGTCGGTGAAGTGCACAACGCGCCCCTCTTTTGTCTTGAGGCTTTGGAGCGGTGTGCCAATGGCATCGAAATGATCGGGAAAGGTGATCGGCTGCGCCAACGCTGGCGCGGCACAGCTCAACAGGGCGGCGACCAGAAGCTGCCGGATCATCGCACGGGTTCCGTTTCTAAATTGCGATCAAGCGCGGTGATCTGGGCTTGTTCGGCCGAAAGGTCGACGCCGCGGTGCAAAAGGAGGTACACAAGAGCTGAAACCGGCAAGCCGATCAGCATAGAGATATCCGCCCCTCCCAGCGCCTGCGCCACCGGGCCGGTATAGATTTCCGTCTTGAAAAAGGGGATCATCGCGATGAAGCCCCCAAAATAAGACAGAAGCCCCCGCCAGTTCCACCGGCCATAAAGTCCATCAGCCATGAACATCGCCCGGATCGAATAGCGCCCTTTGCGCACGAAGAAGAAATCAACAAGGTTGATCGCAGTCCACGGGGTGAAGAGGTAAACGAGCACGCCGAGGAAGGCCTCAAACGCGTGGAGCACATTGCCGCTCATCGCGAGTGACAAAGAGAGGGACGCCGCAAAGACAACTCCCAAAGAAAGAACCCGCGATGCAATGCCCAGCCGGATTGGGCGAATGCTGTCGATCACGCTGAGGAGCGTCAGGGACGAGCCATACAGATTGAGCGAGGTAATCGTGACAAGCCCGCCAAAGCTGCTGATGAGCATGATAGCCCCAAAACCACCAAACATCGCGTCCGCGCTGTCGCGCAGCGCAACGACAATGTCGGTATTGGCGAAAGCGGCGGCGGCAAAGGCGCCGACCAGCATCATCCAAGCGCCACCAATAAAGGCACCAAAAAAGGTCCAGAGGAACGAGGCGCGAATGCCCACCTCACGCGGCAGGTAGCGGGAATAGTCAGAGACGTAGATCGACCAGCTGAGCTGATATCCTGCGGCGGCAAAGAATTGGACGAGAAACAGCGAGGGCTTGAATGCGCCGGGACGCAATAAGGTAGAAAAGTCGACAATTGAGAAAAATCCAGCGGTATAAACCGCAAGGACAGCCAGCATGAGATAGGCTAGGATCCGTTGGGCTTTGTGGATCAGGTCATACCCTATCGCCGCGATAAGAACGGCGAGGACGGCAAAGGCAATAATCGTTGGCCCTTCGGGGAGACCCACTAATTCCTTCACCGTGCTGGCCGCCAAAGACTGGTTGAGCGCATTAAACCCAATATAGGTGATGAGCGCGACAACCCAGACAAGCAGAGCGCCCAAATAGCCAAATTGCGGGCGCGACTGGATCATCTGCGGAAGGCCAAGGTGCGGACCTTGCGAACAATGGAAGGCCATCAGGATGGTCCCAAGAACGCACCCCCCGATGACGGCGAGGCTCGACCAGAAAAGATCAAGCCCAGCCGCGACGCTGATCGCGCCCGTTGCGAGTGTCGCCAAATGGGCGTCCCCCGTAAACCAAATCGGCCAAAGGTGGCGCACCTTGCCGCGCCGTTCTGCCAGAGGGACATAGTCGATCGAGCGGGTTTCAACCAAGGCCATGCATTCTCTCCCCCCCTGTGCCGGATCAGCCGGCCATTTTAATCTGGCGGCCCATACCATCAGGGGGCGGCAAATGCGCTTGGCTCTTCACCAAGGCTTGCGCCTTATCCTGCATGGTCTGTGGCGCTGGCGCAGATTTTTCTGCCTGCGCGTCGACATGCACCAGCATATGTTCGGCAGAGGCGATCACCGCATCGTGCCGAAGATTGACCATTTCATGGAACAGGTGCAGCCGCTTGGCGTCCGCCGCCAAGACACGGGTGCGGACCTCAACAGGTTCGCCCAGCCGCGCCTGACCCAAATGGCGGATATGGGTTTCAACCGTGTACCAAGAATGGCCCGCTGCCACATAATCCATGCCCGCGCCGATCTGCGCCAACACCACATCGGTCGCATCGCCGAATAGCTTCAGATAGCAATATTCGGTGAGATGTTCGTTATAGTCGATCCATTCCGGCTGGACGGGCGTTGAGATCGTCAAAATCCGCCCATCCGGCCTGATGGACCCGATTTCTGCCGACCCGCCACCCAGCCGCAGGCGATGCGCACGGGCAACCGCACCGGCGGCGAAATCGTTGCGCTCCAGCGCATGGGTCAGATCAACAAGGCAATCATCGCGCAGCTTTTCATAGGTGCGTAGATCAATGCCGCCCGCCTGTTCATCGCTCTGCCGCGAAATCGTCTCGATCAGATCATCGGTCAATTTGGGGCCGATCAGCTTCGTCCAAGGCCATTCCATGGAAGGTCCAAATTGGTGGAGGACGTGCCGCATTCCGTCCTCACCACCAGCAAGCCGGTAGACAAGGAATGTGCCCATGAATGACCAGCGCATCCCGGCGCCAAAGCGGATCGCATCATCGATTTCGGAAGCGGTCGCGATACCGTCGTTAATCAGCCAGAGTGCCTCACGCCACACCGCTTCCAACAGACGGTCAGCGATGAACCCGTCAATCTCCTTGCGGACATGCAGCACCTTCATGCCAATGCGTTCATAGACCGCGGCAGCAATGTCCTTCGTCGCTTGGCTGGTCTTTTCGCCGCCGCAGACTTCAACCAAAGGCAGCAAATAGACCGGATTGAACGGATGGCCGACGACCAGCCGGTCAGGCCGCGTCATGCCGGCTTGGAGCTTCGTCGGCAACAGGCCCGACGTGGATGATCCGATCACGGCGTGATCTGGCATTGCGGCATCCATCTCCGCGAGCAAACGGACTTTTAGGTCTTCCCGTTCTGGCAGGCTTTCTTGAATGAAATCGGCATCGCGCACGGCCTCAGCTAGGCTTGCTGCAAAGGTTACCTTGCCCTCAGCGGGCAATGCCTGACCAAAGAGCCGGGTCATCGCCCGACGTGCATTGGCGAGCACGGCGGCTGTTTTGCGCTCGATCTCGGGGTCTGGATCATAGACTGAAACATCAATCCCGTTGAGCGCAAAGCGCGCGGCCCAGCCCGCGCCGATCACGCCGCCGCCGACAATCCCAACCTGACGGATTTCATGTGCCATATGCCTGTTGCTCCTCAGCGCTTCTTGAGCTTCAGCTTCTCACGCACCTCAGCCGGCCCGAGAATCCGGGCGCCCATGCCGGTCAGAATCTGCACCGCGCGCTCGACCAGCTGGCCGTTGCTCGCAAACTCACCGCGCCCGAGATAAAGATTGTCCTCCAGCCCGACGCGCACATTGCCCCCGGCAAGCGCCGCCATCGCAACGAAGGGCAATTGATAGCGCCCGATTGAAAAGCCACTGAACACTGCGCCCGGCGGCAGTTGGTGAACCATCGCCATTGTCGTCAGCGGATCATCGGGCGCGCCATAGGGAATGCCCATGCACAGCTGGATCATCACCGGATCATCCAGCAACCCGTCACGGATCATTTCTTTCACAAACACCAGATGCCCTGTGTCAAACACTTCCAATTCGGGCCGCACGCCAAGGCGCTGCACCTCGGCGGCCATGGTGCGCAACATGCCGGGCGTGTTGGTCATGACATAGTCGGATTCGGCGAAATTCATCGTCCCGCAATCGAGCGTGCAAATCTCTGGCAGCAGTTCCTGCACATGGGCCAGTCGCTCCATCGGCCCGACCATGTCGGTCCCCGCCGGATCGAGCGGCAGCGGGTTTTCGCCCGCGCCGAACACGATATCTCCACCCATGCCAGCCGTGAGATTGATCACCACATCGGTGTCGCTGGCGCGCACCCGTTCCACCACTTCGCGATAGAGCGCCACATCGCGGCTGCCCTTGCCCGTCTTGGGATCGCGCACATGGATATGGGCAATCGCCGCACCAGCGCGCGCCGCCTCAATCGCGGCATCGGCGATTTGTTCAGGGGTAATAGGCAGAGCAGGGTGCTTATCTGCCGTGGCGCCAGAACCTGTGACGGCGCAGGTAATGAATGTTTCGAAATTCATGGCATATCCTCTCAACTCGACAGCAGCTTACCTCGTCTCCGGTTTAAACAAATCTCAAAGTGCGACAAATAATTGCAAAATACGTCAATAGCTGACAGGCTCACCTCGATGACGCATTCGCTCGCTTTCGTCTTGATGCCTGGCTTTTCGGCAATTGCCTTTTTTGCCGCGTTGGAACCGCTGAGGATTGCGAACCGACTTTCTGGCCGACCGCTTTTCACGTGGACGATCCACGCCCCTGAAGGAGATTATGCGGCGGCATCCAACGCCATGCAGCTGAGGTGCGATGGGCCTTTGCCAGATGACCCGCATAGTTTGTTGGTCTGCGCCGGTTTTGATCCGCTAGATCGGGCGCGGCCCCCTTTATTGGGGCAGATTCGACGCATCTGGCGGGCGGGACGGCAGGTCGGCGCAATTGATACGGGTGTCTTTGTGCTCGCCGAGGCAGGCATCTTGGGGCGCGAGATGGTGACGATTCATTGGGAAGCCGCCGACGCGTTTCGGCGGCGCTATTCGCAGATACCTGTTTCAACCGAAATTTATGAGCGCCACGCCCGGCTGATCACCTGCGCGGGCGGAACAGCGGCGATGGACATGATGCTCGACAGTATCGCTGCGAGCCATGGCATCGCGCTCGCTCAAGCCGTTTCAGATCAGCTGATCCATGATCGGATACGGCCACCCAGCGCGCCACAGCGCACTGTGCTGGGCTTTGATGCGGCGTTTGCGCGCCCAGATGTTAAGCGCCTCATCTCGGCGATGGAAAAGAATATTGCCAATGGGCAATCGCTCGCGGCCCTTCTTACGGCCGAAAACATTAATCGGCGCACGGCCGAGCGGCTCTTTCAGAAAGAACTCGGCCTCAGCCCGGGGCGCTTCTACCTACGTCTCCGTCTTCGCTATGCCTTGGATTTGATGCGTCAGAACCAATTGACGGTTCACGAAGCGGCAATGGCAGCGGGCTTTGCCTCTCAGCCGGTCTTCTCGCGGGCCTGCCGTCAGCAATTCGGCGTGTCGCCAAGTGCAATTCTAAAGGGGGCTGGTCTCGCGGACTCTGCGGATCTCTAGCGGCCGTTCAAGGCGGGGCTAGGCTTGAAGGATAAGGTCGGCGCCCTTTTCTCCGATCATGATGGCCGCCGCATTTGTATTGCCAGATACCAAGCGCGGCATCACCGATGCGTCGACAACGCGCAGGCCGCTGACGCCTTTAACGCGCAACGCGGGATCCAGAACGGCGGCGTCATCAATGCCCATCCGACAGGTGCCCACTGGGTGATAGCCCGTATTTCCATATCCCCGTGCATAGTCCAATAGGTCCTGATCGCTACGGCAGTCTGGACCGGGCCAAGGCTCGCTGTCGACCAAGGGCGCAAGGGAGGGGGCCGCCACCAAATTGCGGGCAATCTGCATCGCGCGCACAGACAATCTTTGATCTTCCTCAGCCTCAAGCCAATTATGTATGATTTCCGGCACGTCTGTTGCGTTGGGGCTGCTCAGCCGGACATGTCCGCGCGACTCCGGTCGCAACACAGTTGGTCCAAGCGTCAATCCAGGCCAGGGCGACAGCGCTGACTTCTTCCCCGCCGCTGCCGCATCAAGATCCCCTGTGACGGGAAGGCAGTGAAACTGAATATCGGGCCGGTCCAAACTCGGATCGGACTTCACAAAGGCCCCGATCTGTGCCGCGGGAATGGTCATAGTGCCCTCACGCCGCGCGAGATAGCGCATCACATTCCAAAGCAGACGGCCCCCAGAAAGCTCTTGATTATAGCTGTAAACGCCGGGCCGCAGGCGCCAGCTCATCGTTAGAATATAGTGGTCTTGCAGATTGCGGCCAACTTGCGGGCTATTGTGGATCACAGGGATCCCCATTGGTTGCAAATCGCTGGCTGGGCCAATTCCCGATAGCATCAGCAGCTTCGGGCTGTGATAGGCCCCAGCCGACAAAATAACCTCACGCCGCGCTGTGATGGTCTGGCGGCCTTGCCGTCCATCGATTTCAACGCCTGTTGCGCGATTGCCCTCAAACACCACGCGGCGGCACTCCGCACCCGTGACCACTTGTAAATTGGGACGACCCATTGCGGGGCGGAGAAAGGCATCCGCAGCAGAGCATCTGCGTCCATCGGCAACTGTTGTTTGATAGTAAAAGGCCCCAAATTGATCGGGGCCATTATAGTCATCCGTTCGCGGCACGCCGATATCGGCAAAGGCAGAGAGGATTGCATCATTTGTTGGGTTGCGGTGGGACACTTCCTCTACGCGCAAAGGCCCCGAATCGCCACGCAGATCAGTCCCGCCGGCTGCATAGCTTTCGCTCTTGCGGAAATAGGGCGCCACATCAGCCCAGCCCCAGCCAATCGCACCAAGGTTGCTCCAACTATTATAATCGGCCTGTTGTCCCCGCACATAAAGAAGGCCATTTATGTTGGAGGATCCCCCCAGACCCTTGCCGCGGGGAAGCAGCATCCGGCGCCCCTGAATGGCCGGTTCAGTCTCCCCAGAATAATGCCAGGAATGGCCCGGTGTATTGGCCGTGACGCCAAAGCCTGCAGGCATAGACACGAGGAACGACTTTCCATTGCCGCCCGCTTCAACGAGAACAACATGGTTACGCGGATCGGCGGACAGGCGATTGGCGAGGACGCAGCCTGCAGAGCCTCCGCCAATAATGACAAAGTCAGCTTCCACCCGAAGTCCTCCTCGCTTTCGCCCGGCTCCGCCCGAATTGGGCCTCACTCTCTTTCCCGCCTTGCCGGATGGGGGCCGGGCCGTCCAGATACCAAAATCAGGATCGCCAAGGCGAGGCGCGAACGCTGAGATCCTCGGGCGCGTCCGCGCGCGTGCTTTCGACCTTTACGGCTCCATCCGCCGATCAAATTGATCAAGCTCATAGGCAATAGAAGCTTCCACGAGCTGATCCCAAAGCTGCGCCAATATATCTTCGGGCAGTCCCGCTGCACCAGCGGCCTTGCGCACATTGGCGATGACTTCGGCCTTGCGCGCCTCATCCCGCACCGCCGCCCTGTCGTCCTTAATGCGGGCAGCGGCGTCCATATAGCCAAAGCGCAGAGCGAGCAGATCAACGAGCCGCCGGTCCACATCATCAACCCCTGCCCGAACCTCCGTCATGGTCGTGCAATTTTTCGGAGGGATCACCCCAGTTTCAACACAGCGATCGGTCATGGCGCGGCCCTTAAGCCTTGGGCGGACTTCTGTCGAGCGCTCCCCGCACCCCGCGGTTTATATCGGCCTATATGCGCCCTTTACGTTGCAAACTAAAACTGATATGCGCCTTTGATAGTCTTATTTAGAAAGTCGACGCGTGCGGGCCAATTTCTTCGTGCTTTTGCTTTTTGCCGTAACCTCTGCCTGTTCAGACGCGCCCAAGACCGTCGCGGAGAAAATACCAACCGTTAGAACAGCCCTGATCGGTGCGGCGCAAGGCGGCAATAGCCTTATCGCCGTTGGCAGTGTTGCGGCCCGGCGCGAATTGCAGCTGGGCTTTACAACAGCAGGTCAAATTACGACGCTAACGGTGAATGAGGGCGACCGGGTGACCAAGGGGCAATTGCTCGCCGCCTTGGATATGGATCAGGTCGCCGCCGGGTTGGATGCCGCCCAAGCCGAAGAACGCCGGGCACGCGCCGATTATCAAAGAACAGCAACGTTGAAGGACAAGGGCTGGGTCACCCAAAGCCGGCTGGACAATGCACGCGCCGCTCTGGATGCGGCCAGCGCCAATGTCCGCGCCCGGCGCTTTGCCGCAGACACGGCCCGGATTTATGCGCCCAGCGATGGCCTGATCCTCGCGCGCCTCGCCGAGCCGCGTGAAGTGGTGGCAGCGGGGAGCCCTGTCGTGGTTCTCGCCGAACAATCGGGCGGCTTTGTGCTGCGCGCGCCGCTGTCAGATCGACAAAGTGTGGAGATTGCGCTCGGCGCGCCGGCCCTTGTTCGGCTGGATGCCGCACCCGACCGACCCCTTGCTGGCAAGGTGATAGAAATTGGTGGGCAGTCAGATCGGGCGACAGGTGCATTTCAGGTGGAAATCAGCCTGCCCAATGCGCCGGGCCTTCGGTCTGGCTTGGTGGGGCGCGTGACCATTGAAACGCAAGGCACATCCAACGCGTCCGCAGCCGCACGTCTTCTTCTGCCCGCTAGCGCTCTTTTTTCGGCACGCGCCGGCGAAGGCTTTGTCTTTGTGATCGACAAGAGCAACCGCGCCCGGTTGCGGCCCGTGCAGCTTGCTGAAACGCGCGATGACGGCATTTATGTGCTCTCCGGCCTTGCCCGTGGAGATCGGGTGGCGACCAGCGGGCTTGATCAACTGCGCGACGGCATCGTCGTGCGCCCTGTGGGTGGGGCCCAGTGAACATTACCGATTTTGCCGTTCGGCGCTGGCAACTCACCCTTGTCGGCTTTGTACTGGTTTGCCTGCTGGGGGTGAACTCCCTGCTGTCGATTCCCCGGGCGGTTGACCCATATTTTCCTATTCCTGTGACCATTGTAACGGCCGTCTTGCCAGGAGCGGATGCCGCTGACGTTGAAGAAACAGTCGCCAAACCAATTGAGACAGTGCTTCAGGGCCTCGACAATGTGCGCGACATCCGGTCGACCAGCAGCGATGGGCTGGCCGTGATTTCGGTCGAATTTGAATATGGCACCGATAGCGAACAGGCGCTGGATCGCACGGTGCGCGAGGTCAACGGCATCCGCCCGCAATTGCCGCCGGGCCTTGCCAGACTGGAAATGCGCCGACCGCGCACAACCGAATCCGCCGTTGTGCAACTGGCCTTGGTCAGCAAAGGGGCGTCTTGGCGCCGCATGGAAAAATATGCGCAAGATCTCAATGATCGGCTGGCCGTTGTGCCGGGCGTGCGCGCTGTATCCACCTTTGGCCTTGCCACACCCGAAGTCCGTGTTGCGCTGAACACCGCCAAATTGGCCGAGGCCCGGATACCAGCAGCGGCTGTTGCCGCAGCTGTTGCGGGCGGCGGCGCTGATGTTCCAGCAGGAGCCGTCGATTCGGGCGGGCGGCGCTTTAACGTGAAGGCGGGCGGGGCATATCGCAGCCTAGATGATGTTCGCGCCGTGCCTTTGCGGGGCGGAAGCGGTCAGCTAGTAACGGTGGGCGACATTGCCGATGTCCGCTGGGCAGAAGCCGAGCATCTCAACATCACGCGCTACAATGGCGAACGCGCCATATTCCTCAGTGTGCGCAAAAAGGACGAGACGGACACAATCCGTTTGCGCGAGTCCCTTGGTAAATCGGTTGAGGCGGCCCGCGCAACCTTGCCGCCAGATATGAAGCTGGACATCGCCTTTGACCAATCTGGCGATATTGAGCGTAAGCTGGGGCAATTGGGCATAGATTTTTCCATCGCCTTGGCGCTGGTTCTCGTCACCTTGCTGCCGCTGGGTTTCCGCGCGTCTTTGGTGGTGATGATCTCCATTCCTACATCGCTGGCGATCGGCATTATTTCCATGAATGCGCTGGGCTATTCGCTCAATCAAATCAGCATTTCGGGCTTTATCGTCGCCTTGGGGTTGCTCGTGGATGACTCTATAGTCGTGACTGAAAATATCGAACGACATTTGCGTATGGGGGCGGCCCGCGCCGAAGCCGCCATTCGCGGCACAAAAGAAATTACGATGGCCGTATTGGGGTCAACCGGCGTGCTGCTCTTTGCGTTCCTGCCCATTGCCAATCTGCCTGAAACATCGGGCGATTTTGTGCGCGGCCTGCCCATGGCGGTGCTCGTGACCGTCTCTGCATCGTTGCTCGTCTCGCTGACGATTGTTCCCTTTGTCGCCAGCCGCATTTTGGAACCCCACCAGACCAGCGAGGGCAATCAATTTTTGCGCTGGTTGCAGGAAAAGATTGAACGTTTTTACAAACCACTGCTCCATTGGGCACTGGAAAATCCGCACAAGACTCTGTGGGGGGCAATGGGGGCCTGCTTGCTCGCCTTTGCCGCCATTCCCATTTTGGGGTTCAGCCTGTTTCCGAAAGCCGATGTGCCCTATTTTGTGGTCCGCGTCGAAGCCCCCGAAGGCAGCGGCATTCACAAGACAGACGCGATTGTCCGGCGCTTGGCGCAAAAGGTGCAAGCCTTGCCGGAAGTTGAGTCGGTCATGGAGAATAGCGGGCGGGGCAATCCGCAGATTTATTACAATAATATCCCGCGCGAATTTGACCCCAGCTATGGCGAACTCTTCGTGACGCTCAAGCAATGGTCCCCGCGCGAATCCCCGGCCTTTATCGCGCAATTGCGGGCTGACCTCTCCCGCGTGGCCGACGCTCAGGTCAGCGTGATCCAGTTTGACCAAGGGCCACCCATTGAAGCGCCCATCGCCATTCGCGTGCGCGGCCCTGATCTCGCCGTGCTGAAAAGGCTATCTGGCGAGATTGCCGAAGTCATGCGGACAACGCCCGGCACACGCGATGTGAAAGATCCGTTGGCCATCGACCGAATCGACCTCAACCTGCAAGTCGATCAGGAAAAGGCGGGGCTGTTGAATGTCGCCCCAGACGCCGTCAAACGGACGATGCGGCTGGCAATTTCAGGCGAACGCGCCAGCGCCTTTCGCGATGCGGAAGGAGACAGCTACCCCGTCACAGTGCGGCTGCCGCTGGCGACGAGCCAGCCCATCTCTGCGCTCGACAGCATCTATGTATCGTCGCAAAGCGGGGGCAGCGTTCCCCTGTCCCAAGTCACACGGCCAGAACTCGACTCCGCCCCGTCTAGGATTAATCGGTATAAGCTGGAACGCGCGGTGACCGTCACGGCCTTTGTCAAAGACGGCTTGCTGGCGTCCAAAGTGACAAATGCTGTGGTTGCCCGGCTCTCCGAGATCAAATTGCCCCCGGGCTATGTCTATAGCGTGGGCGGCGAAGCCGAAGCGGCCGCACGGAATAGCTCTGGCTTGGGCGGATTGATCCTCTTGGCCGTATTCGGCATTCTTGGCGTTCTTGTGGCGGAATTTGGACGATTTCGCGAAACGGCCGTTGTGGCTGGCGTCATTCCGCTGGGCCTGTTTGGCGGGCTCATCGCGCTTCTCCTCACCGGAAATTCGCTCTCTTTCTTGGCGGTCATTGGCTTTGTCGCGTTGATTGGGATTGAGATTAAAAACTCCATCCTATTGGTCGATTTCACCACCCAATTGCGCCAGCGTGGTCTCGAGTTGCGCGATGCGATTGAACAAGCGGGGGAAATTCGCTTTCTGCCCGTCCTCCTGACATCGGTGACGGCCATTGGCGGGCTGCTGCCACTCGCGCTTTCGGGAAGTCAGCTTTATTCGCCGCTCGCTTGGGTCATTATTGGCGGGTTGGTGTCCTCCACCTTGCTCAGTCGGATTGTCACCCCCGTCATGTATCTGCTGATCGTGCGCGGGGCAGAGCCGCCCGCGATGAGCACAGATGCCGAGCCTATCCAGGCGGCCTGACGCAAGTCCTGGCCAAAGCCGCTAACTTAAGCTGCGCATTCAAATCGGCGTGGTGATGAAAGAGTGACCCTGCCCCTCAAGCCTGTTAGAGTGGCGCTGCCCGCTGCATGACGCAGTCGGCCCTGAAAGAGGCGCAAGTGACAACGGCCCTTCCCCGCATCCGGGCGCTTTCCACAGCGCGGCCCGATCACGATATTCACGCGGCTTTCATCGCTTGGGCGGAAGACCAGATGGACGATCGACGCGCGCGCGCCCTTTTTCGGCGCATGGCCGGGCGGTCGGGCATTGATCATCGCTTTGCGGTTCTGCCGCCAACCGCCCAAGGGGGATCACCCGTTGCCCCCGGCGGCTTTTACGATGGGCCCGCCCCGGGCACCGCTGCGCGCATGGCGCTTTATGCCGAACACGCCCCCGCACTTGCGCTCAAGGCCATTGCCGGGCTGGATGTTGATCTCAGCCAAGTGACGCATCTGATCGTCGCCAGCTGCACCGGATTTGTCGCCCCCGGCGTGGATCAAATCATTGCCCGCACCCTCAACCTGGACCCATCGGTGGAGCGGTTGTTGGTCGGCTTTATGGGCTGTTATGCCGCTGTCTCGGCGCTGCGCAGTGCGATGCACATTGTCCGTTCCACGCCGCAGGCCAAGGTGCTGGTGGTGACGGTGGAGCTGTCCTGCCTGCACCTCAATAACACGCAAGAGATTGAACCCCTTTTGGCGATGCTGCAATTTGGCGATGGCGCAGCAGCAGCACTCGTGACGGGAGAGGGGCCGGGCCTTGCGATCTTTGATCCCTTTGCAACGACCCTGCCCGGCTCAGCCGATCTCATCCGTTGGGACATTGGCGATACCGGCTTCATCATGCACCTCTCGGGGCAGGTTCCCGCCCGCATTGCCGACGCCTTGCAGGATCCCGCCTTTGTCCACACGCTGGCGGGCGGCGATCCGCAGGCGGTCGATGCTTGGGCGGTTCATGCCGGGGGTCGATCCATATTGGATGCCGTTGAACATGGGCTGAAGCTGGATGCAGAGGCGCTATCCGCCTCGCGCGCCGTCTTGCGCGAAGGGGGAAATATGTCCTCCTCCACGCTGATGTTCGTTCTGGCCCGGCATATGACGCAAAAGG
>JACCDK011405879.1_pt1 | contig 12832 bp, 13 predicted proteins | sample 7445871 | NCBI WGS metagenome assembly JACCDK01 (sample SAMN15323436, study PRJNA562643) | freshwater metagenome | isolation source: river surface water | place: USA:Blue River Watershed | collected 2017-08-15
CGCAAGTGGATGTGAAGCGCGCCGACTTCAAGCTCGACATGCTGCAACCGCATTTGTTCATGAACTTTCGCGTGGTGGATGAGCATGGGCGGCAGTTGGGACATGGGCGCAACCTCGGTGCCTTGAAGGCGGAGTTGGGGAGTCAGGCGCGGGGGGCGTTTCAGGCGTTGGCGGCTTTGAAAGGTGTGGGCTCTCTTTCGGGTTCTGGCGCTGGTATTGGCGTTGACGATGCAACGGCGTCGGCTGATGGGGCGCAGCGGGCACCTCATGCTTTTCAGAAATCGTTGCCCGCTGCGCCCCATCAGCCAACACCTTCGGGTCGTGGTGTGTCTGTCACTGCACCTGCGGAGCAGCGCTATACCAGCTGGACGTTTGGTGAGCTGCCTGAGTTGATGGAGATTACCAAGGGCAAGCAAACGCTCATCGGTTTTCCGGCGCTGGTGGATATGGGTGATGCCGTGTGCATCGAGGTGTTTGATGAACCCGAGGTGGCGGCGACCAAACACCGTGCGGGCTTGCGTCGTTTGTTTGCGATTCAAATCAAAGACGCCTTGAAGTACCTCGAGAAGAACTTGCCCGACTTGCAAAAGATGTCGGTTGCTTACATGAGCTTGGGGACCTCGGAGGAACTCAAACAACAAATACTCGATGTGGCGCTGGACCGCGCATTCTTGCTCGACCCGCTGCCCACCTGTGAAGTTGATTTCAAACGTCGACTCGACGAGGGCCGCGGGCGCTTGACCCTCATCGCCAACGAAGTGGCGCGCTTGGCATGCACGGTGCTGACCGAGTTTGCGGCTGCCAGCCGCAAAGTGAAAGACACCAAGATCAGCCCCGACAGCGTGGCCGATGCGGCACAACAGCTGCAGCGCTTGGTGGGCAAACGCTTCATCACCGAAACACCCTACACCCAGCTCCAACACTTTGCGCGCTACCTCAAAGCCGTGGTGCTGCGCCTCGATAAATTGCGTGCCGATGCAGCGCGCGACGCAACCAAGCTGGCCGAGCTCAAACCGCTCGAGCAAAAGTATTGGCGCTTGTTGGCCGAGCGCAAAGGCGTGACCGATGCGCGCATGCAAGAGTTTCGTTGGTTGTTGGAAGAGTTGCGTGTGAGCTTCTTCGCGCAAGAGCTGCGCACGCCTCAGCCGGTGAGTGTCAAGCGGCTGGACAAGGCTTGGCAGCAGCTGAATCACTGAGCGTTTTGCGTTAAAGTGCGCCCATGATGATGAACTCATCCATCCATTTCATTTCAGCAGGGGCCTATGACTATGACAACATCGAGTTTGATCGGGGTTTGGCCTGACGTTTTGGTGCCACTGACACCAGAGCTGAACATTGATTTACCTAAGTTTGCGTCGCACTTGCGCAATCTCGAAGCCAAGGGCATTCAGCATTTCACTTTGTTTGGCTATGCCGGTGAGGGCGCATCCTTTTCAACGGATGAAAAGTTAACCGCCTTGACGCATTTGATGCAAGCGGGCTTAGAACCGAATGCCATCTTGTTAGGGGTCAACACCTCAGCGCTGACTGAGGCGGTGAGACTGATCGATCAGGCTCACGCACTTGGGGTTCGTCGCTTTTTGGTGGCACCTCCGACTTTTTACCAAGCGACGACGAACCGCGCAACGATTGACTTTTTTGAACAACTGATCGTCAAGGTTCATGCGAAGGATTGGCAGTTGTATTTGCACGCATTGGGTGGTGCACATTCAGAAATCTCTGAGCCTGTGGTTGCGGACTTGCTGCGCAATCACCCACAGACTCTGGCCGGGGTCGTCGATCAAGATCTGCATGAGGTACACACCATGGATTTCATGCGTTCTTTCGGATCGCAACTTTCTGTAGTGCCAACCCATGAATCCAATTTGAAGACCCTCAAAACCGCAGGGACGGTTTCTGCGTTGGCTAATTTCATTCCTGGCGTGATCAAGCACTTGTTAGACAACCATGAGTCGGTTCAAGCGCATCAGGTGGCTGGCATGAAAGTGCGCCAGCCTGATGAACGTGTGTTGGAATTGCAGGCCCTGATGGGCGAGTTGCCAACAGTGGCTGTTTTGAAAATAATGCTGTCTATGCATTACCGACAGACGAGTTGGGAGTTGGTTCGTCCACCGCAATCGCGTTTGAACAACGAATCCCGAGAGTTGATGATGAAGGCCTTCAAAACCTTCAATTTGTTACCTAGCGAATAAGTCCCATGAACCTAGCAAACACTTGGTATGTGATTGAGCGAAAAAATCGCTATGAAGTTGTGTCACACAGCGCATTGGCGGACTTTCCAGAAGACAGCTACCTCATGCTGCAAAACTTCGACACACACCACGAAGCTTTGTCAGAGTTTCATCGGTTGATCAAATTAGAAATCGAAGAAGCCCGTCAGAAAATCAACGGTGGGCAATAAGCCCTCTTTAAAGACGCGCCAAGCGTCCCAAGGCCAACTTCAAGGTCTCGTCTTTTTTGGCAAAGCAAAAGCGCACCACGCGTTGGTCGAACCCATCGGCATAAAACGCTGACAAAGGAATCGCCGCGACACCAATTTCGCTGGTGAGCCATTTGCAGAAATCGGCTTCACTCAGGTCCCTCTCTGGCACGCCCAATTTGTCGATGCGCACGCACTGAAAGTAGCTGCCTTCGGAGGGCAGCAATTCGAATTTGGTTTGTGCCAATCCCTGGCGGAACAGGTCGCGCTTGGCGGCGTAAAAAGCCGGCAGTTGCAGATAGGGCTGCGGGTCTTTGAGGAAGGCTGCCAAGCCATGTTGCACCGGGGTGTTGACGGTGAACACATTGAACTGGTGCACCTTGCGGAACTCCGCGCTGTAGGCTGCAGGGGCAGCCACATAGCCGACTTTCCAACCCGTCACGTGAAAGGTTTTGCCAAAGCTCGACACGATGAATGCGCGGTCAGCCAAACCTGGAAAGCTGGAAGCGCTCAGGTGTTGCAGCGGGCATAGACCATGTGTTCGTAAACCTCGTCGCTGATGAGCACGATGTTCGTGGGAGCCAGCAGCTCTTGGAGTTTCAGCATTTCCTCGCGGGTCCACACGGTGGCGCTGGGGTTGTGCGGGCTGTTGACGAGGATCGCGCGTGTTTTGGGTGTGATGGCCGCGGCGATTTTGTCGAAGTCGGGGCGAAAGGTGCCAGGGGTGAGTGGCACGCGTACGGGCACACCGCCGGCCATGTCGATGTTGGGGATGTAGCTGTCGTAGCAGGGCTCGAGCACGATCACCTCGTCACCCGGGCGCACCACGGCCAGGATGATGCTGAGGATGGCTTGCGTGGCACCCGCTGTGATGGTGATTTCGGAGATCGGGTCGTAGCGGTGTTGGTACAGCGACGCGATTTTGTCCGCCACGGCTTCGCGCAACGCTGGCACGCCGGCCATCGGCGGGTATTGGTTGAGGCCTTGGCTCATGGCGTTGTTGACGCAGGCGACGAGTTGGGGGTCGCAGTCAAAGTCGGGAAAGCCTTGGCCGAGGTTGACCGCGTTTTTCTCGGTGGCGAGAGCTGACATCACCGTGAAGATGGTGGTGCCGATGTTGGGAAACTTGGTGTCCAGGTGCGGTGTGGTCATCACAGGGCTCACAGTTGGAAGTCAGTGGGGTGGCCCTCAAGGGCCTTGATGATCAAGGTGCGGTCGAGGCGGTCGCTCAACAGTGCGGCAAAGTCATACACAAAGTGGCGAATGTAGGCGCTGCGCTTGAACGCAATACGCGCCACATTTTTACCAAATAACTGCGAGGCGGGGCGTGCCACCAGGTCTTCGTCCAAGCCATCTTTGACGGCCATTTCGGCCACGATGCCAACGCCTAAGCCCAAACGCACGTAGGTTTTGATCACGTCCGAGTCAATCGCTTCGAGGGCGATGCGGGGGGTGAGGTTTTTGGCAGCAAATGCTTTGTCAATGCGGGTGCGACCGGTGAATGAGGGGTGGTACGTGATGATGGGTTCTGCCGCCAAGTCTTCCAAGGTGATCCGCACTTTGGCCGCCAGCGGATGTGACTTGGGGATGACCAACATGTGCTCCCATTCGTAGCAGGGCAGGGTCACCAGCTCGGGGTATTCCGACAGCGACTCGGTGGCAATGCCAATCTCGGCCACTTCGTCCATCACCATTTGTGCCACTTGCGCGGGCGCGCCTTGGTGCAGGCTGATGTTGACGTTGGGGTAGGTCTCGCGCAGTTTGGCCACAGGGACGGGCAACACGTACCGGGCTTGGGTGTGGGTGGTGGCAATCGAGAGGGTGCCGCTGTCTTGTGCGCTGAACTGTTCGCCGATGCGCTTCAAGTTACCCACTTCACGCAAGATGACTTCGATGCTGCGCAGCACGTGTTGGCCGGGCTCGGTGACGCGTTTGAGGCGCTTGCCATGGCGCGAGAAAATCTCAATCCCCAACTCTTCTTCCAACTCGATGATGGCTTTGGAAACGCCAGGCTGGGAGGTGTGCAGGGACTTGGCAACCTCGGTGAGGTTGAGGTTGCGGCGGACGGCTTCTTGGACGAATCGGAACTGATGTAGGTTCATGGCGTGGCGGTGTAATTTGCCATCCATTATGCCTTGGTCATCTAACTAAGCGGTTCTTTATGCTTGATGACGAGTTTTTCTGGGCTCAGGGCTTTAGCGCAATATCGGCCAGCAGCTCGATCAATCGCTCTTGCTCACCGACTGCAGGCTGACATGCGATGCTGACATGAGGATGTTGTGTTTTTAAAGTCTGGATCAAGGCGGGTAAATCTTCGCGCGCATGGCGTCCCACCCCCAAAAACATTGGCACGATGCACAAGCTGGTGGCCCCTTGGGTCACCAAATCGTTCGCCACGTGCGGCAGGTCTGGCTCAGTGAGCTCCAAATAGGCGCATCGCACGGGCGTTTCGGGCGCTCGCCGAGCAATGCGCGCGGCCACCGCTTGAATGGGTTTGTGCCACAGCGGATCGCGCGATCCATGGGCAAACAAAATAATGGCATGCATGTGGGAACCTTATTGGCGCAGAACCAGCCAGCCGAAGGCGGCTAAGGATGCAAGGGTATAGAGCAATCCCGGCGCGGCGGCTGCAAACCAAGGCGCCCAGCTGTTGATGTTGCCAATGTAGCTGAACACGTTGTTGAGCAGGAAGAAGCTGATACCTGCCAAGACCCCCCCAAAGACGTGGCTGGCAATATTGCCACTGCGAAAGTGCAGGTAGGCAAACGGCAACGCCAGCACCACCATGACGAGGCAGCTCAGCGGGTAAAACACTTTTTTCCAAAACTCAATTTCAAAGCGCTGTGTGGTTTGTCCGTTGGCGTTCAAGTGCCGAATGTATTGAAACAAGTCCACGGTGCCCATGCGCTCAGGTTTGAGCAGTGCAACAGACACCATCTCTGGGGTGATGCTGGTGGGCCACTCTAGGCGATCCACATACTGACGAATCAGCTTGGATTCGCCGTTGTCACGACGGATTTCGTCTCGCTCCACGTGTCGTAAATCCCAAACCAAATTTTTGGAGAGCAATCCGACTTCAGCTTTGGTCAGCGAAAGCCATTGTCCGTCGGCGTTGAATTCAAAAATTCGAATGCCCTTGGGATTGCCTTCAGGGGTCAGAGTCGTGACGTTGACCGCGAAGCTGCGGTCCTGCTGACGCTCGCGCAACCAAGCGCCAGTTTGTCCAACGGTAATTTGACCTAGATAACGAGATTTCAACAGCTGACCGTAACGGTCGCAAAAGGGCGACAAATAGTCACCAATTGCAAAAGTCAAGAGAACAAAGGCAAGTCCTAAGCCCATCAAATTTCTCAAGGCGAGGGTCGGCCCCAGACCACTGGTGCGAAGAATTGTGAATTCTGAACTTTGCGCCAATCGCGCCATCACGAAAATTGTGCCGATGAGAACCGAGATCGGCAACAGCTCGTACATGTGGCTGGGGATCAACAACAACACATAGGTAAAAGCGTGACTCACTTGATAGACGCCGCCGTTTTTGCCGACGTTCTGGAGCTCATCTACAAAATCAAAAAAGAAGAACAGAGCCAAAAAACTCAGGGTGACAAACGCGACGGCGACCATCACCTCGCCATAAAGCAAACGCCGCAAAGTTTTCATCTCGCGTGCTCCTGGCGAGTCAACAGGTTGCGCCAACTCCAGCTGTTGTGTCTTACCGCCAACCAAGCCATGGCGCACAAGAAAACGCCACCGTGCAGGGTCACGATATAAGTCAGCATCTGCACTTTGCCAGCGCTGATCCAACTTTGTCCTAGGTTGATAAAGTTGTAATAAACCACAAAGATAAACAGGGCCAAGGCCAAGTTGCCACCGCGTCCGACCCGGTGATTGGCGCTCGTGATGGCCAGTGCAATCACCAACAAGTTGAAGGCAGCAAACGCCAGACCCACACGCCAGGCAAGTTCTCCTAGGTTGCTGAGTGTGGGGTTGTTTAGCAATTGCAGTGTGTGTGTGGCCTTGGGAGGGGCGAGTTCAGAAGTCTTGACATCTTTGCTGATACGCGTGCCATAGACCTTGAATTCACTGACCTTGAGTTCGGATTCACCGAGGGATTGCTCTACGCGCTGCCCAATGTCTAAGATCAAAAATCGGTCTTCACCGACGATCTCAACCTGACCGGTCTTCGCCGAAGTCATGGCTTGTTTGTTGTGCTCATTGGAAGAGATGAACACATTTTTGCCTTGCTTGTTTTCGACGCTGTCTTTGTCGACAAAAAATACGCGCATGCCATTGGCTGACTCTTGAAATTGGCCGGGTGAGACGCGTTCTAAATCGCCTCGGCGCTCAAAGCGCTCTTTGAGTTCGGTGATTTGTTGGTTCGACCATGGCCAAACGATCAACACCAGGACAGAGACGGTGAGCAGCATCGGCCAAGCAAAGCGAATCATGGGGCTCAGCAGCGCGCGCAGCCCCCGCCCGCTGACGAACCAAATGACCATTTCGCTTTCTAAATACATGCGTGAGAGGGTGCCAACGGTCGCTATGAACAAGCTCATGGTCAAAACCGTTGGAAGGTGCCCCAACATGGTGTAGCCCATCACCAAACTCACTTCCGTGGGATTGACCGACCCCGTGGATGCCTGACCGAGGGTGCGGATGAGCATCATGGTCATCACGATGGTGACCAAGACAATAAGCGTGGCGCCAAAGCTGCGTGACAGCTCTTTGCGAAGTGAGGAATGGAATAACATCTGCGAAAGAGGAAAACCGCAATTATGAACTTCGAGCTCAAGACCCTAGATTTACACGCTGCAGCCACGCACAAAACCGATGCCCTGATTATCTTGGTATCTGCTTCTGACAAACCTGCCAAAGGGGCTGTGGGTCAGCTTATTTCAGATGCGCGCAAGAGCGGCGATTTGGATGCGTCTCCAGCCAAGCTGCTGAGTATTTGGCGCCCCCAGGGCGTGACCGCAGCCCGCGTGTTGTTGGTCTCCAGCGGCGATGGCACGGCGCGTGTGGTCCGTCAAGCCGTCAGCGCAGCTGTGACGTCACTCAAAGCAGCCGCTCCCGCTCACATCACCGTGTGTTTGGCCAACGCCTCAGAACATCGTTTGCAAGCCGCCGCCCAAGCCGTGGCCGATGCCAGCTATGTCTACACCGCCACCAAGCCCTCAGCCAAAGCTGCAGCTTTGAAGCGCGTGGTGTTGGCATTGCCCACGGCGGAAAAAACCAAAAACGCCAAACCAGCGTTTGAGCTGGCTCGTGCCCAGGTGGCAGGTGTGTCCTTGGCCAAAGAGTGGGGCAATCGCCCTGCGAATTACGCCACGCCCACGCATTTAGCCCAAGTGGCCAAGGACTTGGGCAAAAAGTCGGGCATTCACTGCCAGGTGTTGGGGCCCAAGGACATTGAAAAGCTCGGCATGGGCTCGTTTGCCGCGGTGGCTCGTGGTTCGGTCGAACCTTTGCGTTTCATTGTGTTGCAGTACACCGGTGCCGCCAAGTCGGTGGCGCCCACGGTGTTGGTGGGCAAGGGCATCACCTTTGACACCGGCGGTATTTCGCTCAAGCCCGGCCCTGGCATGGATGAGATGAAATTTGACATGTGCGGCGCCGCCAGCGTGCTCGGCACGTTTGAAGCCCTGTCGCATTTGAAGCCTGCGATCAACGTCGTGGGCTTGATTCCCACCTGCGAAAACATGCCCGATGGCACCGCCTTGAAACCCGGTGATGTGGTGACCAGCATGAGCGGGCAAACCATTGAAGTGCTCAATACCGACGCCGAAGGCCGCTTGATTTTGTGCGACGCCTTGACCTACGCCACCCGCTTCAAGCCGCGTGCGGTGATTGACATTGCCACCTTGACCGGCGCTTGCGTGATTTCCTTGGGCCATGTGCGCAGTGGTTTGTTCTCGCCCTCCGACGAATTGGCCAACGCGCTATTTGCAGCAGGTGAAGCTGCCTTGGACCCTTGCTGGCGCTTGCCCTTGGACGAGGAATATGCCGAAGGCCTCAAGTCCAACTTTGCCGACGTGGCCAACGTAGCAGGCCGTGAAGGTGGGTCGATCACGGCGGCGAAGTTCTTGCAGCGCTTTGCCAAAGACTACCCCTGGGCCCACTTGGACATAGCGGGGTCTGCTTGGAAGAGTGGCGGCGCCAAAGGGGCTACCGGACGCCCTGTGGGTTTGTTGTTGCAATATTTGCTGACAACGCAGGCCAAGAAATAGGCGGCATGACAGAGATTGCCTTTCACTTCAATGCGCCCGATAAGCTGGCTTATGCCTGCCGTTTGTTGCGCAAAGCGGTGAGCAGCGGCGCTCGCGTGGTGGTGACGGGCGAACCCGCCTCGCTGCAAGCACTCGACACGCTGCTGTGGACTTTTTCGGCCTTAGAGTTTGTGCCGCATTGCCGGGCTGGCAGCCCCGCAGAGCAGTTGCTGGCTTCGCCAGTGGTCTTGGCGGCTCAAATCGATGGTGGGCCTGAACTGCCGCATCACCAGGTACTGTTGAATTTGGGGCAGCAGGTGGCTCCGGGGTACGAGCGTTTTGAGCGCACGATTGAAGTGGTCTCCCTCGATGAGGACGACCGCCAACTGGCGCGCCAACGTTGGAAGCACTATGCCGATCGCGGGTATTCCATCACGCGGCATGATTTGAAGTTGAAAGAAACTTCGACCTGATTTTTTTTGTTTATTTGTTCCTAAGGAGTTCTCGCATGCGTATCTCTCTTCAATTGACAGCCGTTGCAACGTTGGTGGCTTGGAGCTGTGCCGGTAGTCATGTATTGGCGCAAGAACAAGTGGTCAAAATTGGTCACGTCGGTCCTGTCAGTGGCGCCATCGCTCATTTGGGCAAAGACAACGAATACGGCGCACGCTTGGCCATCGAAGAATTGAACGCCAAAGGCGTCAGCATTGGCGGCAAGAAAGTGAAGTTCGAATTGGTGGCAGAAGACGATGCCGCCGATCCCAAGCAAGGGACAGCCGCCGCTCAAAAACTGGTGGACGCCAAAGTCAGCGGCGTGGTGGGGCACTTGAACTCGGGCACCACCATTCCTGCTTCTAAGATTTACAGCGATGCCGGGATTCCACAAATTTCTCCCTCATCCACCAACCCCAAATACACGCGTCAAGGCTATAAAACAGCCTTCCGTGTCGTGGCCGACGACGTGCACTTGGGCGGTACCTTGGGACGCTATGCAGTCAATGAACTCAAAGGCAAGTCAATCGCCGTGATTGACGACCGCACGGCTTACGGCCAAGGCGTGGCAGAAGAGTTCGAAAAAGCAGTCAAGGCTGCAGGGGGCAACTTGGTGGCTCATGAGTTCACCACCGACAAAGCCACAGACTTCATGCCCATCTTGACCACCCTCAAAGGTAAGAAGCCCGACATCATCTTCTTCGGTGGCATGGACGCCGTGGGCGGCCCCATGATGAAGCAAATGAAATCGCTGGGCATCAAAGCCAAGTTCATGGGCGGTGATGGCATTTGCACCAACGAGATGATCAAACTCGCGGGTGACGCCATGGCCGATGGCCAAGTGGTGTGCGCCGAAGCCGGTGGCGTGGACGGCGCCTTGAAAAAGGGCATGGACGATTTTGGCGTGAAGTTCAAGAAACGCTTCAACGATGACGTGAAGCTGTATTCGCCCTACGTGTATGACGCGGTCAACGTGATGGTCGATGCGATGCAACGTGCCAAATCTACCGAGCCTGCCAAGTACCTGCCTGAGTTGGCCAAAACCTCGGGCTACAAAGGCGTGACGGGCACGATTTCGTTCGATGCCAAAGGCGACATCAAGAATGGCGCTTTGACGCTCTACACCTTCAAGGCAGGCAAGCGCGATCAGATAGCTGTGGTTCGTTAATTCTTTGTAATTAACAATCAATTTTTATCAAACCACCTTCGGGTGGTTTTTTTTGTATGTTTCGTTAGTTTTAAATCTATATAAATCAATGACTTAGAAGAATTTTGACAGTTTTAATTGATATTTTTTAAAAATTGTGTACACCAAATGGAAGTCTGTCACGTTAATTCCTGACTAAGTTCTCAGGAGCCTAAATTGGATAAATCAGTTGTTCAGATCGAGTCCCCCGATGTCGCCGTGGAGCGACGTTTCAAAATTGTCTCTTCGGAGAAGGCGGGCATCAAAGCAACATTCGATCGCATTCGCGCCCAATTGGCACAGGAAGCAGAACAACGTACACGTCCCGCATCTCGGATGTACTCGGGTTTCAGGGCCGTCAAAGCTTAAGTCAATCGCTCATTTTTAAAAGCGCCTCATCAGGCGCTTTTTTTATTTGTATTCCTGCGAATGAATTCTTGCAGTGAATACTTATGTGTGACGTCTCCAAATTTATCGACTAGGCCATTTCAACTGTTCATAATCCTTGCTGAATAAAGTCTAAGAGGGGGTCTGGTGTTTCCAAAATTCACGAAGTTTTTTTCGACCGATATCGCCATCGATCTCGGCACTGCCAATACCTTGGTTTATGCGAAGGACAGGGGCATTGTTCTGGATGAACCCTCGGTTGTGGTCATCAAAAAAGATGGCAAATTTTCTGGAAAAACCACTGTGCTTGCTGTCGGTAATGAAGCCAAGGCGATGTTGGGTCGAGTTCCAGCGGGGATTGAAGCCATTCGACCCATGAAGGACGGCGTGATCGCTGATTTCACGGTCACCGAGGTGATGTTGAAGCACTTCATTCGTACAGCGCATCCGCCTACCTTGTTCAAGCCCAGTCCTCGCATCGTCATTTGTGTCCCCTGTGGCTCGACCCAAGTGGAGCGTCGCGCCATTCGTGAATCGGCCCTCGGTGCTGGCGCATCAGAAGTTTATTTAATTGAAGAGCCCATGGCCGCGGCGATCGGCGCAGGCTTGCCGGTGACAGAACCTTGTGGCTCGATGGTGGTGGACATCGGTGGCGGGACGACTGAGGTCGGCATCATTTCTTTGGGCGGCATGGTCTACAAACACAGTGCGCGCATCGGTGGTGATAAGTTTGACGAAGCCATCGTGAACTACATTCGCCGCAACTTTGGCATGTTGATTGGTGAGCAAACAGCAGAGCGCATCAAGAAAGAAATTGCCTCCGCATTTCCAACTGGGGAAATCAGGGAATTAGAAATCACGGGGCGCAACCTCAGTCAAGGTGTGCCACAAAGTTTCACCATCAGCTCTACGGAAATTTTGGAAGCGCTGACAGACGCACTGAACAACTTGGTGTTAACGGTCAAGAGTGCGCTCGAGCGCACCCCGCCAGAGCTGAGCTCAGACATTGCGGAGCGCGGCATCATGTTGACGGGGGGCGGCGCGTTGCTGCGCGACTTAGATCGCTTGATTTCGGAAGAAACCGGTCTGCCTGTGCTGATTGCCGAAGACCCACTCACGTGTGTGGCGCGGGGCTGCGGCATGGCCTTGGATCAATTACAAGGCGTGACCAGCATCTTCACAGACGACTGATCCTCGGGCCACCCACTTAAGCCAGCTCGGCGATCAGTTCGATTTCCACGCAAGCGCCCAAGGGCAGTTGCGCCACGCCAAAGGCGCTGCGTGCGTGTGCGCCTGTGTCACCAAAGACTTGGCCGATCAATTCGCTGCAACCATTGGTGACCAAGTGGTGTTCGGTGTAGTCGGGGGTTGAGTTGACCAAGCTCATCACCTTGACGATGCGCTTGACCTTGTTGAGGTCTCCCACGGCGGCATGCAAGGTGCCGAGCAAATCAATCGCAACCGCACGGGCAGCGGCGGCGCCATCGGCGGTTTGCATGGTTTTGCCGAGTTGGCCGACCCAAGGCTTGCCATCTTGCTTGGCAATGTGGCCACTGAGAAACACCAAGTTGCCGGTCTGAACAAAAGGCACATAGGCCGCTGCGGGCACGGCCACGGGGGGCAGGGTGATGTTCAAGGCTTGGAGTTTGTCGTACACGCTCATCAGAAATTCCTTTGGTTTGAATCGCTGAATTTTAAGAGGGCTGCAACTCCGAGGACGGTTGCACCGTGACCCCCACCTCCAACGTGTGGCTGGCACCGCCGTGAATCACACCCCGCACGGGCGACACGTCGGCGTAGTCGCGACCGATGGCGACAGTGACGTAATCGACCCCGGGTGACGAGAGTCCCCAGCGGTCGTTGGTGGGATCTAGATCAAACCACTGTCCATGTGTGGCCAGCGTGCCGTCTTCTTGAATGTCCGGCACATACACCGAGACCCACGCATGCGAGGCATCGCTGCCAATCAGGCGTGTTTGTCCTTCAGGCACCTCGGTCATCAAATAGCCACTGACATAGCGTGCCGCCAAGCCTTGCGTGCGCAAGCAGCCGATCAAGATGTGGGCGAAGTCCTGGCACACCCCTTTGCGGCGCTTCAGCGCTTCCAGTGCGGGGGTGTTGATGTCAGTGCTGGCAGTCTCGTAG
>JACCDK011437725.1_pt1 | contig 12822 bp, 5 predicted proteins | sample 7445871 | NCBI WGS metagenome assembly JACCDK01 (sample SAMN15323436, study PRJNA562643) | freshwater metagenome | isolation source: river surface water | place: USA:Blue River Watershed | collected 2017-08-15
ATCTCAGCAGTGCCCGGCACCTCTTCAATATTGATCTCTTCAAAGGTAACCCCGAGATCAGCCAATTGAGATTTCAAGCGCTTGCAATAGCCGCACCAGGAAGTTGAGTACATAACGAAGGACATGGCCCAAGCCTACTTAATTAACTTGGAAACTGCGCAGCGAAATCATTTACTTAAATCAAACAATTTAAATACTCGCGTATCGCCAAAGCGCAAACCGTAGGAATGCGCCCGTCGCCTAATCTCTTGCGGAACCGGACGGGATGCAATTTCTTCTAACTGCACTATCGCCATATCGGGTAGACGAACTTCGTAATATGCCCGTGCCAGCACCAACAACGCCCAATCTGCCTCACCTTTTACGCGAGAGCCAAATCTGCCGATAACACGTCGAATTTCTTCGGTCTTCTTTGCGACTCGATACTTTTCGCAAAGCGCCGATAAAACTTTGGAATCAATCGCACCTGGTTGATACATAAACTTTTCAATGAAATCTTCCAAAGTTGGCATCCAACGTTCTGCGGCATTTCTGACCATCCAAACCACCATCCAGGCTGGTAGATATTCTTTTCCGGTTACACCCCGCTCACTTCGCATCTCCAGAAAATCGGTAACCACTTTCGCCCATTCAGTCGGTTCGCCCCAAACCATCAGGTAACGCGCATGATGAAATAGGTAGTACTCGACTTCAACATCAGGCGCTGCCTTATATCCGGCAATGGCAAAGTCAAAGAGCGCACGATTCTTTGTGCGAATCGCCGCATCGACACCTGTTGACCATTCGCGCGAAGCCAGCACCACACCTTCGGACATCAAACTTTCAGCCTTAGCGCGCCAATTCGCGGCCGGCTCTGACTCTGCAATAGAGCGCAAGACTGGAATATTGGCTTGGCTGACATATTCGCGTTGCGCCCTTTGAGCCAACTCGTTTAACTCGATATCAATCAAATCTGGCAGATAGACAGCCACGTACTGCATGAAAAAGTGCGGAATATTCGATGAATATGAGAGCTTCTCCATAACTTTAAAGGCAAACTTCAACTCAGCCGGTTTAGTGAACTCATACCGACGAAATATCGCTGGAACGCTAAATTTATTTACCGCAGAGAGAAAATAATCCTCATAAAGCTTCTTATCTTCCTCAACCAATTCGGCTAGATCTGCGATGTAATCCATCAACTTCTGCTGATCATAATTTTCACAAATGCTCAAACATAGAGTCAATCCTTGCGTAAAACTGATGCGTTCAAAATCTTGGACATAGATATCCAAAATATCCATAATCAATTCACCTTGCGGATCCGCCTTCACCAAGTAATCTGCGACCAAAATAAAGGCATCCAAAAATTCTGCTTTAGCTAAAGAAGCGAAGAGATCGTAGACCGCTGCTCTATTTACCTCTGTTGGTGAATCCAGATAACTATTTACTAGTTCAAAGGTTGCCCGTCCCGCAACCGCCATGGGATCCCAGTAGAGCTTCTTATGCCAATCTGGCTGATCCAATTCTTCCAAAGTGATAGTTGGATATGAATAATCAAAGGGAACATCTACCTCTAAATCCACCAGTACTGAAAAACCAATTCCCATTTCCACATGGCGTTTAATAAAGAGCCTTACCTGCTCTAAATCCATGCGTATAACATCGCGCGCCTTGAGCACACCACTCATGCGTCGGACTTCTATTCCAGCCTTTGATAACTCTGCGAGCACCTTGAAATACTCTTCGACGCCAACTCGCTCTAGTAGATCCGCCAAAAAACGTCCACTCAAAGTAACTGCTGAATATTTGGCTTGAAATTCCTTCAAGGATAAAAATTTGCGCGAGAGCAACAACTGTTGCTTGAGCCTTACATGAAATTTCTTTCCGGTGAAATCCCCAAGGAATCCCACCAACTTTGAGAGCTCTTTATCGCCAATATTTGAAATCATCCGTGCGACATAAATATCGATGCTCTTATCTTCCATCCATGCGCCCTCTTTTTTGGCGTCATCGACTTTGCCCTCTTTATATAGGCGCAGCACCTTCAAAATCGATTGCGCACCTTCATCAGCGTTATATAAATCAAAATTCGCGTATGCCACGTAGCTCCCCTTGCCAAGGCACCTCGCCTCGACGCCAAAAACATACCTGACCCAACTGACGTTGTCAGCGCCCTCCCATAAATTAAAACCATGGACTTCGCACTCGAACGCGCCCGATCAATGACCCCCAACAGCGATGACTGGGACTATCTCCTTGAGATCTCTTGGCTCTATGACCGCATCGTTAAATCCGGATCTCAAATCCCCGTGATCGATTTAGCCTACGAACTCGTATTGCCCGAAGAATTCGTCGGTGAATGCGTAAGTACCGCGATGGATAACGGGCTTCTGACCAATCCAAAGCGTGCAAGCTTCGGTGGAACGATTACCCCGAAGGCTTTGAAGATGTTGAAGCAGGTTGGGAAGCATAGGCATTAACTACGAGAGACCTTTATCTCAAATCAGAAACTTCTCAAGGGTAAAAATATCCCTGCAATCGTAAATCACCACTACCTTTCCAACTGAAGAGCATGTCGCCCCGCCCTAAGAGTTTTTCTGCACCTCCATGACCCAGCACTGTCATTGAATCAGCGGGGGTCGGTACTCGAAGGGCTATTTTTGTATCAAGATTTGCATGTATTCGGCCTGGAACAATTTTTCGATCGGGCCTTTGTGTTGCTAACAATAAATGAACCAAGGTAGATCGACCTGTCTGTGAGACGCTACTGACGTTATCGATGAAATCTTTCATGACCGTACCGCCTCTTAGCATTAATTCTGCAAACTCATCAATTACTACTACAAGCGGGCTAAATAGCAATTCCTCCTTTCTTATAAGCCTATTTAAATACTCTTCTCGAGCGTCGATTCTTGAATTCTTCTTCTCAGCAATGTCGTTTATTAGGCGGCGTCTTGTTGGGATTTCTTCTTTAACCAACCATTCAAGAATTTCGACAGTCGAATCAATTGATAACTGAGGCTTATTCCAGTTTTCATGAAATGCCACTTCTGGTGCTAAACCAAAGTAATCAGACTCACCTTTACCATCTACAACGATAAGTTTGGAGGGGTAGCGAGAATCCAAAGCTACTTGTTTGATAACACCTCGAAGAAATGAAGTTTTACCCGAACCAGTGGTTCCGGCTATTAAAGCGTGTGGCCAGGACTGAATAGATGAAATGTATTCTTCGCCATCAAGTTCCTGTCCCACATAGATAGGCAAATATGTATCGCTGCCGGCGCTGGGCAGGTTCTCTGGCTGGCTAGGAAAGATTCGATCCTTTCTTGGAACTAGGACCAACACCCTCTTAGGCAGCGAATCGTTCTTAATATCCACCGAAGTCACTCCGAGGTCTCGGGCCAAATCCTTTGCAACTCGCTGTAAATTCGAAATAGATGATCCCGCAATGAATGGAATTGAGAACGCATTATAAGTTGGACCTTGAGTGAGTACAGATTCTTGAGAGGAATCAATCTCATCGGTTTTAAGTTTCAGAACAGCAAGTAATTCATCAATCAATATTTTCTTATCCACGGTTTCAATTTTATCAACATTGTTTGAGTCCTTAATACTATCTCTAGTTGAAATACTTCCTACAACTGAATTTGTTTCAGGATCAATAACTTTCGCACTTGAGGCTCCCGGAAGATTGAAAACCGTTATCTCTGGACTCGCGTTTTCGTAAGTATCGCTAGTCTGGGCCACAGCCGGTTCACTTATTCTCTCCGTCAATTCACTAAAGGTAATCTTCTGCTTTAAGAAAATCTCTTCTAGCGTTTTCGAAGAACACGAAACAAAAGTTGTATCTTGAATTTCCTTCACCTGGGCTTCTTCTAGGCCCTTCAAAAATAGTGCGACAACGAGGCCCTTGATGCTTTCGAGTGCTGAATCAGGCTCCAGAAGGAATCTTGAAATGTTCTTAAAATACTTTTCGAATTGCTTCTGGTCTTTAGAACGAAGGAACTCTGATGCCGCGACTGCGGCTATCTGTTCTGTGAATGCTCGAAGCCTAATTGCTTGAGAAATTGATGCATCCGGACCTTGCATCAATCTTCTGATTTTATCTATGGTCATGTGTACCTGCTGAGATGCTCCATCAAATGGGTCAACATCTATAGCTGGAGAACCAAAAGTGTCCGACCTAGCTTTAGCTTCAATTACCAGTAATTTTACTGGAGTATCAGAGTCTAAATCTGGAGAGATATCAACCATCAGCAAGTCAGCTCGCTGATCCCTGCTATCAAGCCAACTATTAGTCCAATCAGTATCATCCAAACTAATCTCAAGAATAAGCGAGTCACTTCGAAGCATATTTCTTGCAAACGCTCGAGCACTTAAAACACCCAAAACTTCAGTTACTCCAAATTTGTTATTTGATAACTCGAACATCTTTGTGTGTTGTGTGCTGGCAATATCCGTTAATGCTTCAACGATTATCTTCTGCTTCTCAGAGGTATTACCTATTGGTAATTCTGCATTAATAAAATCTCGTATTTTCCAAACAAGTGGTAAGAGAGAGCGGGAATATGTAAAACAGCGATATTGCTTATCATCAAACTGAGCAACAATTGATGGGTTTAAGTTCGAGTCATTTTCAAAATTGATCTCCGGAGCACCGACTGCTCCCGGTATGGCAACTCTTGTCCATTCACTATTAAGTACACATTTTTGAATAATTCTTAAGTGCTCATCAGGCAAAACCAATGGATATTCAGCGATATGAGTTTTAGTTTGTCCTGATGCACGATAAATCAAGTTGATAAAGTCGTTTTCGTCAGATGGGCTCACCGTAATCTGAGGCTCAAATATTTTTTCACCCTTGGAATTAACAGCCTTGGCCTTCAACTCTACGTCAATTCGGCCGTGTGCGCCTAACTGCATCGAATTGATTGATGCATGCATCGCTGGCAGGAAAACAAAAGTTACTTCATTATTCCCATCTTTTCCGATGAATTCAGTTGGATTATCCACATCGTGAAATCCAAGCAATGACAAATATTGATCGTCAGGGTCTTGTCCTACGAGATTCTTAGTCCTTATGACTCTTATGGCGGTACTTGTGGATTCATCAGAAACTCGTGCGTTTGCAAGCTTACGAATAGCACCTCCGTTAGGCGGATTTACAATCAACATCGTCATACCCGCATCGCTCCATGGATGAGTCTCCCTGTACGCTGATAAAGATCTGGCGATTGATTTGGGGTCGCCTGTTAGCGGCTGTATAGCCTGTGTATCGACCACTCCGAATTCGCAATCTCCGGAGACAATTGTTTTAAATTGAAGATTGTCCTTGTCGGCGGACGATGCCCAAACTCTATAAAGAGGGACTGCTCTTGAAAGAGCCCAGAATGCCGAAGAAACAATTTCGTAGTCACTCTCGTTACCTTCTATCTCTAGAGCGAGATCAAATATAGGCTTCAAGCGCCAAGGGTGCCAAGGCGACAACAAAACTTTATCAAATTTGATTGCAGGTGAAAAAGTATCACTTGTCGAGTTTTCCTCTGTTTCGATTTCTCTAATCCAAATCGCGTCAATGAACTGGAGAAGTGAGATCTTCTCAGAGTCCATCTGCGTAATTCCCTTGCGAAGTAACTCGACCCAGGCACTTAAGAAATGCCCAACAACTTCACGGAAATCTCTTGAAATTGTGATTAAAGACAACAAATCCTCTTCTGTTGCGGACAAAAGTCTGCTGGAATTAAGCAATTTTGATCGGCACTCTAAGTAAATCTCTACCTCGTCACTTAATCCAAGATCGGTGCCCCACGCTCTAAATGCTTCTACAGAAAAACTTACCAGGGAACGATCACTGTTAAACTCAGTTCCGTAAATAAAGACAGGAATTTTTGGAGAATCAGATAGAACCTGATCCGATTTTATCTTTTCGATATTTCGAAACCACTCCAACAGAGTTGTCGATTCTCTACTGTCAACCTTGAATTTGAGTACAAAATCGTCAAGCGCCACCGAAATATCAACGCTTCCCAATTCGAACAAATTCGCTTTTTGATCTGCAATTTCATCGCGAATTAAACTGACTAGTTGCTTCTTTAGGTCAACTTCTCCAGCACTTTCCAGACTTCTGAGGATTGAAAACAAGTGATGTGACGAGGTGCTAGGTGGATTTTCTGTTCCAGTATCCGTATCAACATCATCTTCTTCAAGGGCCTTAAGGACTTCAGGCAAACCGCTGTTCGCCAGAGATTTATCCGCACGGAATTTAAGCCAGTCTCTGTATGCGACGACTTTCTTATTTGCTGATTTCCTGAGACGTTTTACTAGTTCTTCATTCTCCTCGGATTGAGTTCTATCGACTACGTCGTAGTTCTTCTCCAATCTCGCCCATACATTAGAATGGCTAACAAGTTTTTCATCTGGAATTAAATCGACTTTCCAAAGGTTCTTTTGAAATTCAACCAGAGACACCGCCGAGTCCAGCAAAAGCTCAAGTAGTTCGCTACATGTTGGAGGATTTAGCTCGCCTTTTCGCATCTTGTGGAAGAACCAGTCTGAAATCTTGAGACGAATTTGGGTTTCGTGAGATGAAGGTATCAAACTTAATTTTTCTCTATAACTCTCCTGCCAAGTGTCACAAATATCTCGATCACCAATAACTATCGCTAAATCTCGTAGACCTGATTCCTCTGGCCCAACCGCTGGTCCAATCAGAATTACCTTTCTATCCTTATCTATAACATCATTTCTATATCTGGTGAGAACAGAAGCGCTCTTTTCAACTTTTAATTTGCTATCTTCATATGACTTAGCATCGATAGTTTTGAGAATTCCAACAATTAAACTTGGGTAACTTGGAAGCAAATCGGACAGTGCTTGATTCAAGGGGAACGATTTTTTTATGTCGACTCTAATCAAATGGTCAGGCGATTTTTCTAGACTTGCCCTCATGACCTGAGAAATTGCATTGACAAGCGATTTATTGTTCATATCGAACTCCCAATCAAAGCTGCTGTACCATCAGAATATTGACGAGCCAGGCCTGCTGACACGAGCCGCATAGATAAATGTTTCTGTGATTCAACAAGAAGACTCGGAATGTCTACGCGTGAACCAGACATCTCTTCAAGTTTGGTAATTGATTTCGAACTTATTCCCTGATAACCGAAAACAAGACCTATTTTTTTATAAATCACTTCTGAGAAATCATCAACGGACATATCATTTTCTCCCATAAATGCAACGAGAGACGTGACAAAAGAGGAATCCAGAACTATTCGCGGTTCACCGCTTTTATTGGGCCAAACCATACCGGCTTTGTAACCTAAAGACTTAACGGCAGATCTTAAGTGACTCTTTGGATATAGGCTCGGAATAACTTCTCGAATTCCAGTTTCGCCAAAACCATTTAGTACAGTTACCATTTTTTTCGCCGATTCAATCGTCAGGTGGTCGGTTGCGAGCTCAAGAGCAAATTGCGACCAATCTTTCTTGTTTATGTCTCTTTTTTCCTTGTACATCGAAAAGAAAGTTTCTTCAATGCCTGAATAAGCTCTTTCCAAAGTATCTCGCAAAGATAGTTTTGCTAAATTTGACAATTGTTTTTCCGTGATGCTTCTACCTGCAGTATTTCCAGTGAAGCAGAAGGTTCCAAGTATGTCACTTGGCTGCGAACTTTCACTAACATTGGGGAGGCGCTTGCAAGAATCGTAAAGCATTCCAATCACCACAAAAGAAGAAAGAAGTATGCTGAATTGGCGCATTAGTTCTATCCTAAAGTGCAATTGTTTTCCAATACCTCGCTTCAAACCTTCTAGTAGAATTTGTCCGATATTCTCCCCAAATTGTGTAGATCCAGAAACTGTGAATGATCTCAAAGTTGGCTTGGTAGTTGCCTTAACCAATGTTGCCAAAACATTTGACACCGCATCATTTCCCGGAGAATCTTCAAGTAAATCAGATAAAACAGTGGCAATTTCCATTCTATTTTGGTCACCGAGAGACATCCACAGACCGCGAGAATAACCATTATCGGTTGCATCCCTGGAGACGAAATGACTAGAAAGCGGGAAAGGTGAAGAGAAAGTCTTATAAACATTTCCATCAGAATCGAAGAGGACTTGGAGGAATCTCCTTAGGTGATCCGTCTCACGTTGAATGATTTCTGGTTCAACGACTACAAAATCATCCAGGTAATCATTCCCTTTTAACCATATGGGTAGTTCTGACTTTAAAGAGCCATCGCCAATTGCATAAGAAAGAAATGAGTTAGAAATATGAATAGGACCTGGCTTGGTCGGGGTTTTTGATGCAATTAATGGAAGAGCATTTTGCAAGTATTCTCTAATCAATGTTTGATCTGGATCTCGAAACGTTTTAACCCTAGTGACAGGCATATCTAAACCTCCTGCCTTTCAATTTTCATTCCGCGACTAGCTCTCCAAGAGAACTCAATGAATCCTTCTGACGATCCAGGTGTGAACAAACTGATTATTTCAGAATCTTCAACATAACTAGCATCATAAATATTCAAGAAGAAACGTCGAATTGCAAAATCAATGTCATCATACTTTCGTCTTGCTGTCGAAATTGGTCTTCCTTGAATAAGTGCTTCGAATAAGTCAGAACTTAGCTCAATACTTGCTCTATTACCATTTCTAGATTGAAGATAATACCTATTCCCATTTACTTTTCTAGATTCAACATTAGCTACTACCTGAGAACGTGTTATCTCGAGTTCTCGCTTTGGATATTCACCGAGGCTGACCAAACTGGTTGATCTCTTTGATCGACGTTCTGTTCCCATATCTAGCCAAAGTTCTAGTGATGCTTTTTGATCCTTTAACTTCTCCCTTCGGAAGTAGGCATTCATTGATTGAGTTAAGAGTTCAATTCTATTGTTTTTCAAAACTTTAACTTCCAATTCGCCAGAAGTTTCTCCTTGAAACGCGGGCAGCGCCTGCCCCTGTGCACGGTTGACTAAGCCGACTTGTATCTTCAGCCAATTCAAAACGTTCAACTGCTCTTCTCGGTCAATAATGTCGATAGGAGCCTGGCCAGGATGTATAAAACTGTATCCTGGAGCAAAAACTTTTGATTGAATTTTTTGCCAATCGCCTCTGTATAGGAATGAAGTTAAATCAGGCATTGAAATAAAGTTTGGGTTATGACAAATCAGCATTCTTTTTGCGAGAGTGCTTTTTCCGTAAAATAGTCGCCAAATCCAAGTGCTCGAGAACATTGATTCCTGACATGAACCACCAAAAAATAGATCTCGAATGAAGTTCCAAAGTTCGCGATATGTTATTTCTCCCGGACCTACAGCATCTTTCACTAGGCTTGTTACAATCTTTGCCATCTTTTCATCCAGTAACTCCAGACTGTCCAAGCGACTGCACGGTAAGCCAGCGGAGTTCTGCGGACAGTCTTTTTCATAGAGTTCAATTGCTTGTCGAATCTCAACCTTAAGAAGAATATTAGTCAATGCATTTTCAATGGGATCAAAGCCGGCGATATCAACAACTATTGAAGACTCAACTTCGTGGGAAACTATTCCGGATTGAAGTTTTCTAATCGTTTCCCAAACGCCAGGAAGCGATTCCCTTACTTCTTTGTCACGCAGGATTCCTTCATTTGCTGCCAAAATATATTGACCACTTGAAACTATTTTTGAAACGAAATTAGCTCGATTTCCCTCAATTGCCGTTAAGTCGGGTACTAATTGGGCTTCGCTCAACTCATACCCTAAATTTTTAAGGCGAAATGTTAGATGGTCTATCAGCATCGTCTTTCCGCCTCCAGCTGAGCCAGCAATAATCAAACTTCTACCTTTAGTTAGCTCTTCAGTTAACACGTCTTCTAGAGTTACACCGTCGTCTGATATCGTTCTGGGAACATATACGTTTTGACGTATCTCGCTTGTCATGGATTCACTTATTTGTGTACCAAGGAGTACGTTTAAGAGAGCGGCAGTTTCAGTGCTCATTTTCTGATTCCTCTTCTAACGAAACTCGAGATCCTCTAGCGAGGCTCGTATTCAACCACTGCTTGCGCCAAAGAAGCGCCGTTAGTTCTTCGTAGGCTCGAGGATCTTCAATCACGCCTGCCAAATCGCGCCATTCAGGCTTTTTTCCGGCTAGAACAACTTCTTGGGAATTTGATATTAAGGAAAGCCCATAAACAGGTCGAGTTATGTCTGCATACATTACAGCCGGATTAATTCCAACAACAGTAGAAGCTTTTTGAATGATACGTTGGCGTTTCGATCCGCCAGAACCATACTCGCGCGATACACCTTTGTCGCCAAGCCGGACATTAATTTCGACAGCCAATTTCATAGTGCGATCGCTTATATTACTCATGGTTTGGCCAATTGTAGATCCCAATTTTCTCAAAGGAATATATCCATCATTTTTAACGATGCGGACACGATTGTATTGTGCGCTGTGCTTTGGATATAGACCCTTTGTCGTGATGAGCAGTGGCCCATAGCGGGGTAACCATGCTTCAAGTTTTTGAAAATCAAAAGTGTCCTGAAGCAGAATTCCTATATCTCTATCCAAACTAGATCTAACATCAGGATGATTCATCATCATTGCGACCATTTTTCCGATCAGCAAATTTCCAAACGGTGGCAGAGCTCCACAAATCACAATTTCTGTGTGTACACGATTAAGGGTCACATCTTTTATCGCTCGAATACCCGCATTAACGTCATTTTCGTTCCAGAGATCCAGGTTCGAAAGTGCGATCTCAGCTTTCATAATTCTAGATAAGTAATTCATTCTCTTCCTAATTTTGGAATTGTGACTCTTGAATTTACCTAAATCCTTGTTGGTCCATATTTTATACAAATCTTCTATTTCTATAGTTGGGTCTACAGGCATATCATCTTTGCGCATACACATTCTTAAACTATTCAGCCTTAGTGCAATAGCGGAGTTTAAATCCGAATCTCTCGCAGGCGCGAAAAATCCAAGTTCTTTGTCTCGAAGTGGCGAAAAAGGCGCATCATCGCCTACTTCCATGATCCCGCATGGAACGGATGTTTTGTTATGAATGACTCTTAAAATAAATCTCGAACTTCTGCCTTCGCGCCCCCGGTAAGGCATGGACCAGGTCGTAATTCCTGTACGAAATATTTCGGAGTCAATTTGATTTGTCGGAAAAATTTTATCTAATTGAAATTTGCCACTCTGAATCAACTTCAATGCCTCAACTGAATCAACCGGTAACTCATACCCAATTACCTTATTTTTGAGACCTGACATAGATTCTCGGATTGAATCATTCTTGAACGTGCTATTTAGTTTATTGTTATGTTTAACAATTCTAACTTGAGATTCTACGATCTCAACATCCACTCCCCATGCCAATAAATCGAGGATGACAGATACCGCAAAGTTCGCTGATAAGAGTGATGCATCCATCAAGGCCAAATTGCCTTGGTGTTCATTCTCGATTTTTTTATGCCACTTTTCTATTTCGATGACAAAAGTTTTTGCATCGTAATTCGACAATTGCAAGATTTTATTCAGGATTCGATGTGCTTTTTGATCAGATAAGCTAATTGAATAGATTGCGTCTTTTTCATCAACAGATAAGACTTCATTACTTGAATCCCGACAAAGATCCATCGCAGGTTTTGTATCCGAATTGCGCGTGACTGGCCCAAGATCGGGCTTGCTCTCAGTAACCGTCATGCTACAAATCTAGCGTGGGTAGGTGACATGGATTGATATTGAGCCATAATTCGAATCTCACTTAAAACTGAACTTTCGCACGAAGTCCCGCACGGCAAACGTAGCCCGAATATCATCCAAGTTGTACTCATATATCCACTCAATGGCCTCTTTTTTTACCGCTTCATCCACATCTGTAGCGGTAGCCGCCTTGTACTTAATCAGAGACATCACTCCCCCGGCGTCTTGGGCTTTCCATTTAAATCCAGCAACTGGGGCTAAGTCTTTAATCGAATAGCTCATAGTCGGGAACGAAATCTTTTCTGCATAAGGGCGAAGGTCAACAAAGTATTTGGCCATAAAGGCTTCGGCAGTTTCTATGGTGGGTACTCCGGGTTTTCCACCATGGCGATTTGCAAAGTTACGCCACCATATTTTTTCGTGGTGCGAGTAATGGAAGATCCCGATCGTCTTTTTTTCTGATTCAGCTTTCGCAACTTCTCGTTCCAAAAGTTGCCACATATTAAGTAGCACCTCGTATTCGGCTTCGTCAGTGTCATCGTAATTGCCAAATGAATCGATGTGGGCGGTGCGCCAGTCCTTATCCCTAGTGCGATCGTGGATTCCGTATCCATAGAGATAAACCTGATCGCGGCCGGCGGATTGATCTGGGTCCATTTCCTTCAGAGCGGCTTGGCTATTTTCAAGATCGATATCTATTTCTAGATCGAATTCAGGGAGATCAAAACTTGCATCAGGATCTAGGAGTTCTGGTACGCAGGTATCCCAAACCCGAGCGCGAATTTGTGCAGTAGCCGCAAAATCGGTCAGACCTGCCGCATGGTGGAGATCTCTGATGCTTTCGATGTGACCTGGGATTTTTACTAATTGAGTTGGCGTAACAGTTGCTAGAAGAGTTGGGTGGCCTTGGTTGTTTTTAAAGGCAAGCATCTCTTTTAGGCAGACGTTCTTATATGGGCACCGCTTACACCCATAAACTCCATCTGGTTGCACCATAGGTAAAGAATCAACTGAGGCGGATGCGTCTTTAGCGTGTTCCAGTGATTGAGCGATTATTTCTTTGGCTTTAATGAAATCTTCAATGTAGATAGTCATTGCATCGGGAGCATCTTTTCCGCGGCCAAACTTTGTTTGATCCAGG
>JACCDK010099598.1_pt1 | contig 12820 bp, 10 predicted proteins | sample 7445871 | NCBI WGS metagenome assembly JACCDK01 (sample SAMN15323436, study PRJNA562643) | freshwater metagenome | isolation source: river surface water | place: USA:Blue River Watershed | collected 2017-08-15
ATTTCAACAGGTGGCAAGTCTTTAAGCTCATCATCGGTAAATAAACGACCTCTGGTAATGAATGATTTTCCTGTGCCACAATCGAGGGAAAACGAACCACTAGAAGCATTAATCGCATCTAATATCGTGTGTGTGTTCTCTGAGAATTGAAAGTGGCTATGCCCCATATAAAAGGGTGCGCCTTCTACTTCCCCTACTTTAACGTCGGAAGGTGTCTTTCTAAACTCATGAGCAGGCATGCACATGGGGCCGCTTCCTTCGCAGCATCCACCTGATTGAAAGAATAAGATCGGGCCGTGTTTTGCGGTGAGTTCATGGATCAGCGCAATCGCTGATTCTGTTCCAGAAATACGTTCAGCCATAGGTCAACTCCTGAAAAAGGACGTAAAAAAGAGGCGGGTTAACCGCCTCTTTATACTAGCTTTATTACCTGAGTAATTCAATCGGATTAGAAGAAACCAAGTTTTTTAGCGTTGTAGCTCACTAACAAGTTTTTAGTTTGTTGGTAGTGATCAAGCATCATTTTGTGAGTTTCACGGCCGATACCTGATTCTTTGTAGCCACCGAACGCTGCATGTGCTGGATAAGCATGGTAGCAGTTAGTCCAAACGCGGCCAGCTTTGATACCACGACCCATGCGGTATGCACGGCTTCCGTCACGGCTCCAAACGCCAGAACCTAAACCAAAGATTGTGTCGTTAGCGATTTCTAAAGCTTCAGCTTCATCTTTAAAGGTTGTTACAGCAAGCACTGGTCCAAAAATTTCTTCTTGGAAAATACGCATTTTGTTGTGGCCTTTAAATAGCGTTGGCTTGACGTAGTAACCTTGTGATAAATCGCCACCTAGTTTGTTTTGTTCACCACCGATAAGAAGTTCAGCGCCTTCTTGTTTACCGATATCCATATAAGCCAAAATTTTGCTTAATTGGTCAGCAGAAGCCTGCGCACCGATCATTGTATTTGGGTCAAGTGGGTTACCTTGTTTGATTGCAGCTACACGTGGCAATACACGTTCCATGAATTTGTCATAAACAGATTCTTGAATCAATGCACGTGATGGGCATGTACATACTTCGCCTTGGTTGAATGCAAACAACACCAAGCCTTCAACTGCTTTATCAAAGAAGTCGTCGTCAGCAGAGGCGATATCTTCAAAGAAGATGTTAGGTGATTTGCCACCTAATTCTAGCGTTGCAGGAATTAAGTTACCGGCAGCAGCTTGTGCAATTACGCGACCAGTTGCAGTTGAACCAGTAAATGCGATTTTAGCGATACGACGGCTGTTAGCCAAAGGTGCGCCAACTTCACGGCCATAGCCGTTCACGATGTTGATCACGCCAGGTGGCACGATGTCAGCAATCAATTCCATCAATACTAAAAGGCTGATTGGTGTGAATTCAGCTGGTTTCATGACAACACAGTTACCTGCAGCAACAGCAGGTGCAAGTTTCCATGCAGCCATTAAGATTGGGAAATTCCAAGGAATAATTTGACCAACCACGCCTAGTGGTTCGTGGAAGTGGTAAGCCACTGTATTTTCATCAATTTCACTCAAAGAGCCTTCTTGAGCGCGTAAGCAACCAGCGAAGTAGCGGAAGTGGTCGATAGCTAATGGAATATCAGCATTCAATGTTTCGCGGATTGGTTTGCCGTTATCGATAGTTTCAGCAGTGGCCAATAATTCAAGATTTGCTTCTAAACGGTCAGCAACTTTGAGCAACATGTTAGCGCGCTCTTGCACTGATGTTTTCGCCCATTTGTCCGCTGCTGCATGTGCTGCATCCAAAGCTAATTCAACATCAGCTTCGCCAGAGCGTGCAGCTTTAGTGTATGGTAAGCCGGTAATTGGCGTGATGACGTCAAAATACTCGCCGCCCTTAGGTGCAACCCATTTGCCACCGATAAAGTTATCGTATTTAGCTTTGTATGGGATTTTTACGCCCATGCCTTTTAGAAGTTCCAAGCTCATTGTCATTATCTCCATTGATTTTTTTGATGAATAAGCGCCATGTTGCTTAATATCCATGTGCAACTTTACCTCAATTTAAAACAAAATAAAGCTTCATTTTTCAATTCGTAGGATTTTTTGTGAGTTTTTTATGGTTTCATAGATGGGGAACCTAAGTTAGATAATATAATCTTACTTAAAGTGTACTATTTTTATCAACTTTTCCTTGATTCGCTCTAGTAGAGTTGTTGCAATTTGTTACAATATTGATTGTATATAAATAGTGGTGCTTAGCGCGCCTCATCTAAAGCCTTGGAGAGTTGTTGTGTTAGAAGAAAATGTCGCGAGAATCGATGCCCATATTGCATCTCATCGTTCGATGCCTGGTGCGCTTATGCCCTTGTTGCATGCAATCCAGGATGATCTTGGGTATGTGCCGGAGAGTAGCTATCCAAGTATTGCTAAATCCTTGAATCTGTCAGTTGCTGAGGTGCATGGGGTCGTAACCTTTTATCATCATTTTCGTACGCATGCGCCTGGTAGACACATTTTGCAGATTTGTCGTGCTGAATCATGTCAGGCCATGGGGTCTGAGGCTTTAGAAGCTCATGTTAAAAAGACATTGGGTGTTGATTATCACGAAACTACTAAAGACGGCGCGATTACATTAGAAGCTGTTTATTGTTTAGGCAACTGTGCTTGCTCACCATCTATTATGATCGACGAGCAAGTTTGTGGTCGTGTAGATACGGTTCGTATTAATGAAATTATTGCAGAAGCGAAGGGTGCGTAAATGACCACGATAGTTTATGTACCAAGAGATTCCAGTGCGCTTTCATTAGGTGCGCATCAAGTTGCTAAAAATGTTCAGGCTGAAGCTGCTAAGCGCGGCCTAGATATTAAAGTTGTTCGTAATGGTTCACGTGGCATGTTCTGGCTAGAGACGATGGTCGAAGTGTTGACGCCTAAAGGGCGTGTGGCTTATGGCCCTGTGATGCCAAAGGATGTATCAAGTTTATTTGATGCGGATTTTATTAATGCTGGTGCACACCCTCTGAATTTGGGTTTGACGGATGAAATTGAATGGCTCAAAAAACAAGAGCGTTTAACATTTGCGCGTGTTGGTATTACTGATCCAGTTTCAGTGGAAGATTACGTGGCGCACGATGGTTATCAAGGTCTTAAAAATGCATTAAAGCTGAGTGCCGCTGATATTGTTAAAGAGGTAACCGATTCCGGCTTGCGTGGTCGTGGCGGCGCAGCGTTCCCAACAGGAATTAAGTGGAATACCGTTCTTAATGCGCCCGCAGATCAAAAATACATCGTATGTAACGCTGACGAAGGTGACTCAGGTACTTATTCCGATCGCATGATTATGGAAGGTGATCCATTAGTTCTTGTTGAAGGTATGACCATTGCAGGCTTAGCTGTTGGTGCTACGCAAGGTTATATTTATCTTCGTTCAGAATATCCCGATGCATTAGTCACCTTAAATGAGGCGATTGCTAATGCTTATAAAGCAGGTTACTTGGGCGCAAATATTTGCGGAAGTGGTAAACAGTTTGATTTAGAAGTCCGTCGTGCTGCCGGTGCTTATGTTTGTGGTGAAGAAACTTCATTGCTAGAAAGTTTAGAAGGTAAACGCGGTATTGTGCGTTTTAAACCACCACTCCCTGCGATTGAAGGTTTATTTGGTAAGCCTACTGTTGTGAATAATGTGATTTCATTGGCGACGGTGCCTATCGTTCTTGATAAAGGCGGTAAGTATTACCAAGATTTCGGTATGGGGCGTTCTCGTGGCACTTTGCCAATCCAATTGGCTGGCAATGTTAAACAATGTGGCTTGGTGGAAAAAGCATTTGGTTTGACATTGCGCGAATTGTTATATGACTTCGGTGGTGGCTCTGCTTCTGGTAAGCCTATTCGTGCTGTTCAGGTAGGCGGCCCCCTAGGTTCCTATTTGCCTGAATCCCAGTTCGATACACCTTTGGATTACGAGAAATTCACTGAAATTTGGGCAGTGCTTGGACACGGCGGCATTGTTGCATTTGACGAAACCGTAGATATGGCCAAAATGGCACGTTATGCTTTTGAATTTTGTGCTATCGAGTCTTGCGGAAAATGTACTCCTTGTCGAATTGGCTCAACACGAGGTGTTGAAGTCATGGATAAAATTATTGAAGGTAAAGATCATGCAAAAAACATGGAATTAGTTCGTGATTTAAGCGACACCATGTTGAATGGTTCTTTATGTGCTTTGGGAGGCATGACGCCTTATCCAGTTTTGAGTGCCATCAATCACTTCCCCGAAGATTTTGGGCTAAAGAAAGGTCAAGTGGCTTAGGCCATTAGGAGATCATTATGAACAATGCAATTAATAAAGAAATAGACTTTGGCACACCAGTTGTCGAATCTGATAAAAAAATTACTTTAGAAATTGACGGTACACAAATTACCGTATCTGATGGCACTTCAATTATGCATGCGGCCATGGTCGCTGGCGTAACAGTTCCTAAACTATGTGCAACTGATAGCTTAGATCCATACGGTTCTTGTCGTTTGTGCTTGGTTGAGATTGAAGGTCGTCGCGGTTATCCAGCATCTTGTACCACGCCTGTAGCTGAAGGGCTAAAGGTTAAAACGCAAACACCTAAATTAGCAGATATTCGTAAAGGGGTGATGGAACTTTATATCTCTGACCATCCCTTAGATTGCTTAACTTGCGCAACCAATGGTGATTGTGAGTTGCAGGATATGGCTGGCGCAGTTGGCCTTCGCGAAGTGCGTTACGGATATGACGGTGAAAATCATTTAAAAGCCGAAAAAGATACATCCAATCCTTATTTCCAATTTGATCCATCAAAATGTATCGTTTGCTCACGCTGTGTTCGTGCATGTGAAGAAGTTCAGGGCACGTTTGCGCTGACGATCCAAGGTCGAGGCTTCGAATCTAAAGTTGCGCCAGGTGTTGAGAACTTTATGGATTCAGAGTGCGTTTCCTGCGGTGCATGTGTGCAAGCTTGTCCAACAGCCACGTTGATTGAGAAGTCTGTTGTTGATCATGGAGTGCCAGAGCATTCAGTAACAACAACTTGTGCTTACTGTGGTGTTGGCTGTTCATTTGATGCACAAATGAAGGGCGAAGAAGTGATTCGAATGGTCCCTAACAAAAATGGTGGCGCTAACCATGGTCACTCATGTGTTAAAGGTCGTTTTGCTTGGGGTTACGCAACCCATCAGGATCGTATCACAACGCCAATGATTCGTAAGAGTATCCATGACGCATGGACTGAAGTTTCTTGGGATGAGGCGATTAAATATGCGGCAGGTGAGATTACCCGTATTCAAGGTAAGTACGGTAAGGAAGCGATTGGCGGTATCACTTCATCACGTTGTACCAACGAAGAGGTGTATGTGACACAAAAATTGATTCGTGCAGTATTAGGCACTAATAACGTTGATACTTGCGCACGTGTGTGCCATTCGCCTACTGGGTATGGCCTTAAACAAACATTGGGCGAGTCTGCAGGAACGCAAACGTTTGATTCTGTGATGAAGTCAGATGTCATTGTAGTAATGGGTGCTAACCCAACTGATGGTCATCCAGTATTTGGTTCTCAAATGAAACGTCGCTTACGCGAAGGCGCTAAGCTAATTGTGATTGATCCTCGTGCGATTGATTTGGTGTCATCACCGCACGTAAAAGCAGACTTCCATTTGAAATTACGTCCAGGCACTAACGTAGCAATGATTGCTGCAATGTCACATGTGATCGCAACTGAAGGTCTGATAGACGAGGCTTTCGTTAAAGATCGCTGTGAGTGGGATTCTTTCCAGGTTTGGCGTGACTTTGTGTCTAAACCACAAAACTCACCAGAAGCCTTAAGTGAAGAACTTGGTGTGCCAGCGGAAGAAGTTCGTGCTGCAGCAAGATTGTATGCAACAGGAGGCAATGCAGCGATTTATTATGGTTTGGGTGTGACCGAACACAGTCAAGGCTCAACAACTGTAATGGGTATTGCTAACTTAGCAATGGCAACAGCCAACTTAGGCCGTGAAGGCGTGGGTGTTAACCCATTGCGTGGTCAAAATAACGTGCAAGGCTCATGTGACATGGGTTCAATGCCGCATGAATTCCCTGGCTATCGTCATGTATCTGATGATGCAACACGTGCATTATTCCAAACTGCTTGGGGTCGTCCGCTCAGTAGTGAGCCAGGATTACGTATTCCTAATATGTTGGACTCAGCGATTGAAGGTAACTTCAAAGCACTTTATTGTGTGGGTGAAGATATTGTTCAATCTGATCCAAACACGCAGCACGTTACCCATGCGCTTGAATCAATGGAATGTGTGATTGTGCAAGATTTGTTCTTAAATGAAACAGCGATGTACGCACATGTATTCTTCCCTGGCGCTTCATTCCTTGAAAAATCAGGCACATTTACTAATGCTGAGCGTCGTATTTCACCTGTGCGTCGTGTGATGACACCTAAGAATGGTTTTGAGGATTGGGAAGTGACAGCTAAGCTTGCTGAGGCACTTGGATATCCTATGCATTACAACCATGCAAGTGACATCTTGGATGAGATTGCAGCATTAACGCCAACATTTAAAGGTGTAAGCTTTAAGAAACTAGATGAGCTTGGAAGTGTTCAATGGCCTTGTGATGACGCAAACCCAGCGGGTACGCCAACGATGCACATTGATGAATTTGTGCGTGGTAAAGGTAAATTTTTTATTACTGAATATGTGCCAACGACAGAAAAAGTGAATGCTAAATATCCACTTATCTTAACCACTGGACGAATTCTTTCTCAATACAACGTGGGTGCGCAAACTCGCCGCACTAATAACACGGCTTGGCACACTGAAGACTTGATCGAGATTCACCCGCATGATGCTGAAGATCGTGGCATTAATGAAGGTGATTGGGTTGGTATCACGAGTCGTGCTGGTGAGACAGTACTGCGCGCAAAAATCACAGAGCGTGTTCAGCCTGGTGTGGTTTATACAACATTCCATCATCCTGAGTCTGGCGCCAACGTGATTACAACGGATAATTCAGATTGGGCAACGAACTGTCCTGAGTTTAAAGTGACAGCAGTGCAGTTAAATAAAGTGTCACAATTGTCAGACTGGCAACGTCAATACAAAACCTTTAGTGAAGAGCAAATTGGCTTTGTTGAGCATGCAAAGTCAGAAGCTAAAGTTTAGTCAATCAGTCCTCGCAATGTCTTTGCGGGGACATGTCTGATGCTTTCAAAATCATCTTTTAGCTCAGTAAATGTTACAAAGTGTCGATTAGGCAGTTGTACTGAGCTTGAGGATTTTGTGGCTGAGGAAGTGCCTGTTGCATTGATTTATAATGGCATTTCTCATGCGGTGATGCTGGCTAGCCCTCAAGATTTAGAAGACTTTGCTTTAGGTTTTTCTTTAGCTGAGGGCATCTTAAGTCAGCCAAACCAATTGTATGGTATTGATGTGGCACATCAAGATAACGGCATTGAGCTGCATTTGGAAATTGCTACTGAGCGATTTCATTTGTTAAAAGATAGACGCCGTAGCATGGCTGGGCGAACAGGATGTGGTTTATGTGGTGCTGAAAGTTTAGCTCAAGCTCTGCGTTTACCTGATGTTCGGATTGAAAACAGCCGAGTATTTGATGAGGCTGCGATTAAAAAAGCTTTAGCTAGTATTGAGCCGCTGCAACACTTGCAAGTTAAGACAGGTGCCACTCATGCGAGTGCATGGGCTGATGTTGATGGTAATGTCTTAATGTTGCGTGAAGATGTTGGTCGGCACAACGCTTTAGACAAACTCTTGGGCGCAAGGGCAAAAGCAGATTTAGGTGATGGTTTTGTAATTACAACAAGCCGCGCTAGTTATGAAATGGTACAAAAAACTGCAGTAGCCGGTGTATCGATGTTGGTCGCGATATCAGCGCCATCAGGTCTGGCGATTAGAGTGGCGGAGCAGTCTGGTATCAGCTTGGTTGGTTTTGCCCGCGCTGAACAATATGTGGTGTATACCCATCCTGAACGATTGATTATTAAAAAGAAGTAAAAGAAGGAAGTAGAATGAATATTGAGCATTTAATCACGATGGCGAATCAGATCGGGACGTTTTTTAAATCTTATCCTGATGCCGACCAAGCTAAAAAAGATATCGTGATGCATCTTAAACGCTTCTGGGCTTTGCAAATGCGTTTGCAGTTGATCGAACATGTAAAGCAACGTCAAGGTGAAGGTTTAGAAGCGATCGTGAAAGAAGCGATTCATGAACATAGTGCATTACTTGCTTAAGTAATCGACCCAGCCATTCTATATAAAAACATGGCAAAATTTCACGTCATTATTCCTGCAGCCGGCTCTGGTAGCAGAATGCATTCAGAAATTCCAAAACAGTATTTAACATTATTATCACGTCCTTTAATTACTTGGTGCTTGGATGTTTTTTATGCGCATCCCAAAATTAATCATGTTCACCTAGCACTTCATCCTCATGATGCAGTTTGGTCCAATCAATTATCAAACAATCCCAAACTAAATGTTTTGCGTACAGGTGGAGACACTCGTTCTCAAACCGTTTTGAATACTTTAGAAAAGATTGATGCAGATGATGATGATTGGGTGTTGGTACATGATGCTGCCCGCCCTGGTTTAACTGATGAGTTATTGAGTAAGTTGTTAGATGCCTTACAAAACGATGCTGTTGGGGGGTTGTTAGCAATTCCTCTAGCAGACACCTTAAAGCGTGCTGATGTCAGTCAGCGTGTCGAGAGGACTGAGTCGCGTGAAGCTTTGTGGCAAGCACAAACACCACAAATGTTTACCTATGGTCTTCTAAAGCGAGCATTAATAAAGGCTCACACAAGCAATCATCAACCTACAGATGAGGCCCAAGCTGTAGAGTTTTTGGGACTTAGTCCTAAATTAGTTGCAGGTGGATTACGTAATCTCAAAATCACCTATCCACAAGATCTACTTTTGGCTGAAGCAATATTAGCTGTTGATATGAATAAGCATTCGGAGCATCAATAATGATAAGAATTGGTCAAGGATATGATGTCCATCGTTTAGTTGAAGGTCGTCCATGTATTATTGGTGGCGTCGATATTCCTTTTGATAGAGGACTTGATGGTCATTCAGATGCGGATGTGCTTTTGCATGCTATTTGTGATGCGATGCTTGGTGCGGCAGGACTTGGGGATATTGGTAAGCATTTCCCTGATAATGATCCACAATACAAAGGTGCAGACTCTAGAGCCTTGCTGCGGACAGTTATTGAGCTTTTGCATCACTTGGGTTATCGGCTGAGTAATCTCGATGCAACGATTATTGCGCAACAGCCGAAAATGGCTCCCTATATTGATGAGATGCGACTCAATATTGCAGGCGATTGTGATGTGCCAGTTGATAGAGTCAATATCAAAGCAACAACAACTGAAATGCTTGGTTTTGAGGGGCGGGGTGAAGGGATTGCGGCGCAAGCAGTATGTTTGCTTGCGAAGAAGAGCTAGGCTTTAAGTAAAACAATCACGGCACCACTCCCACCGTCTGTTGCTCTCGCTTGCGCATAAGCAATCACTTCATCTTTCTGTATCAACCAGTTCCTTACCTTATGCTTGAGAATGGGTTCGCGATTTCTTGAGCCTAGACCTTTGCCATGAACAATTCGTACGCAGCGGATTCCCCTTTTTTTACATCCAGCAAGAAATTCACCTACTTGAATACGCGCTTCATCGCTGATGAGGCCGTGTAAGTCTAAATTGGCTTGAATGACCCAATGACCACGTCTGAGTTTGCTGAGTACGGAAGGTGATTGGCCTTCGCGTAAGTATAGCAACTCCTCTCCGCTTTCTAGCTCGTATGCAGGAATATAGCCGTCACTTAAAGAATCTCGTAGGGCCTGTTTCTCGTCTCGAATAAATTGCTGAGGAATGGGTTTTGGTTTTGAGGGTTCGTGATGAATGCGATTAGTATTTAGAGGTCGTGCATTTTTAACTGCTGCCAAGAATAAATCTTCAGTTTTTTGCTGCTGCGCCAGTTCTGCCTTCAGTTTTTCTGCTTTTTCTTTTTCGAGTTTTTCAAGCTGCTGCGCCTTAATCAGCAGTTTTGCTTGCTCGATATTTTTGATTCTTGAATCGCTGTTCATGATGTAAGGCGGCGTTCAACAATGATTTTTTATCACTTTATTTCAAGCTTGTTAAATAACGTTCAGCGTCTAAAGCGGCCATACAGCCTGTGCCAGCACTAGTGACTGCCTGACGATAAATGTGATCTTGTACGTCACCCGCTGCAAAAACGCCAGGAATATTAGTGGCAGTGAAATTCCCTTGGCGACCAGTATTCGTGACGATATAGCCGCCTTCCATTTCTAGTTGGCCTTCAAAAATATTTGTATTTGGTTTGTGGCCGATTGCAATAAACACACCGCGTAATTCGATGTCTTTAGTACTGCCATTGTCTACATTCTTAATACGCATTCCGGTAACGCCCATGTCATCACCTAGTACTTCATCAAGCGTTGAAAAAACCTCTAAAACGATCTTTCCTTCTTTTACACGCTCCATAAGCTTGTCGATAAGAATGGCTTCTGCTTTAAATTTATCGCGTCTATGAACTAGCGTGACCTTGCTTGCAATATTAGCTAAATAAAGGGCTTCTTCAACTGCAGTGTTACCACCGCCAATGACTGCTACCTCTTGGTTTCTGTAGAAAAATCCATCGCATGTAGCGCAGGCAGAGACGCCTTTTCCTGAGTATTTTTCTTCTGATGGAATACCTAAGTATTTAGCCGAAGCGCCAGTGGCAATAATTAAAGCATCGCATGTATATTCACCTGAATCGCCCACTAAGCGAATTGGTTTTTCTTTCAAATGCGTTGTATGAATATGGTCGAAAATCATCTCCGTATTAAAGCGTTCGGCGTGCTTTTGAAAGCGCGCCATTAATTCTGGACCCATAACGCCATCCGCATCAGCAGGCCAGTTGTCTACTTCAGTAGTAGTCATTAATTGACCACCTTGAGCAATGCCAGTGATTAATACAGGATTTAGGTTGGCGCGAGCAGCGTAAACAGCAGCAGTGTAACCGGCAGGTCCTGAACCTAAAATCATGAGTTGAGCGTGTTTGGTAGTCATGGTGAATTATTCCTAAAAATTGTTCGTTGTTAACCTCTATTTTAACGTAAATATTTTGGCTTATCCTCGCTAATTTTTGCGCATTGATTGCCATCAATCTCACGTGTTATGAAGTGTCTGATACTGCTATAATTCAGCTTAAATTTTGATATTCAATTTTCACTAAATTAGGCCGTTAATTATTTTGTTTTTTAATAAAAAAAATGTGAATACAAATGCTTCAAATCTAATACCTGCCGAAAGTGCGGGCTTAGTTCGTGAGGCTTGGTGGTTGTTTTTTTCAGTGCTCGGCGTTTATTTGGCACTTATTCTTCTCACATATTATGTGAATGATCCTTCATGGTTTAACGCAACTTCATCGCAAGATGATATTCATAATGCAGGCGGAGCACTAGGTGCTAAGTTATCTGCAGTTCTGCTTTCTTTATTCGGTTTTTCCGCTTGGTGGTGGGTAGTCTTTGCTTTCTACGCGCTGTGGTTGGTTTATTTACGATTGGATGTTGTTGGGCAAAGTAAAAAACCATTGCTGTTCCTTAACTTTCTAGGTTTCGGCATGGTGTTGGTTGCATCTGCTGCCATGGAGTTTGGTCACATTGTCAGATTGCCGGCAACGCTTCCACTTAATTCTGGCGGCATGATAGGTGCCGTTGTTGACGGATTAATTCGTCAGTCATTGGGTTTTGTTGGGTCAACGCTCATTCTTCTTTTTACTATCGCGGCTGGGTTTAGTTTATTTACTGGATGGTCCTGGATATTAATTATTGAAAAATTAGGTGGCGGCGTCATCAACACCTATCAATTCGTTAAAACCAAATGGCAAGATAGAAAAGATAGGGAAGTTGGTCGCATTGCGGAACAGGCGCGCACGGAGTTTGTAGAGCAAGAGCGCAAACGTACGGAAGATCGTGCGCCAATTCAAATTGAAACGCCAGTGCTGGAAATCCCTAAGAGTGAGCGAGTTAAAAAAGAAAGTCAGGCGCCTTTATTTGAAACCATGCCAGACTCACCTTTGCCGCCATTACATTTATTGGATGAGCCTAAAGGTGAAGTTGAAATTCAATCCGCCGAAACCCTGGAATTTATTTCTCGCTTAATTGAACGTAAGTTGATGGACTTTGGTATCGAAGTGAAAGTCTTGGCTGCGATGCCAGGCCCAGTAATTACGCGTTATGAGTTAGAGCCCGCAGCTGGCGTTAAGGGTAGCCAAGTGATGAATCTATCTAAAGATTTAGCACGTGCGCTTTCAGTGGTCAGTATTCGTGTTGTCGAAACCATCCCTGGCAAAAGCTGCATGGGTTTGGAAATTCCGAATCCTAAACGTCAAATTGTTTATCTTTCCGAGATTATGGGTTCTCAGGCTTATGCTGACGTGACATCACCACTTGCGATTGCGATGGGTAAAGATATTGCTGGTAAAGCTATTGTTGCCGACTTGGCGAAAATGCCGCACGTTTTAGTTGCGGGTACCACTGGCTCTGGTAAGTCAGTAGCGATTAATGCGATGATTTTGAGCTTGGTTTACAAAGCTGAAGCTGACAAAGTTCGCATGATTTTAATTGATCCAAAAATGTTGGAGCTGTCTGTTTATGACGGCATTCCTCATTTGTTGGCACCCGTCATTACGGATATGCGCCAAGCAGGAAATGCTTTGAACTGGTGTGTGGCTGAAATGGAACGCCGTTATAAATTAATGTCAGCACTTGGTGTGCGTAATTTGGCTGGTTATA
>JACCDK010324702.1_pt1 | contig 12815 bp, 14 predicted proteins | sample 7445871 | NCBI WGS metagenome assembly JACCDK01 (sample SAMN15323436, study PRJNA562643) | freshwater metagenome | isolation source: river surface water | place: USA:Blue River Watershed | collected 2017-08-15
ATTGGCTTCAAGTCATCAGGCGATTTGGGGTCAGACATGTTTTCGTTTTTTCCAGACTTGGAACCAAGCAAAGAGAATGAGGGTTAAAGCAGACAAAGCAAACCATTGAAACGCATAACCGCGATTTTTATCGGCACCCGAAATGGATTTTGGCCATTCGCGGAGCAAACCATCGGATGCGTCGTTTGTTTGCTGAAGTGTTGCAAGCATTGGGAGTTTTGTCTCAAGACCAAACTCTTGTAAGTCGATATTTTGCCTTAGCAGATTAAACCCTTCTTTGACGGGGGCAGGTGCGCCCAACTCCATCAATTTAGATGGTGAAGGAACAACCCGCCCTTGAAGGGTGACTTTGCCTTGAGGTGTTGGAACGGGCGGCAAAAAATCACTGCGCGCGCGGTCACGGGCAACCCAACCCCGTTGCACCAACAAAACAGGGCCATTGCTCAATTGAAAAGGTGTGAGGACAAAGAACCCTGTTTGCGACTTCATGCTGCGGTTGTCGAGGTAGACCGTGAATTGAGGCAACCATTGCCCATCCAGATCTGCACTTCTTTGCATCCAATCTTCGGGCACGACCCCAGAAGCCCAGTCGTCGTTACGCAAAGCAGGCTCTAATTGGCGTGCCACTGTGATGGCATTCAGTGCTTCTTTGGTTTGTGCACGACCCAATTGCCAAAAGCCTAGCTTGGCTGTGATGCCAGAGACCAACAATGTTGCCAGCAGGATGACAAACCAAGTTTTTGAGAACATCTCAAAATTTGCCCTTTCAGAAGTCATGTTCGAAGTGCTCATCAGAATGTTTGAAAGGTGCTGGCCATTTGAAAGGATAATAGCAGGATGAAATATTGGATCATCATTGCCTTGGTTGGCATTATTGGCAGCTTGCTTGCAGCTGGTTTGTTCATGGTTCGCGGCGGGCCCGATGAGCAAGACAAGGCCAAACGGATGGCCAATGCTTTAACGTGGCGCATCGGCATCTCGGTCTTTCTATTTTTGACTATCATCTTCTCGTACGTCATGGGTTGGATCCAACCCACCGGCATCCCAGTCGGCGCATAAAAAAAGCCCCTTGAAGGGGCTTTTTTAATTGAATTCTGTTTAGAACCAGTACACCACGATGTACAGGCCCAACCACACCACGTCCACAAAGTGCCAGTACCAAGCAGCACCTTCAAAACCGAAGTGGCTGTCAGCTGTGAAGTGACCTTTTTGCAAACGCAATGTAATGACGAGCAACATCAACATGCCCACGAACACGTGGAAACCGTGAAAGCCAGTCAACATGTAGAACGTTGAACCATAGATGCCAGAAGACAGCTTCAAGTTGAGGTCTGAATAGGCGTGAGCATATTCGTAACCTTGGCACAGCAAGAAGATCACGCCCAGCAAAACAGTCATCCACATGAAAGCAATAGTTTTGCCGCGATTGTTTTCACGCAATGCATGATGCGCAATGGTCATGGTGACACCCGAAGTCAACAACAAAGCCGTGTTGATGGTTGGCAACCAGAAAGGACCGACAGTTTTGAATTCTTCAATGATCTTGGCTGGAGAGGCCGTTGCGCCGGCGACCATGCTAGGCCAGTCCGCTGTAAATCCAGGCCAAAGAAGGCTGTTAGCTTCGCCGCCCAAATTGGGAACAGCGTGAATGCGTGACCACCACAAAGCGCCAAAAAAGGCCGCAAAAAACATCACTTCGGAGAAGATGAACCAGCTCATGCTCCAGCGGAAGGACTTGTCGATGCGCGCACCGTATTGACCATGCAGGCTTTCGTCGATGGCATCACCAAACCATTGGTACAAGGTGGTCAACCAAATGACCATGCCCATCAACAAAGCATACTTACCCCAAGGACTGTCGTTCACCAATTGGCTTGCGCCCATGATGACGAAAAACAAACCCAAAGATGCCATGGCAGGGTGCCTGGATGGGGCCGGCACATAGTAATGTGGGGCGTTGGCGTGCGAATTGGCACTCATAACTCTTCTCCTACTTAACTCGTGACAAAGTTGACCACGAAGGCCAAAAACGAAACAAACAATAAACCACAAATAATGCCAACGATGACAATTTGCAGAGGTTTGACAGTCAAGAGATCTTGACGGTGCTCAGAACCTTTGCGAATGCCAAAGAAGGACCATGCAACCATGACAAAAGCGCGTAGTAATGATGGGCTTGCCTTAGGGGCTTGCTCAAGATTGCTCATACGCTAGAACCTACCTCAAAAAATGTGTAAGACAAAGTGATGGTCTTCACGTCTTTGGACATTTTGGGGTTGATGTAAAAAGTCACAGGCCAAAGCTTCTTTTCTCCGGGCGCCAGGGTGTACTGATTGAAACAGAAACACTCGACTTTGTTGAAGTAAGACGCCGCCTGTTGCGGGGCATAACTTGGAATGGCTTGCGCTGACATGGTGCGATTTTGAATGTTCTGAAATTCAAACATCACCGTGACCAGCTCGCCAGGATGCACATTCAATGAGCGCGTCATAGGGGCAAAGTTCCAGGGCCCCCGAACGTTGGTGTCAAATTCCACTGAAATGGTTCTGGAGGTGTCTACCTGCGTATTGAGGGGCATGCCCGCTCGACCATTCATGGAGTTTTTAGACTCGCGCTCGCTCAGTGACAACACATTGGAACCCGTCCACTCACAAAAAGCTTCGTAGAGGGGCACCAACATGTAACCAAATGCAAACATGCCCAAGCTCACCATGAGGAGCTTACGCATCAACTGAAAGTTGGTTTGCATGTTGGTTGTACTGTTAGACAGGTTTGGAATTAACCAATGACCTTGTTGGCGTCAGCATTCAGCTTGGGCGGTGTTTCGTAAGTGTGATGTGGGGCTGGTGAAGGCACTTCCCACTCCAAACCTTCCGCACCGTCCCAAGGTTGTTGAGCAGCTTTTTCACCTTTACCGAGCATGCAAGGCAAGACGATGAAGAAGAAGAAATAAACCTGCGCAAAACCGAAGAAGAATGAACCGACTGATGCAATGGCGTTGAAGTCAGCAAACTGCATGGGGTAGTCGGCATAGCGACGAGGCATACCGGCCAAGCCCAAGAAGTGCATGGGGAAGAATGTGACGTTGAACGCAATCAGAGTCCACCAGAAGTGCAACTTACCGCGTGCTTCGTTGTACATCACACCAGACCACTTAGGCAGCCAGTAGTAGGCGCCAGCGAACATGGCAAACAAGGAACCCGCCACCAACACATAGTGGAAGTGGGCCACAACGTAGTAACCGTCTTGCAATTGCAAATCGATAGGCGCCATGGACAAGATCAAACCTGTGAAACCACCCATGGTGAACACGAAGATGAAGCCCACAGCAAACAGCATGGGGGTTTCAAACGTCATGGAGCCTCTCCACATGGTGGCAACCCAGTTGAACACTTTCACGCCGGTAGGCACTGAAATCAACATGGTGGCGTACATGAAGAACAACTGACCAGTCACTGGCATGCCAGTGGTGTACATGTGGTGAGCCCACACGATGAAGGACAGAATCGCAATAGAAGCGGTGGCGTAAACCATTGAAGAGTAGCCGAACAACTTTTTACGTGCGAACGCAGGGATGATCTGGCTGACGATGCCGAAGGCTGGCAAGATCATGATGTACACCTCGGGGTGACCGAAGAACCAGAAAATGTGCTGGAACATGACGGGGTCACCGCCTGCTGCAGGATTGAAGAAGGTGGTACCAAAGTGACGGTCTGTGAGCGTCATGGTAATCACACCGGCCAACACTGGCATCACAGCAATCAACAAGAAAGCCGTGATGAGCCATGTCCAAACGAACATAGGCATCTTCATGAGCGGCATGTCAGGTGCGCGCATGTTCAAGATGGTGACGATGATGTTGATCGAACCCATGATGGAAGAAGCGCCCAGGATGTGCAACGCAAAAATTGCAACGTCCATGGAGGGGCCCATTTGCATGGTGAGCGGTGCATACAAAGTCCAGCCAGCAGCAGGTGCGCCACCGGGCATGAAGAATGTAGAGGACAACATCAGGGCAGCAGGAATCATCAGCCAGAAGCTGAAGTTGTTCATGCGTGCAAAAGCCATGTCAGGTGCGCCGATTTGCAACGGAATCATCCAGTTCGCGAAGCCTACAAAAGCGGGCATGATGGCGCCGAACACCATGATCAAGCCGTGCATGGTGGTCAGTTGGTTGAACAACTCAGGATTGACAATTTGCAAGCCTGGCTGGAACAACTCAGCGCGGATGAGCAAGGCCAATACGCCGCCCAACATCAGCATGGTGAACGCAAACAACAGGTACAAAGTACCGATGTCTTTGTGGTTGGTGGCATAGACCCAACGACGCCATCCGTGAGGATGGTGATCGTGGTCATCGTGACCGTGTGAATCGACAAAGCCGCCGTCAGAATGGGAAATAGAACTCATGGTTTACCTCAGTCTTTCAACTTAATCACTTCTTTTCAGAAACAGGCGCTTGAGCTACTTGCGCAGCTGGAGCGGCTTCATTCTTAGCTGTGGCAGGCGCTGCTTCAGCTTTTTTCTTTTGGACCCATGCTGAGTAATCAGCATCGGACAAAACGAGCACATTGATGGGCATGTAAGCATGCTCTTTGCCGCACAACTCTTGACACTGGCCATAGAACATGCCTGTACGCTCCGCCAAGAAATGGGTGTCGCGCACAAAACCAGGAATGGCGTCTTGCTTGATACCGAACGAAGGCACGGCAAATGCGTGGATCACGTCGGAAGCTGTTGTGATGATGCGAATCTTTTTGCCAACAGGCACAACCAAAGGATTGTCTACTTTCAACAAGTAGTCATCAGGCATGTCGCCCTTGGCACCTGAGTTTGACAAGATACGGTGTGAATTGTCCAAGGATGAAACAAAAGACAAACCTTCGCCTTCGCCCTTGATGTAGTCATAGCTCCAGCGCCACTGATGACCTGTGGCCTTGATGGTGAGGTCGGCGTTGGATGTGTCTTTTTGGGCAATCACTGTTTTAGTGGCAGGGATGGCCATGAAAATCACAATAATGAAAGGTGCCAACGTCCAAGCAATTTCAACTTTGACAGACTCATGGAAGTGAGCTGGTTTGTGACCCAATGATTTGCGATGCTTCAAAATTGAGTAGAACATCACACCAAAAACAGCTACGAAGATCACCAAGCAAATGATCATCATGAAAATGTGCAAATCGGCCTGATCTGCTGCCAACTTGGTAGCTGGCGCGTGCAAGTTCAGTTGATTGACTGCTGGGCCGCCGGGCAAGTCCTTGACGGCGTATGCAGACGATGTCAAACCAGCCAAAGCAAGCGCGCTGCTGTTGGCAATTTTTTTCCAATGTTGGCTCAATTTATTCACTTTAAATCCTCGAAAAACAGTGCAGTAGACGACCAACCGGTATTAGCGGAATTTGGACTGAGGAACAACTTTGAGTTCTCCAGGCTGGCTACCCAAATAATCTGCAATCATTTTGAGTTCGGCCAATGAGTATTGCTTGGCAACACCACCCATGACAGCATTGCTGCGACCCCAGGTAGCAGAGCCCTCTTGTTTGTAGGACTTCAAAGCCATGTACAAATAATCTTTGTGCTGGCCAGCGACTTTGGGGAAATCGGGTGTGGTGGGCTTGCTGTAGTTGGCACCGTGGCAACCAGCGCAGCCGCCTTTGGTCAGCAATTCTGCAACCTTAGCGGGCGCAGGGGCAATGAGATCGGGTGCAGGCAGTGTGTTGCCGTGCAATTCGTAGTAGGCTGAAACATCTGCGATGTCTTGCGCTGTCATACCCAGCGCAACACTGCGCATGGTGGGGTGCTTGCGCTCGCCAGATTTGTAAGCATTCAATGCATTTGCAATGTACTTAGCACCTTGACCAGAAATCATGGGTACTTTGTAAACAGAAGGAAAACTGGCTTGATACCCGACAATGCCATGGCAACCGATGCACATGGCAATTTTTTTCTCTCCAGCCTGAACATCACCCTTAAGGTCTTGCGCGACTGATATTTGGCCAGCCATGCCCGCGAACAAAGCTGCCGCAATGGCAAAAGATTTGAAACTCATGGGACGCATTCTGAAAAAAATAGTTGTGGTTGATCTAAATCAAATATTATACATAGTTGACTTTACGCGAATTACGCGCAAAGACTACTTCGCGTGTCATGCTCACCTCTTTTTTAACATTACAAAAAACTTACTTTCTGAATTCTCTTGACCCAGATAGAGATCAACAAACTTGCACAGCACGCCATTATCCAAACAAAGTCGCAAATGAACATTGCTCCTCTTTTTAAACAGTACAACGCACTTACCAAGCCTAGGGTCATTCAGCTGATTGTTTTCTGCGCATTGATCGGCATGGTGTTGGCCGTGCCAGGACTGCCAACGTGGGGCGAGTGGCAAAGAATGGCCGTAGCCAGCCTAGGGATTTGGTTGGTTGCGGGTGCTGCTGCGGCCTTCAATTGTTTGGTCGAAAAGACCATTGATGCCAAGATGCGCAGAACTTCCTGGCGGCCCACAGCCAAGGGCGAACTGTCTGATATGCAAGCACTGATTTTTTCAGCCACGCTTTGCACCGTTGGTTCCGTCATTTTGTATGCGTGGATCAACCCCATCACCATGTGGTTAACCTTTGCCACGTTCGTGGGCTACGCCGTCATTTACACCCTCATCCTCAAGCCCATGACACCTCAAAACATTGTCATAGGTGGGGCTTCTGGCGCTATGCCACCCGTTCTGGGTTGGGCTGCCATGACAGGCGAAGTTGGCGCTGAAGCAGCGATTCTATTTTTAATCATCTTTTTATGGACGCCGCCCCATTTTTGGGCACTCGCTTTGTACCGCGTTGAAGACTACCGAAAGTCGGGCCTCCCCATGCTGCCTGTTACCCATGGCAATGAGTTCACGCGACTTCAAATTCTGCTCTACACCTTCTTGTTGGCCGCATCTTGCTTAATGCCCTTTGCCTTCGGCATGAGTTCTTGGCTGTACCTTATTGGCGCCGTAATCTTGAGCATTGGCTTTATTGCTTATGCCGTAGCCCTCCTTAAAAAATATTCAGATGAATTGGCACGTAAAACTTTTCGCTTTTCACTGATCCATCTGACTGCACTCTTTGCAGTTTTGTTGCTCGACCATTACATCTTGACTTAAGTCAAAGTGGCCGCCATTAATTGACGCAAGTCAATTTTCTTGTAGGTGGCAAGCCTTGAATCTATCGAAACCCCTGATGGTCATTTGACTCACCAGTTCTTTAAACTGAGTGTCACATCAACTCAGGGGTTCAAGATGTCTGCCATTCACACGGATCTTCCTTTGCTCAGTCCCTTCACATGGCTGAAGGATGGCTTTGCTGACATGCGCAGAACCGCCTTTGTGGGAACTTTTTACGGCTTGGTGTTTGTGCTGTTGGGCTATGCCCTCACACTTGTTTATGCCAACTACTGGAAAGCCACCATGGGTTTAACCGCAAGTTTCTTTTTGCTGGGTCCCATTGTTTGCACGGGCATTTACGATCTTTCACGTCAATTGCAAAACGGCGAAACCTTGAGCCTTCAAAAAAGCATGAAGGCATGGTTGCCCAATTGGAAAATGATGGGTTTCTTTGCCATCATTTTGACCTTTCTCATGATCGTCTGGGCTCGCGTATCGATTGTCGTATTTGCTTTATTTGCAGACCACGAATACCCCAACTTGGACAGCCTCATTTCACAAATTGCATCTTTCAAAAACATTGAATTTTTAATGGTTTGGGCTGGTGTGGGTGCCATTTTTGCATCGCTGGCATTTGCCATTTCGGTGGTGTCTGTACCCATGCTTCTTGATCGATCAACTGATACGCTTGAAGCCATCTTTACCAGTGCCAATGCGTTATGGAACAACACGCTGGTGTGCTTAATTTGGGCCAGTTTGATCGTTTGCCTGATTGGTTTTGCGCTGTTATTTTTCAAGCCCCTGCTGATACTGACGGCACCTTTAATTGGCCATGCCACTTGGCACGCTTACCATGCATTGGTGAAACCGAATTAAGGTTTCCAACGCTTGAGTAACAATGCATTGGTCATGACGCTGACCGAACTCAATGCCATGGCTGCACCTGCCACCACCGGGCTTAAAAAGCCCAAGGCTGCCAATGGAATGCCGGCTGCGTTGTAGGCAAACGCCCAGAACAAGTTTTGTCGAATTTTGGCAACTGTACGTGCAGAAATTTCTAAAGCACCAGCGACCAAGGTCACATCGCCTCGCATCAAAGTAATGCCCGCCGCTTGCATGGCCACATCGGTTCCGCCACGCTTGCCGTCGGCATTCAAGTTGGCCATGGCCAAACCCACGTCAGCCGCTGCCAAGGCAGGCGCATCGTTGATGCCATCCCCTACAAAAGCCACCACATGCGGCGCGCCGTGCGAATTGGTTTGAAGACTTTTGACCAAGGCGGCTTTGTCACTAGGCAAGACTTCTGCAAACACCTCATCTGGCTTCAGTCCCAAGCGCGCAGCCATAGCATGTGCAGCCCCTTTGTTATCACCCGAGATCATGACCAAGCGCAGACCACGTTGCCGCAATAGATTCAATGCTTGTTGAACACCTGGCTTGGGTTCATCACCAAACGCTAAGACGGCTAATGGGGAAACGCCAGCGTTTGTGCGCTCAGCTAAGATCGACACTGTTGCGCCGTCTGATTGCATGTGTGTCGCTTGTGCTTGCCACACGCCAGAGGGTACTTGTAACGCCTCCATCCAACGCAAACTGCCTAACAACAAAGTACGACCTTGCACTTGGCCTTCACTGCCAAACCCAGGAACGGCTTGAACACCATCGGGCACGCTACATTGCAAGCTCTGACTTTTGGCTTCTTGCACAACAGCATGCGCCAAGGGGTGCTCGCTACCACTTTGTAAACTGGCTGCCAACGTTAACAATTGCGCATTCGTTTCATGGTGTGAAGCATCATTTAACTTGACCGAAGTCAAGGAAATCAATCTAGGCTGCCCCACCGTCAAGGTACCCGTTTTATCAAACGCAACGGTATCAACTTTGTGTGCAATTTCCAGTGCTTGCGCATCTTTAATCAGAATGCCATGTTTGGCCGCCACGCCAGTGCCCGCCATGATGGCTGCAGGCGTGGCCAAACCCAATGCACATGGACAAGCGATCACCAACACCGCAACGCTATGAATGAGTGACACCTCAAGGCTGTGCCCCGTGAACCACCATGCCAACAAGGTTAACAACGCAAGCACCAACACCACTGGCACAAAAACGGCCGATACCTGATCAACCAAGCGCTGAATAGGTGCTTTGGCAGCCTGCGCATCCTCTACCAAACGAATGATGTTGGACAGCACTGTGGCAGTACCTGTTGCAATCACCGTCACCAGCACGCGACCATCGCCATTGATACTGCCACCGGTGACCCGGGCGCCTATGTTTTTTTGAACCGGCAAGGGTTCACCTGTCAGCATGGCTTCATCCACTTGGGTTTGACCTTCAAGCACAACGCCATCTGCGGCAAATCGTTCACCAGGCAGGACCACCATGCGGTCGCCAACTAACAATTCATCGATTGGAATTTCAACTTCACCATCAATCGTCCTCACACGCGCTTTTTCGGGTCGCAAAGCATGCAATGCGCGAATGGCATCGGTGGTTTGTCGCTTGGCACGTGCCTCGAGCCACTTACCAAGCAACACCAATGTAATGACGACTGCAGAGCCTTCAAAATACAAGTGAACCATGTGACCATCGGGTGCCATGAGCCACAACCACATAGACAACAACCAACCCGCTGAGGTTCCAATGGCCACCAACAAATCCATGTTGCCGCTGCCCGCCAACAAGGCATGCCAACCGGCTTTGTAAAAACGTGCGCCCAGAATAAATTGCACTGGCGTCGCAAGCAGAAACTGCCAAAGCGCAGGCAACATCCAATGTTTGCCCAATGCATCGCCCAGCATAGGAAGAACCAAGGGCGCACTCAGCATCAAACCCAACGCGACAGGCGCAAACCCAGTCCATGCGCCAGCAGGTGCCTGTTCCAAATGTTCTGCCACCAAGGGCTCATAGCCGGCATCGCGCACTGCACGGCGCAAACGGGCTTGTTGTTCTTGAGAATTCACGGCACCTGACTCGGACGGCTTCCAAGTGACTCTGGCCGATTCAGTCGCCAAATTAACGCTGACGTCTTTGACGTCGGTCAACTTTCCGATAGCGCGTTCCACGCGCGCAACACATGACGCGCAAGTCATGCCACCAATACCAATATCGCAGGACAATTCAGACATAGGCTAAGCTTACATCTATTTATGGGAGTTGCGTATGAATAACACGTTTCAAGTTCAAGGCATGACATGCGGGCATTGCGAAATGGCCGTTAAAAAAGCCATTACCCGATTGGATCCTGAAGCCAAAGTGAGCATCGACCGACCTGCAGGAAAAGTGGAAGTTGAAAGCTCAAAAGCGCGCGAAGTCATTGCGCATGTGATTGCAGAAGAAGGCTACACCGTCGTCGCTTAAAGCGCTGACAAACGTTGTAATGCGGCCTCGCGCAGCAATCTGGCCAAAGGCGCTTCTGATCTTGACTTGAGTGACACCCAACCAAATCGCGCGTTGACGTTGAGTGGCGGTGTCAAAGCTAATTCTTTCAAGTCGGGAGCGACCGCACGTACCGTCAAGACCACGGCCTGCGTGTTCCTGGCCACATCCAACAAACTGGATATTTCTTCACAGCGTAATTGAATGAGTTGATCTGGATGCGCTTGCGCGCCGTACTTTTCTGTCAACACGCGTGCTACCTCATCACTCAAGGGCGTAGAAGCGATGGGAAATTGAAGTAACTGGATAAAACTTACACGTTTGAGTTTGGCCAACGGATGCTTTTTGTTGCACATGAATGTGCCAGGCAATTCGCACAAGGGCTCCACCTTCAGATCGGTTGAAGGACTGAGATAGCGAATGTCCAAAATGAGCGCATCGAGTAAACGTTCGCGCAGTTGTTGCACCAACAAGGGGGTTGCACCGCGCGCTATTTCCAAGCGCGCACCAGGGCATTCATTGGCTACGTAAGTGAGAAGCGGTGTCATCCACAAAGCGCCTGGACCAGAACCGAGTCCCAGCTTCAATTGCCCACTTTGACCCGAGAGGATGTGCTGACTGCTTTGCTTCAAGTTATTGGCAGCATCGACCAACTCTCGCGCTTGCAACAGGACATGTTTGCCAAAGGCAGTGAGCTCATTCTTGCGGCCAACCCTGTCAAACAAGACTTGCCCCAGTTCATCCTCCAGTGACTTGATGCTTCTGCTGAGCGCAGGCTGCGTCAGGAACAGCTTTTCTGCCGACTTGCTGAACGAGCCATTAGAAGCTAATTCAATAAAGTGTTTCAGTTGGACCAGCGTCATTGCGTTTCTCCATGCATTAAAGTCATGCTAATGCATATTATTATGCATTGGACTTAAATCTAAGCCATTTCTACGATGAGGTCATCACTCACCCAAAAAGGAATGCAGCATGCAAACAGTCGTTGAAAAATGCATTAAAAACGTCGCAACCGCCATGGGCACGCTGCTCTTGGCCGGTACTGTCTTGGCACAAACCTACCCCACCAAACCCGTTACCCTACTGGTGCCTTATCCCGCAGGTGGCGTGTCGGACGTGATTGCCCGCACAGTCAACAACACCTTGTCAAAAAATCTGGGCCAGCCCGTGATTGTTGACAACTTGGGCGGCGCCAGCGGTGCCATTGCGGCACAAAAAGTATTGAACGCACCTTCAGATGGTCAAATCATTTTCCAAGGTTCGCCCAATGAATTGATATTGGCACCTTTGGCCATTTCTGCCGTCAAATTCAAAAGCGAAGATTTCCGCTTGGTACAAATGATTGCCACTGCACAAATTGGTTTCTTGGCACGCAAAGATTTGCCCGTGAACAACGTGGATGAGTTCATTGAATATGCCCGCAAAGAAGCACAAGCAGGTCGCCCTATCACCTATGCCAGCGTGGGCCCAGGTTCTTTCTATCACCTGTTGGGCGAGCACTTGTCCAAAGTGACCAACATCCCCATGACGCACATCCCCTACAAAGGTGGCGCACCTGCCAACCAAGATTTGATTGGCGGCCAAGTGGACATATTCTTGGCACCGTTTGGCAAAGCCTATGATGAATTGCACAAGCAAGGCAAAATCAAAATTTTGGCCATGCTCAACAGCGAACGCTTAGAGTCTGTCAAAGCTTATCCTGCTATTTCAGAAAGCAAGTCCCTCAAAAACTTCACGTTCAACATTTGGACAGGCTACTTTGTGAAAAAAGACACACCTGAAGCCATTGTTCAGATCATTTACAAAGCCATCACCGAGTCTTTGAACGAGCCAACAGTTCGCAGTGGCCTGGAAGCCAACAGCCAACTGGTTGCCAAACCCTTGTCGTTGCAAGCGGTCGACAAAGCCTATGCCGATGGCACCGCACAGTTCCGCGCCATTGCCAAGTCCATCAACTTGCAACCGCAATAAGCATGACCTACTTGCGTGAAGCGATCACAGCCCGAGTGGGTGAGTTCATCCAACTGCGGCGTGACATTCACCGTCACCCCGAGTTGGCATTTGAAGAACATCGCACCGCTGAGTTGGTGGCATCCAAGCTTGAATCATGGGGCTATCAAGTTCACCGAGGCTTGGGTGGCACGGGTGTCGTTGGCACGCTCCAACGTGGCACGAGCGCGCGCAGCCTAGGTTTGCGCGCGGACATGGATGCTTTGCCGATTGAAGAGGCCACAGGTGTTGCATGGACCAGCAGCAAGCCAGGCCTCATGCATGCGTGTGGCCACGATGGGCACACGGC
>JACCDK010962566.1_pt1 | contig 12813 bp, 12 predicted proteins | sample 7445871 | NCBI WGS metagenome assembly JACCDK01 (sample SAMN15323436, study PRJNA562643) | freshwater metagenome | isolation source: river surface water | place: USA:Blue River Watershed | collected 2017-08-15
CTTCGCCCAGCGCCTTGGCAACCGCGACGGTCTCGGCGCACAGGGCAAGGCCATAGCTCGCGTTCTCGACATTGCAGCCGGTGATCACCGCCCCGTCATCGAAGAGCAGCGCCGCGCCGACGGGATAATCCGAATAGGGTGCATAGGCCTTTCCGGCGGCCGCGAAGGCAGCGGCGATGAGCGCCTGTTCCTGTGCCGCGTCGGGCATCATTTCTGCACCACCACCCATTCGACCGGCTCCTCGCTCGCCTCCGTAACGCGCGCGCCATTGGCGCTCCATAGCAGCCACGGACGGCCTGCATAGTCGGGCCGGGCGCGGTCGCGCGCGAGCCACAGGTCCCGCGCGAGTGTGGTCGCGGTGTTGTGGCGGTCCTGGAAGCGCGAGGACAGCTTGAGGATGACCGGCTTGCCGGCGTGGGTCTCGATCTGGTTGATGAGCGTCATCAACTCGCTCTCGACCGCCGCATCGCTGACCTTGGGCGCGCAATTCTCACCGGTTGCATCGAGCCCGATAGCAGGCGGCAGCACGTCTGCCTCGCGCGGGACCATCTGCGCGAACACGCCGCTCTGCGCGTCGGCGCCAAGGCAGGGATTGAAATGGAGCACCACCCCGACCCGCAACCGCGCCGCGCGCGCCTGCACGAAGCGGTCGGCAAAGCCGCCCGGCGCCTCGGTCTCGCGATCCTTCGCCGCAAGCGAGAGATAGACGAATTGCGCCCCGACCGCCTTGAGGGTCGCAAAGCGAACCTCGCCGACACCCGCCGGCACCAGCGCGCCCTGTTCGGGGTAGAGGCCGGGATCGGGCCGCCACGAACGCATGTCCCACCACAGCCACGCCGCGAAGGCGATGGCGAACAGCACCGCCAATGCCGCGAGCCGCAGCAGCCAGCGCCGCGGCACCCCGCGCGACTTGCCCCGTCTTGCCATGTCCCCGTCAGCCCTTGATGTGCAGCACGCAGATGAGCGTGAACAGCCGCCGCGCCGTGGCAAAGTCGGTCTCGACCTTGCCGTCGAGCCGTTCGAGCAGCAGCTCGGCAGCGTTGTTGTGGATGCCGCGCCGCGCCATGTCGATCGTCTCGATCTCGGCCGGCGTCGCCTTGCGGATCGCCTGGTAATAGGAATCGCAGATCGCGAAATATTCACGGATCGGACGGCGGAAGCGGGCCATCCCGATCAGCAGCGTCTCCAGCAGAACCTCGCCGGTATCCTTGATGTCCATCGCCAGCCGCCCGTCGGTGACCGACAGATGCAGGTTATAGGGCCCCGGCGCACCGCGCTCGGCCGAGCGCAGCGGCTTGAAGGTGTTTTCCTCGATCAGGTCGTAGATCGCGACCCGCCGCTCCTGCTCGACATCCGCATTGCGCCACAGGATCGTCGCCTCGTCGAGGGTGATATGGGCAATGCGATGCGCCCCCGCAGCGCCGGGCGCGAGGGACGAAGGCAGGGAATCGGACGGCGACTGGGCCATGGCGCCTGCCTTCGCAGATCGAAGGGGCGGACTTCAAGCACTTCGATAGGGTTGGAGGACTCACTCTCCCCACTATCCACAGCACCTGAGATAAATATACCAGCTCCCTGCCCTTGCCCGGCGCGATCGGGACGCGCATCAGGCGGGCATGGCCGAGCCTGAAAAAGTCACCCCGATCAAACCGCAAGCCGAGGGCGAACTGCCCGTGCGCAAGCTTCCCGCGAATCTCGAAGCGGAGGCGGCGTTCCTCGGCGCCGTGCTGATCGACAACCGGGTGATCGAGGAATTGCAGGTGCCGATCCGGCCCGACCACTTCTTCGAGCCGCTCCACGCCCGCATCTACGACCGTGTGCTGACCCTGATAGAGCGTAACGCGACCGCCTCGCCGGTGACGCTGCGGCCGTTCTTCGAAGCGGACGAGGCGCTGACGGAACTGGGTGGCACCTCCTATCTCGCCCAGCTTACCGCCAGCGGCGCCGGTCTGCTGGTCCCGCGCGAGCTGGCCCAGCAGATCTACGACCTGGCCCTGCTGCGCGAACTGGTCAGCGTCGGGCGCGGCCTCGTCGAAGGCGCGCTCGATACGTCGGAAGACACCTCGCCGATGGACCGCATCGCCCAGGCCGAGGCGGACCTCTTCAAGGTCGCCGAGGGCGCGAGCACCGGCCGCGAGGCGGCGACCTTCCGCGAAGCGGCGATGCAGGCCATCAAGATGGCGGAAGCCGCGATGAATTCGGGTGGGGGCTTGTCGGGCAAGACCACCGGCCTTGCGACGATCGATCAGAAGACCTCGGGCCTCCATAATTCGGACCTCGTGATCCTCGCCGGGCGGCCGGGCATGGGCAAGACCTCGCTCGCCACCAACATCGCCTTTAACTGCGCCGAGGCCCACCTCAACTGGCAGCGCGAGGGCGGCGAGTTCAACTACGGCGCGCCGGTCGCCTTCTTCAGCCTCGAAATGAGCAGCGACCAGCTGGCGACGCGTATCCTCGCCGAGCAGGCGGAAATCTCCTCCGAGGCGCTGCGCAGCGGCAAACTCACCCGCGAGGATTTCCAGAAGCTGTCCTACGCCAGCCAGCGCCTTGCCGAACTGCCGCTCTATATCGATGACACCCCGGCGCTCACCATCGCCGCCCTGCGCACCCGCGCGCGGCGGATGAAGCGCCGGCACGACATCGGGCTCATCATCGTCGACTACCTCCAGCTGCTGCAGGGCTCAGGGAGAGCCAACGACAACCGCGTCAACGAGATTTCCGAGATCAGCCGCGGTCTCAAAACGCTGGCGAAGGAACTGCAGGTTCCGGTGATCGCGCTGTCGCAGCTCTCCCGCGCGGTCGAAAGCCGCGAGGACAAGCGCCCGCAGCTTTCGGACCTGCGCGAATCCGGCTCGATCGAGCAGGACGCCGACATGGTGTGGTTCATCTTCCGCGGCGATTACTACCACCTGCTGGTCAAGCCCGACACGCCCGACGCCTCCTCGGCGCCCGACGTGCAGGAGAAATACCGCCAGTGGGAGGAGAAGTTCGAAGGGCTGGTGGGCCGCGCGACGTTGATCGTCGCCAAGCAGCGCCATGGCTCGACCGGCAACGTGCCCCTGCACTTCCAGAGCGACATCACCAAGTTCACCTCGCCCAACTTCAAGGACTATTCGGACTACGGATACGAATAGCCAAGAACGGCAGCTTTTGGGCGACCGGCTTGAAAATGCGAATGACTGAGGCTGGGTGGGAAGCTGCCACTCCGAGCCCCGTCGCCCCGTGCCTGACACGGGGCTTGGCTTTTCCTCTTTCCACCTTTGACCAAAGGGAGCCAAGCCCCGGATCAAGCCCGGGGCGACGGCGGGGTGAGATGACCGCTTCGGGGTCGCTTCCCGAATGGCAGCTTTCTGTCGGCAAAAGCCCGAAGCGGACGCCTTGCGCTAGCTCGTGCCGAGCTTGCTTACGCGGTAATCGGCGAGGCTCATCCAGTAGGCGATCCGCCATTTCATCCGGGCAAGCGGCGTGCTGTGGCGCGCATACCAGCCCGGGGTGATCGCCTCGCTCGATGCTGCGAGGTGGTCGATCATGGCGCGCAGCTTGGCCGCAAGTGCGGCATCCTCGACCCGCACCATAAGCTCGACATTGATCCGCAAGGAGCGCTTGTCGAGATTGGCGCTGCCGAAATAGCTGACATCGTCGACCACCACGAGCTTCATGTGCAGCTTGCAGACCGCGAATTCGTAGAGCTTCACCCGCGCGCGCAGGAGCTGGCCGTAGATCAGGCGCGCCATCGCAATCGAGGCGGTGATATCGGACTTGCCGGCCATGATCATCCGCGCCTCACCGCGCCGACCGACCCGCGCCATCAACCTGCGGAAGCTCCGCGGCGGCGAGAAATAGGCCGACACCGTGTCGAGCCGCCGCGCCGAGACGAGATCCTTGCGCAGCACCCAGGCCCAGTGCCCCTTCCTCACCAGCGGCCCGCCGACCAGCAGCCGGACGGGGCCGTCCCCGCCGTCCCAGTCCTTGACGATATCGCGCAGACGCCGCAGCTGCCGGGTGCGCCCGTCAGCCTCGTTGGCGACCCAGCATTCGAGCAGCTCTGACCAGCGGGTGAACTGCCCTACCACCGGCCCCTCGACGAGCACGAACAGATCGCACCAGCCGTTTTCAGCGGGCACGGCGAAATAGTGGTCGGAGACATTGGCCCCGCCGGTCATCACCCGGGCCTCGTCGACAATCGTGAACTTCTGGTGGTTGCGCACAAGATAGCGCATCCCCCATTTCGGCGAGAAGATCGCAAAGCGCCCGCCCGCCTCGACCAGCGGCTTGAAAAAGCCCGCGCCCGCATGATTGCCGAAAGCATCGACCATCAGCGATACCGCCACGCCGCGCCGCGCCGCGCGGATCAGCGCATCGCGCACCATCGTGCCCGATACGTCGCTGTCGAACAGATAATAGAAGGCCCGGATGCTCGCCCTGGCACTGTCGATCAGGTCGAGCAGTGCCTTCAGGCGGTCCTGTCCGTGAGGAAAAAAGGTGAACCGGTGCCCGGCCGCGCCCACTGTGAAGGGATCAAGATCGCAATAATCGCCCGCTGCGTCCGGCGAGCCGGCGCCCTGATCAGGTGGTGGAGTGGCAGCAGCGGCCATAGGCCGGAGATTAGACACACCAGCAGGCAAGTCGACAGTCCGAAGCGACGAAGGGTGGCGGGCATGAGGGACGCGGCGCAGGTGCGACACCTTGACCTCATTGCCTACCGGGCAGATAGACAATCCATGCTCTCGCAGAAAACCCGCTATGCGATCCGCGCCATGCAGCACCTTGCCGATCATTACGGGCAGGGCCCAGTGCAGCTCGCCGCGATTGCCGAGGCGCAGAAAATCCCCGCCAAGTTCCTGACCGTGATCCTGTCCGAGCTGAGCCGTTCGGGCCTTGTCGAAAGCCAGCGCGGGCGCGACGGGGGCTACTGGCTGGCGATCCCGCCGATCGACATCACCTATGGCGATCTGATCCGCCACATGCGCGGCAGCCTGGCGCTGGTCCCCTGCGCCAGCCGCTATGCGCACGAGAAGTGCCAGAACTGCCTCGAGGAAGGCGAATGCCGCACCCGGGCGCTGATGCTCGACGTGCGCGACCGCACCGCCCAGATTCTCGACGCGATCCGCCTGTCCGACCCGATCGCGCCGGTGCCGCCCTTTGCTGAGGACACCGTTTGAGGCAAGGCGGTACGCCCCGGCGCACAAAGCCAACCTTTCACCCCGTCACAGAATTTCTGCGCGGCTCCGCTATTGTCAACCAGATCGCTTGAATTTAAGTCCTTCGCTGCGGGCCCGACCCGCCGACCGAAAGGCCCAAGCATGGACCGCAAGGAAAAAAGCTGTGCCGCGCAGGGGTTTGCCCCCGAGGCCCTCGCCGTTGTCGACGAGGCGCTTTCCCGCCTGCGCTACGGCACCATCCAACTGACCGTGCACGACGGCAAGGTCATGCAGATCGACGTCACCGAAAGGAAGCGGCTGACCGACTGACGCGCGACCGCTTCATTCATCCACCCCTGGGAACGCGCAGACCGGACGGCCGGATGCATGCCCGCTTGCAAAGGCGAGACATCATGACGACCACCGCAATCCGCTCTGCCCTGCTGCTCGGCGCAGCCCTCGCCGGGCTGGCCGCAACACCGGCCGTGGCGCAGGACGCAGGCACCACCGCCGAACAGCCCGAAACCGACACCGCCAGCGCCTCGGGCGGCGACATCCTCGTCACCGCCCGCCGCCGGAGCGAGAGCGCGCAGGACATCCCCTTGGCCGTGACGGTGCTCGGCGGACAGCAGATTGCCGATACCGGGGCCTTCAACGTCGGGCGCCTGCAGCAGCTTGCGCCGACCTTGCAGTTCTATTCCTCCAACCCCCGCAACACCACGCTCAACATCCGTGGGCTGGGCGTGCCCTTTGGCCTGACCAGCGACGGGTTCGAGCAGGGCGTGGGCATCTACATCGATGACGTCTATTACTCGCGCGTCGCCTCGGCGACCTTCGACTTCCTCGATCTCCAGCAGGTCGAAGTGCTGCGCGGGCCGCAGGGCACGCTCTACGGCAAGAACACCACGGCGGGCGCGATCAACATCAAGACCAACCAGCCGACCTTCGATTTCGAAGGCACGGCCGAGGTCAGCCTCGGCAATTACGAGTTCAAGCAGGCGCGCGTAGCGCTGTCCGGTCCCTTGAGCGACACGATCGCGGTGCGCGTGGCTGCTTCAGCGACCGACCGGCGCGGCACGATCCGCAACGTGCGGACCAATCAGGACATCCAGAGCCTCGACAACCTTGGCCTGCGCGCGCAGCTGCTGTGGCAGCCCAGCAATGATCTCAGGATCACGCTGGCGGGCGATTACAACAAGCAGGAGGCCAATTGCTGCGGTTCGGTGTTCGTCCGCACGGTCTCCACGCAGCGTCCTCTGAACCGGCAGTTTGCGGCACTGGCCGCAGCGCAAAACTATGCCCCGCCGAGCACCAATCCCTTCGACCGGCTGAGCGACCTTGATTCCTCCCTGCGCGCCGGCAACGTTATCGCTGGCGTTGCGCTGCGGGCGAACTGGGATGTGGGGCCGGGCACCTTCACCTCGGTCACCGCCTGGCGTTACTGGGACTGGCTGCCCGAGAATGACCGCGACTTCACCGGCCTGCCGATCGTCAGCCTGTCGCAGAACCCCTCGCAGCAGAACCAGTACACGCAGGAATTCCGCTACGCCTATTCGGGCACCAAGTTCGAATTCGTGGTCGGGGCTTTTGCCTTCGACCAGCGGATCGACACGCAGGGCCTCGAAGGGCAGGGGGCTGCGGCGAGCCGCTGGTCGATTGCGCCGAGCAACGCGCTCTCGAACGATCCGAGCCTGCTCAACGGGCTGATCGCGCGCAACACACAGTTTCTGAAGAGCACCAGCGCCGCCGTGTTCGGCCAGCTCAGCTGGAAAGTGACTGACGCCTTCATCATCCAGCCCGGTGTGCGGCTCAACTACGACAAGAAGAGCGGCTTCTACCAGCGCCGGGTATTCACCAGCACTGGCACCGAACTGACCGGCCGCGAGACCGATGCGCGCAGCCGTGCGCAGCTTGCGATCTTCCAGCCCCAGTTGACCGCGCCAGAGGATACGGACTGGAACTTCACCTATGATCTGACGCTCAGTTACGAAGTGGCGCCCGATGTGCTGGCCTATGGCACCTATGCCAAGAGCTTCAAGACCCTCGGCATCAACCAGAACGGCCTGCCGACCGATGCCAACGGCGTGCCCATCGAAGCGGCAGGGACGATCAAGCCCGAGAACGTCGATCACTTCGAAATCGGGCTGAAGTCGCGGTTCTGGGACCGCAAGGCGACGCTCAACCTCGCCGCCTTCCGCACCGATATCCGCGATTTCCAGGCGACGGTCACCAACGGCCAGTTCGGGGTGCTGCGCGGTTTCCTCGCCAATGCCGGCAAGGTGCGCTCGCAAGGCATCGAGGTCGATTTCTCGGTGCAGCCGAGCGACCGCTTCACCGCCTATGTCAACGGCGCCTACACGGATGCCAAGTATGTGCGCTTCGTCGATGCGCCGTGTCCGCCCGAGCTGTCGGGCGGCACCACCGTCGGCGCAGGCCAGACCCCGTCTGCGCCCGGCACCCCCGGCGGTCTGAGCCCGGCCAACTGCGACATCTCCGGCCAGCGTCTGGCTGGGGTTTCCGAGTGGTCATTCTCCTTCGGCGCAGAGGCCAATGCACCGGGCAACGTGTTCGGACAGGCCGGCCAGTTCTATCTCGGCTATGACGGCAGCTACCGGTCGGACTTTTCGTCCAACGCATCACCTTCGGCGGCCACCCGGATCGACGGCTACAGCCTGTCCAATTTCCGCCTTGGTTTCCGTTCAGACGATGGCCTCAATGTCTTTGCGTGGGTGAGGAACGCGTTTGACGCCAACTATTTCGAGCAGCTCTTTATCGCGCCGGGCAACACCGGCCTGATTGCCGGACTGCCCGGAGATCCCCGCACCTGGGGCGCGACCGCCAGCCTCGCCTTTTAGCCCTGCCCACGCAGAGAGGACAGCCTCATGCCCGATTTCGCCGACCTGCTGCTCCAGATCGCCCCCTTTATCGCCATCGGCTTTGCCGCGCAGATGATCGATGGGGCGCTGGGCATGGCCTTCGGGGTCACGACCCAGACCCTGATGGTGAGCGCGATGGGCGTGCCCCCGGCGAGCGCCTCGGCGAGCGTCCACCTTGTCGAGCTGTTCACCACCGGCGCCTCGGGCATCAGCCATGTCTGGCACAGGAATGTCGACTGGGGGCTGTTCCGGCGGCTGGTGCCCTTCGGCGTGCTGGGCGGGGTGACGGGGGCCTATGTCCTCTCCAGCATCGACGCCTCGGCAGCGCGGCCTTTCGTCATGCTCTACCTCACGGGCATCGGTTTCTACCTGCTGTGGCGGGCGATCCGCCTGCTCGAGCCCCGCTTCGAGGACCCGCGCTTCACCCGCCCGCTGGCGCTGGTGGGGGGCTTCCTCGATGCGGCGGGCGGCGGCGGCTGGGGGCCGGTCGTCACCTCCAACCTGCTGATCCAGGGCGGCGATCCGCGCAAGGTGATCGGCACGGTCAACACCGCCGAGTTCCTGCTCACCCTGTCGATCTCCGTGACCTTCCTGCTCACCCTCGGTCCGGCGGCCTTCACGCTGATCACGCTGGGCCTGATCGCCGGAGGGATCGTCGCCGCCCCCTTCGGCGCGCTGCTCGCCAGCCGGGTCGATCCGCGCACGCTTTTGTTCGCCATCTCGCTGGTCTTGATCGCCACCAGTGCTTACAGCATCTGGAAGGCGTGGCCGATCCTCTAGGGGCGCGCACCCACGCCGGGGAACCGGGATGGACACCGAACTGCTGCTGATCTGCGCGCTCACGGGCGTGATCAACCTCATCGGCGCGCTCGCCTATGCGGCGCGCATCGCGGGCGTAAGGACCGGGCGCATCGCGCTGTCCTTTGCGCTCTTCAACGTGCTGCTTCTGGTGAGCCGCACCTCGAACGGCTTCCTCGGCCCCTTCCTCGCCAAGCGCATCGAGACCGCACTCGCCAGCGGCAAGGGCGACATGCTGCTGTGGGATCTGCGCCTCGTGCTGCTCGCTGCCGCGGCGGCGGTGGCGCTCGGGATCGTCCTGGTGCCGACCGGCCAGCGCGTCTTCGCCGCCGCGATCACCTCGTTCCAGCACAACCGCTCGACCAGCCGGCTCCTGCTGCGCAGTGTCACCCCCTCAGGCCTGCGCACCATCCGCGAGGCGGTCGCCATCCCGACCACCGAGACACTGCGCTCCCTGCGCGGCCCCAAGGGCGTGAGCTGGGGCGTGCTCGCCGCCAATGCGATCGCGCAAGGATTGCTCGCGGTCGGCGTCCTCGCCTCGCTCTACGCGGGCTACCTCGTGCCTGAATTCCGCGTCACCGCCTCGCAGATGACCGCAATCGTCAATGGCTTTGCCACGATCCTGCTCTTCGCCCTGATCGACCCGCAGATCTCCGCGCTCACCGACGATGTGGTCGACGGCTCGGTCTCCGAGGCGACTTTCCGCCGGGCCATGATCTGGGTCTCGCTGAGCCGCCTTGCCGGAACCCTCGCCGCGCAGGTGCTGCTGGTCCCCGCCGCGGTGGCCATCGCCTGGGCAGCGGGCTGGCTGTGAGCCTCTAGCCCGCCAGCCCCAGCGCCAGACCGCCCGCCGCGCACGCCGCCAGCAGCCGCAGCACCGACCACTTGGCCCCGAAAGCGAGGACAAGGGCCAGCGCTGCCAGAACGCCTGCCCGCCAATCGACGCTGGCAAGGTCGGGCCATGACAGCCGCAGCGGCCCTGCCTCCACCTCGCCCACGCGGGCGAACAGCACATGGAGCGCGAACCACGCGGTGAGGTTGGCGATCACGCCCACCACCGCCGCGGTCACCGCCGCGAGCCCGCCCTTGAGCCACACCGCCTGCCCCAGCCGGTCGATCCACGGCGCGAAGGCGAAAATCCACAGGAAGCACGGCGCGAAGGTCACCCACGTCGTCAGCCCGGCTCCGAGCAATCCGGCGACCAGCGGCGAGAAGGGCTCCGGCGCGCGGAAAGCAGCGAGGTAGCCGACAAATTGCGTCACCAGGATCAGCGGCCCGGGCGTCGTCTCGGCGAGCCCCAGCCCGTCCGCCATCTCGCCGGGCTGGAGCCAGCCGAAGCCCTGCACCGCCTCCTGCGCCATATAGGCAAGCACCGCATAGGCTCCGCCAAAGGTCACGATGGCGAGCTGCGAGAAGAAGGCGCCGATCTCCCACAGCACATGACCGCGCCCGAGCGTCGTGGCGATCAGCGCCATCGGGGCCGCCCAGATCGCGCCCCACACCAGCACCGACAGGATCGTCGTGCGCCACGGGTTCGCAGGCAGCGCGCCGCCCGCCTTGGTGGGCTTGAGCGCGAGGAGATCGGGCCGGGTCCGCGCGATCGCCATCCCGATCACCCCCGCCCCCAGCACGATCAGCGGAAACGGCAGGTCAAACAGGAACAGCCCGGCGAAAGCCGCCAGCGCCAGCCCCTTCTTCACCCCCGTGTCGAGCGCGCGCCCCGCAATCCGCAGCAGGGCCTGCACCACCACCGCCAGCACCGCGGCCTTCACCCCGAGGAACAGCGCCGCCACCCAGCCGAGGTTCGCCGCCAGCGCATAGAGCACCGAGAGCGCGAGGATGATACAGGCGCCGGGAATGACGAACAGCAGTCCGGCGGCAAGCCCGCCCTGCCAGCCGTGCAGCCGCCAGCCGATCCATGTCGCAAGCTGCTGCGCCTCCGGCCCGGGGAGCAGGTGGCAGAAATTGAGCGCGTGGAGATAGTCCTCCTCGGCGACCCAGTGGCGCTCCTCGACCAGCTCGCGGTGCATCAGCGCGATCTGTCCGGCAGGCCCGCCGAAGCTGAGGAAGCCGATGCGGGTGAAGACGCGCAGGAGATCGGCGAAGGATGGAGCCACGGCGATGTCCGCCGCGCGGGAAGGAGAAAGCGAAACGTCCGGTCCGGTCATGCCTACCTCGAAAATGCCCCCGCCTCGCGCATGGGGCGCGAGGGGGTGATGACGAGGCAACGCTTGGGCTTTTCTCGGCCTGGACGGGAGGTTGCTCGGCCCCGTGCGGCGAGAATTACCGGGCCGCGCGCAAGGCTGCAAGAGGGCAGATCGCGCTCTCGCCCGCCGCAGGCATCAGACCACGGCTTTGCGCCTGCGGTTCCGCTGGATGATGTTGAGCAGTTCCACCCCGACCGAGAAACCCATCGCGGCGTAGATGTAGCCCTTGGGCACATGGAAGCCGAAGCCGTCGGCGATCAGCACAAGCCCGATCATCACGAGGAAGGCGAGCGCCAGCATCACCAGCGTCGGATTGTGCTCGATGAAGTTGGCGAGCGGCGTTGCGGCAAAGAGCATGATGCCGACGGTGATGACGACCGCTGCGACCATGATCGGGATATCGTCGGTCATGCCCACGGCCGTCAGGATCGAATCCACCGAGAAGACGAGATCGATGGCGATGATCTGCACGATCACCGCGCCGAAGGTGGCGGTGGCGGCGGCAGCCACGCCCGGCGTCTTGTCGAGCAGGTCGCCCGAGGCGTCCCCGGGTTCCATCGAGTGGTGGATTTCCTTGGTCGCCTTCCACAGCAGGAACAGCCCGCCCGCCAGCAGGATGAGATCGCGGCCCGAGAAGGCGGTCTCGAAGCTCGCCTTGTTCGTCCCCTCGACCGGCGGGCCGGTGATGCCGAGATCGAACAGCGGCTGCTGGAGCGTGACGATCCAGCCGATCAGCAGCAAGAGCCCGATGCGCATCCCCAGCGCGAGCAGCAGGCCGAGCCGGCGCGCGCGTTCCTGCTGGTCGATGGGCAGCTTGTTCGACAGGATCGCGATGAAGATGAGGTTGTCGACCCCCAGCACCACCTCGAGCGCGATGAGGGTGAGGAGCGCCGCCCAGGCGGCCGGATCGGAGAGCAGCGCGAGAATATCCATTGGCTCCGTTTGCAACAGGCTGCCCGCCCGCGCAAGCCGGTCCCGGGCGGCCTGCGGCAGGGAGCGACACTGGCACGGCCCCGGCGCGGCACTGGCGCGTCACCGGCACGCGCGCCTGCCTTTTTCTTGACTTCGCGCCCCCTGCCGCCTAGTCGCCGCCCTTTCCTACATCCCACGATTCTTGCGAAAAGGCCGCCCATGGCACGCGTTACCGTTGAAGATTGCGTCGACAAGGTTCCGAACCGCTTCGACCTGGTGTTGCTCGCCGCCCAGCGTGCGCGCGAAATTTCGGGCGGCAGCGAACTGACCATCGACCGCGACCGCGACAAGAACCCGGTCGTGGCGCTGCGCGAGATCGCGGAACAGACCATCACGCCTGCGGGCCTGCATGAATCGCTGGTAACGGGTCTCCAGAAGATCCTGCCCGACGACGAGGACGAGGCGGACGAGATCGGTTCGCTCAGCCAGTCGGCCGAAGCGCTGCGGATCACCGCCTCGGCGCCGGCGCGCACCTCCTCGCTGGGCGGCGATTACGACGGTTAATCGTTTTATTTCAAATTGTTACGGCATTCCGGGGCGGTCTAGGCAGGGTCTAGGCCGCCCTTTGCATAGGCCTTGCGCGGTTTAGACCCCGTCCAGACCCCGTTTATCAGCCGGGTGACGCAGCGGGAGCTATCGCAAGCGCGGCAAAAGGGTTTATATCGCGCATATTCAGGGTCATGGGGGCGGGCGCGGCAATGGGCGACTTGGGGGACAGCATCGGCACGGTGATCGAAGGCGGCCTGCTGGGCCGTGCGGTGGAGCCCCATGCCGACAAAGCGGCAGGGCGACACGGCGCAGGGCAGGCGATCGAGTGCC
>JACCDK010183422.1_pt1 | contig 12810 bp, 11 predicted proteins | sample 7445871 | NCBI WGS metagenome assembly JACCDK01 (sample SAMN15323436, study PRJNA562643) | freshwater metagenome | isolation source: river surface water | place: USA:Blue River Watershed | collected 2017-08-15
ACTAAAAATTTGAGTTCTAGATTTCTTATCTGAGACATAAGTCAACATACTATTTAAAATAGTAACTAAATCAAAATTATTTTTAGGCTCTGTGTAATCTTTTGCATCAACAACTAAAGTTTCCGTGATATCATTGATATTCCAAACTTGCAAATTTTCATTGCATTTCTCAATCATGTTTTTGGAAATATCTGAAGCAATTATTTTACTAGGCTCAAAAAATTTTGCAATTTGATTAATTTCTCTACCCGTTCCACAACCAAAAATTTTAATGGCATTTACAGAACTTATTGAACCAAAAACAGCTTTTGCCTTTTCAAACAAAAATAATTCATGATCACTTGCTGCTTTTTCCCTGTCTTGAACTTCAATTACATTTCCGATTTCCCAGAATTCTTTATTTTCAATTTGCATGAGTTTACTTTTAACGTAGTCGATAAAATTAATAAAAACTATTCAACTATCCTGCTAAATCAATTTCTACCTAAAAACCTTTTTAATTATTGTTAATAATTTAGCTACAGTTTGTTTGTATGGCTTTAACCTTTTTTCAATCAAAACAAATATTTTAAAGCGAAAAGGCTTGAATACCCAATAACGAGTGTTCTCAAAAATATATAATTCACTGCCAAAACCTTTTTTAAATCGAATAACTCCATCGCTACCTCCTACAGAAAGATCATAACTTTTAAAGCCATTCTGAAGCGCGTATTTAATTAATTCATTATGCAAGTAAAATGGAACTGGTAAGTCTTGGTAGTCTTGGAGCGTCCCACCGTTGATGTAGGTCAATCGTTGACCACACTTAATCACAAAAATAGAACCAATTATCTTATTTTGATATACACATGTTGCAATTACCCCTTGATCTTTAGAAACATAGGCATGTAACGTGTTTTTCATTGATTCATAGGAACGTAATGAATACCCCTTGCCTTGAGCATTTTGAACAAAACATTCATATGCCTCAGCTATAGACTTTTCATCAGTTGCCTGCTCAAATTTGAAATCATATGAACTTGCTTTACTAATATTTCTTTTATGGTTGGAACTAAAATCTTGCGCTACCTCATCATAGGTTTTGTTAGATAAATCAATCAATCGAAAGCCCAATAGAGGAATCACATATTTGAATTTTATTCCTTCTAATCCCGAAAAATAAACACTATCCGATGAAATGTTTTTTAAAGTGTAATTATGAAAAGTAGTGCCGTCTTTAATGAAAGGTAAGTTGATTTGAAAACAACAACAATTGTTCTTAAGAGCATACCCTTTTAGTTCATTAATCACCGAATCAACTAAATGTTCTTGCGTTTCTATTAAAACGGGCCCGCAGGGAACAATTAAAAACTTAAAAATTGAAAATTTTGCAAACACTAATGCACAACCTCCCACAATAACATCATTTTCGGTAATTATAAAAACCTCAAAATCAAAACTATACACTTCATATGATTGCAACCAAATTGATGTTTGATTAAACAACCCTCTTTCCGTTGATTGAAGAAACTTATCCCATTCAACTAGCCAGCTTTGCTCTTTGGTAAAAAAAGATCTTATCATATTGCGCTTCTTGAAGGAATATTGTTATTGTTTTTAATAAAAATAATTCCGTTGGCATCCATATCAAAAAGGGTGTTTTGAAAGCTGTTGTAATAAGCTAGCAACTGACTTAATGTAGGATTCCAAATAGAATCATTATGAATTTTTTGCGACAAGTAACTAAAGTTTGATGCCGCAATTAGATTGCTTTTTGCATCTGAATTAAAGAGGCTCCCTGAATATTTTTTTGAATTAACCGAAAAGTAGGTATGCGCAATAAACAATCCAGAAGCATCAATCAAATTATCAATATTTTTGGGTGCTAAAGCCAAATTAAAATCAACCATTTCAATAGTTTGAAAAATGGTGAAATTTTTATTTTTGATTTTATGCTTAAAAAACACCGGACTGTATTTGGCAGCCTTAAATGTAGCTTTCTTAACTGAATTCCATTTTAAAACTACTCGTAATAACAACAAGGAAAGTGGCAGCAGGTTTTTAATTAATTTAACAATTACCGAAATGTCTTTTTTGTTGGAAATTGACTTTAAGCAAGAAACTACTTCAATATAATTTCGGATTCTATTTTCATTGTTATCATAATGAAAAATAATTGCTTTTACAATTGATGTTATTCGTTTTGAAAACGAAAATTCACTTAAAGAATTATAATAACTTATTAAATTAAATTGACTGTAATCCAATTGATTAATCACTCCATTAGTTGAAGTTCCGGAGTCGATGTAATTCCAAAGAATCGAAATATTTTTTTCTTCAAGTAGGGCTTCATACTTCTCTTTTGGTATGCCGTTATTTTGAAACAAAGAAAAATTATAGGGCTGAAAACCATGATCTATCCAAACCGGAATTTTTGAAAATGGCGGTTTAAAATCAGTAAATTCTGTTATTGCCACAGATTGATTTCGGATGGATTGGGTTAACGAATGGTATGCCAATTCATGCCCGTCTGCTATCCATTTTTCGAGTTCCTGCTTATCTCTTTCAAAAGATGCATTTTCTTCTCTTTTGGAAAAATGATTTAAGAAAAAACCTTTGGTGATTTTGATTCCTTTTTCTTTAAAAAATGCTCTTTGAAACTTTAAATTTTCTGCAGTATCAAAATCGCAATGATCGGTAAAGCAAGCTATTGCAGAAAACGGAATTGGTGACCGACTAATTTCTACTATTCCCTTATCAGAAATCAACAACTCTAAGTTATCAGAAAAATTAAAATCAGGCGTTGCTGAAACTATTTTTTTAATATTATTTTCATTACTATATTGAGTAATTGGAGCAGCAAAATCGGGGTTAAATCGCCATATTAATTGATTGGTTCGCGAAGCCTTAACCTCCCAGATTCCCCAGTTGCAATTGGCCTGAACATATATTCCGTTTTGCAAACGAATTGCTTTAGGTGAAAAATCATTCGCAATTCGGTCTTGAGAAATAGCAACCCAAGTATAATCGTGATTTCTGAAACTAATGATTGGAGATTCAAATTCGATTATTACATCAAATGAATTTAAATTTTCTGTAGTGAGGTTATCTAAAATAAATTTACAGTTTTTCATCCCATCAGAAATGAAATAATTAAAACTGCTGTAATTTAAATTAGGTTGTGCTATCATACATTATTCATTCGAATGAATTAATTATCCCTAAATTGTTTTTGATGATTGGTATTCCAAATAGCTGGATCTAATAAAGTATTTAAAAATAATGATGCGCTGTTTCCTTCTCCAAAAGAAAAGTTCCCTTTTTGAGGAGCATGAGAATCAACTATTTTCAAGGCATTTGAAATTGAATCAAAATCATAATCAACATTTATTATTTCAGAATCTAAGGCTCTATTATGTTGACGGGTTCCAATATTTATTGTCGGAACCCCATAATAAGGCGCCTCACGAACACCAGCGCTACTGTTTCCAATAATGAATTGAGCATTTTTTAACAGCGTTAAGAAATATTCAAATCGTAGGGATGGGAAAACTCGAAAACGGAAATTACTTGCTAATTCGGTATATTTAGAAATAATCTGTTGACTTCCCAAATCGTTATTTGGGTAAATTACAATGTAATTGTGCGTATCATCAAGAAGTGCGGCAACAAAATCATTGGCGTATTTTTCCATCTCGGCTACTTCAGTAGTGACTGGATGAAACATTACGATTGCATATTTTTCAAAATCAATTTGGTAGTATTCTTTAGCAATAGTAAGTTCGGGTAGGTTTTTGGAAAACATAATATCTACATCGGGCGAACCAATGGTATAAATGGAAGACTGTAATTCGCCCATTTGAACCAATCTATTGGCAGCATCTGTATTGGAAACAAAATGAATATGACTCAGCTTGCTCACGCTATGACGCAGCAACTCATCTACCGTTCCAGATAATTCACCGCCTTCAATGTGCGCTACTAAAATATTATTTAATGACCCAACAATCGCACCTGCAAGGGTTTCTACTCGATCTCCATGAACCACAATTAAATCGGGTTCAACTTGTTTGCAATAAGTAGAAAACCCTTCTATAGTTTTGGCCAAAGTCAAATCCATAGTAGTTTCGTGTGTGTGATTTTGGAAAGTATGTACATTTTGGAAATTACAACGCTGAATCTCAATTAAAGTCAAACCGTATTCTTCTTGCAAATGCATACCGGTAACAAAAACAAAAACTTCAAATTCGGAATTCATTTCCAAAATTGAAATCAGAGATTTTATTTTACCAAAATCTGCACGAGTGCCTGTTAAGAATACTATTTTCTTTTTATTCAAAATCATCAAAATCTAATTGTTCATCATTTTCGATTGTTCGAGTTGCTGTCTTTCCGAGTATATCATTAAAATGCTCGGCCAAAATTTTACCTGTTCCAGGACGTTTCACCCAAATATTTTCTTTAGTCAATTTTTCACCTTTTTGAATTGGAGCAATTGAACATACTGTTGCAAAAGCAAAGTCAATGGTGACCTGTTCCTCTTTGGCAGGTTCTTTAACACCGCCTCGCATTTGCCAAATTTCATTAGAAGACCCAATCAATTCTGCACACGCTTTTTCATCCATGCTACACACTATATCGGGTCCGGTACGTTGCATATGATCGGTAAAATGACGCTCTAAAATACTTGCGCCAAGGGCCACAGCACCAAGACAAGCATTATTATTTAATGTATGATCAGAAAGACCAAATACTTTATCCGGAAAAGCCTCATGCATTTGCATCATCGCACCATAGCGCACAAGGTGAGTTGGTGTTGGATATAAATTAGTGGTATGTAATAAAGCAACCGGTATTTTGTGCTTATCAAATAGGGCAACAGCTTTTTTTATACTTTCTATGGTATTCATACCCGTACTTAAAATTACTGGTTTCCCAAAAGTGCAAATGTGCTCCAATAATGGATAATTATTGCATTCTCCCGAACCAATTTTATAAGCAGGAATATCCATTTTCTTTAATCGATTGGCAGCGGCACGCGAAAATGGTGTAGAGATAAAAATCATCCCTTTACTTTCAACATAATTTTTAAGTTCAAATTCCTCCTCTTCACTTAATGCACAACGCTCCATAATTTCATAAATAGAAACAGTAGCATTGCCAGGAATCACTTTTTTGGCAGCACCACTCATTTCATCGGAAACAATGTGCGTTTGGTGTTTTACCACTTCCACACCTGCACGATGGGCAGCGTCTACCATTTCTTTTGCAACAGCAAGAGACCCTTCGTGATTGATCCCTATTTCGGCAATTACCAAGGGCGGATAATCTGGGCCTATTTTTCTGCCAGCGATTTCTATAAAACTATTCATTACTAGTTATTTACTATTAAGAAATAAATATTCTGCATAATCTAAATCTTCTTTCGTATCAATATCAACTTTACTAAAAACATGATCCACTAAATACGGAAATGCATTTTCTGTTATTAGTGTACCTTGTAAAATACTTAAAGCTTTGGATATATATAAAAGTCCGTTTTCAAAATAAAGCGGCTCTAAATCTTGACTCCTCTGCCCTATTTGATAATTGAAAGTAATGAATTTATTAGCAACTATTTTACCTAATTTATGATGATTAGAACTCACAGAAAAAAGGCTGTCACAATTATTGCTTAGATATTTTTCAAAACAATCTTTTAATAAATTTTCTGGCCGCAACGGATTCGTTGGTTGCAGCAAAAAAACATGTTCAACAGTTGTATTTAAGACGCTTAAAGCATGTTGAAGCGTAGTAATCGTAGGCTCTAAATCCCCAGAAATAGAACTTGGGCGATCAATTACTTGCGCTCCATATTTCAAGGCAATTTCTTTAATTAAAGCATCATCTGTTGAAACAAAAACTGCATCAATAATATCTTTATTTGCAAGAGCATAATTTATGCTATGTACCAACAATGGAATCCCTCCCAAAGAAAGAATGTTCTTGTTGGGCAATCTTTTAGAACCGCCTCTTGCAGGTATTATTGCTATATTTTTCAAATTAAAAGACCTTTGCTTCGTTAATTATACGATTCATGCCACTTCGCCAAGTTTCAAAAGTATATAAATTATTTGGCAATTCTTCAAAAGCAATTGGGTTAGTACAATATTCTGTTATAGCCAATTCCCATTCTGAACTATCCAATGGATTATTAATCAATTTTCCATATTTTCCATATTGCAACACTTCGGGCACACCTCCTAAAGCCGAGGCGATACAATAACACCCACAACTAAGCGCTTCGATCAAACTCAATCCAAAACCCTCTTCACAAAGAGTAGGGAATAAATATACATCTGAAACTTGATAGTATTTTGGCAATTCCGAATTGGGAATTTTGCCTAAAAAAATAACCCCAGGAATTTGTTCGGTTCTTGAACTTCCGATTATTAGGAGAATTCTGTTGGGCTCATAAATCGCATTCCATAAATCTAAAGCTACTTGAAGCCCCTTTTTTGGCCGATCTTGTGAACACCAAAGAAAAACTTGTTTCCCAGTTATATTTAATATTTGCTTTTGATTTTCTTTTTCAACTGTATCGAGTTTATAAAATTTATTAGCATCAATTGCATTGGGCAAAATGGAAACCATACAAGGTAAATCAGAGTAATAACGAAGATGCGCCTTATGACTATCTTGAGTCAGTAGAATTAATTCGTCAATATTTTGAAAAAAAACTAATCCCTTTTCTTTATCCAAGTAAGGTGGAAAACCATGATAAAAAAACTGGATCTTACAATTTTCTCTAATTTTTAATTTTTGTAGAAGTGAAACAATATCAGGCACTATTTTATAATTGTCTATTACTTGAATAATGTATTTTCCATCATTTTTCACTATTTTACTCAATGCAGCTAGTGCACTTAAATGTGATTTTTTATAGATTTTTGATTTTATCTTATCTATAAAACTATGAGATGTAAATTGGTATGTAATGTTATTGAACTTATTTTTTGGCTCAGGGCATATAAGATAATCAATCTCATGATTGCCTTCTAAATAATTTTTATAAAGTGTGGTCCAACTTCCTATTGAGGAGCTGGGTAATTCAATTTGAGATATTAATATTACTTTACTCAAAATTGTTTTGGTTTATTTATAAAAAAACGAATCATGAAATAAAATCGTTTGAAAATATAAAATAAATCCAAAACTGAATTTATAATCAAACTAGCTATTTCTTTAAAAAAAGATATCAATACATTCAAAAACGAATAATTGGTATGAAATAATTGGTAACCACCAATAACATCATTTTTATACCTAAAATATTTTTGCTTTCGATTTCTTTTTATTTGATAACAAAAAATAGAGGATACTATTTCTATATGGTATCCATTTTCAAGAACTCTTTTGGTCCATTCTTTATCTTCAAATGTTACAACATCATTTTTAAATGGGAATTTTTCCCAAACTCTTTTGCTAAAGGCAGAGCAGGCAAACATTAATCCGGCGCCATTAAAATCATCATTTGCGGTTACCCCTTCAATGTAATATTTATAATCCCGATCATAGTGAATGCAACGTAAACCAGCTAAATTGTTCTGATTTTGAAATTTTTGAAGGATCAATTTGAAAAAATCATGACTCACGGGATAACAATGGGCGCTAAACAAAACTACAATATCATTTTTAGCCGATTCTGCCGCTAGATTTGCACTTCCTCCATAGCTAAAATGCTCAATAGGAATGTATTTTGCTTTGTAACTTTCACAAATTTGAATCGTATTATCAATTGAACTATTATCAATGACAATTATTTCATCAATATCTTCATGATATCTATTTGTTAGATTTTTCAATAGAAATTCCAACGCTTTTTCTTCGTTTTTAGATCGAATTACAACTGATATCATTTATTTATTTTTTGAAAATAGATTTACTCCAACTATTTTTTTAAATACTAAATTTATTAAAAATTTGGTGTTGTTTAGGTTTTTATTGTTTTTTTGGATGGTACTAATTAATATTTTGAAAGACCCTAAATGTTTGACAAAAAAATCGGCATGTTTAACACTCATGTAATCATACATTTTATTTGCCAATTCATCATTTAAATTGGTAACCATAGAATCTTCTTTAGTTCTATAAAAGAATCCAACTTCTTCAATTTTCTTTACCTCACCTCCATTTTTTAGCATAGAAATCCAAAACTCCCAGTCTTCTAGTCCATAAACCATGGCAACATCATAACCTCCTATTCGTTCCCAATCTGATTTTTTATATATTGCTGAGCAGAAAATCATATTTGATATTGCTAAATTTTTTAATGAATAATCGGGTAGTTTCCACTTCTCATTTATTAGTCCGAATTTAAGCGCATTGCAATACACCACTTTCAAGTTATTGTTTTTTTCAAATTCTAGAAGTGCCAATTTTATATAATTTTCAGAAATTTTATCATCGGCATCTAGTGGGAGGATATAATCCCCAGTTGCTATTTTAATTCCTGAATTTCGTGCAGCACAAAGCCCTTCATTCGCTTTATAAACATACTTAAAGCGACTGTCTTTTTCAATCCATTTCGAAGCAATATCTTTGGTTCCATCTGTGGAGCCATCGTCAACAATAATGCATTCCCATGAAGCATGCGTTTGGTTTAATACCGACTGCAAACTATCATTCAAGTAGTTGCCTTGATTATAGCAGGGAACAATAATTGAAACTAATTTTTCCATTATAAACTGAGTTGACCATACAAATATATACTTTGTATGTTAATTCTTCGAATAAAAATAGTGAGTACTTTGAGACATACAATTCCAAAAAACAGAAATAGTTATGAAATAAATAGTAAATTTGATTCCAATTAAATCATATGAAGATAAAAAACATGTATCTTAAAATCATCAAACCTTTATTTGATTTTATTTTTGCTTTAATCGGGCTCCTAATTCTCAGTCCGTTATTTGCTATTATAACACTTATTCTCTCATTCACCAATAATGGTAAGCCCTTTTATTTTGACCGTAGACCAGGACTTAATGAAAAAATCTTTTTAGTTATTAAGTTTAAAACGATGAATGACAAAAAAGACAAAAACGGGGTGTTATTGCCTGATATGGAACGCACGACAAAAATTGGAAAATGGATTCGAAAAAGTTCGTTAGATGAAATTCCGCAGTTGTTAAATGTGTTAATAGGACAAATGAGTTTAATTGGCCCTAGACCACTTTGGCCCTCTTATTTAGAATTCTATTCTGAAGAACAAAAAAGAAGACACGCTATTAAACCCGGTATTACTGGCTGGGCGCAAATTAATGGCCGGAACTCCATTAGTTGGAAACAAAAATTTGAGTATGATGTGTATTATGTTGACCATGTTTGTTTATTAATTGATATAAAAATATTTTTTTTAACTATAAAAAAAGTCCTGTATCCAGAAGGAATCAATGCTTCGGAAGAAATTACAATGGAAGCATTTAACGGGAAGAATTGATTAATATATAGAAATCATAATAATTAATTAATATTTAATAAATTAGCCTATTATTTAATTAAACTTGATATAGTAATTACTACCTCATTGGGGAAAAATTAAAATGCATACAACTTCATTCTCAATAATTGAAAGCAACGATCCTAGATGGAAACAAGTTGTATCAAAATGTGTAAAATTTGATTTTTATCATACCCAAACGTATCATAATATTGAAAGCAAAGCAACTGAACGCCCGATATTATTGGCTGCATACTACAATGAAGCATTTATAGCATTTCCAATAATTATTAGACCGATTGAAAATACCCAATATTTTGATTGTACATCGGTTTATGGTTATGCAGGAGCAATAAGCAATAAAAAAATAAAAGACCTAAGCCAAGAACATATCGATTATTTTCAAAAAGAAGTATGGCAATTTTTTAAAAACAATAAAATAATATCTGCATTTTCCAGATTACACCCTTTAATTAAAAACAATTCTATTTTTTACAATTTTGGTGAACTTATAGAATTAAATAAGGTTGTAGTTATTGATTTAAAAGATGAAGAATGGATCCAAAAAAGCCACTATCGAAAATCAATATCCTATGACATAATACAACTTCAAAAAAAAGGTTTTGAAGTTTCAGAAGCAAAAACCAAAGAAGAGGTTGATGCTTTTATTGAAATATATAAGCAAACTATGTTTCGTGTAAATGCTAAAGAATATTATTTCTTTGACGAAGCTTATTTCAAAAAAATATTAAGTAACGAAGAATATAATTCTAAATTATTAATAGCTAAACATGAAGGAACTGTATGTGCTGGTGCTCTTTTTATTGTTACAAATAAAATAATGCAATACCATCTTGCAGGGACTTTAGACGAATACATAAAAGTTTCACCAATGAAATTAATTATTGATGAAGCTAGAAAAATTGGGACTTCTTTACAATTGGATTTTTTATTTTTAGGAGGGGGACAATCAAAGGATGAAAACGATTCTTTATATCGATTTAAATCGGGTTTCTCTAATTTAAATTATAGATTTCAAACATGGAACTTGATAATTGACATCAATACCTACAATAAACTTATAATTGAAAAAAATATTAATTTGGATTCCAACTATTTTCCTTTGTATAGAGCTACTGAAAATGAGGAATACAATACCTTTTTATTTGGCGCAAGCGGACATGCGAAAGTAATACAGGATATTTTAATCTTAAATAAGAAAAAAGTAGTTGGGATTTTTGATAACAATCCGTCTGTAAATGATTTATTAAATAGTCCGGTTTATAAATCAGAAGAATTAAATAGCTTAAGAAAGCCAAATGACAAGATAATTATTGCTATTGGAGATAATGAATTAAGAAAGAAAAAAGTAGATGAATTAGAGATAATTTTATACACTACAGCAATACACCCTAGTGCCATTGTATCTAATAATGCAAGTATTGGAGAGGGAACAGTAGTAATGGCATCTGCAGTTATTAATTCAGGAGCTAAAATTGGAAAACATGTAATAATAAATACTAGTGCTTTAATTGAACACGAATGTATTATTGAAGATTTTACACATGTATCACCAAAAGCTGCTTTGGCGGGAAATGTAACAGTTAAAGAAGGTGCTCAGGTTGGTATTAATTCATCAGTTAGACAAGGAATAACAATAGGAAAATGGGCTATTATAGGTGCTGGATCCGTAATAGTAAAAGATGTCCCTGATTATGCTGTTGTAGTTGGAAATCCTGGAAAAATAATTAAATACACTAATGAGTAAAGCTATTTTTGATTTTACTTTTGGTTTTTTATTATTGCTATTATTCTCTGCACTAATTTTGCTTGGATTTATTATTGCCACAATTGATACTCAGTCATTTGGCTTTTTCTTTCAAAAAAGAGTTGGAAAAAACGGAAAATTATTTCAAATAATTAAATTAAAAACCATACATCCAAAAAAACAAACAAGTTCATTTGTTGGAAAATTTCTTAGAAAAACAAAATTGGATGAGCTACCTCAATTATGGAATGTTGTTAGTGGCGAAATGAGTTTTGTTGGACCTCGACCTGATATTCCAGGATACTACGATAAATTAACTGGCGAGGAAAGGAAAATTCTATTATTAAAGCCTGGAATCACATCGGAAGCAGCAATAAAATATGCTAAAGAGGAGTCTCTTTTATCAAAACAAGAAAACCCATCCGAATACAATGATTTAGTACTTTTTCCAGATAAGGTAAAAATGAATTTAGATTATTATTATAACCATTCTATAGTTGGAGATATTAAAATAATACTAAAAACAATCGGCATTTAGAAAATAAAAAAAGTAGCTTATTTAGCTACCTTTTTTAATAATTACTTATTGAAGAATTGTTTTGTTTTTGACCAAATAGAATTTAAAACTCCATTTTCATTTGTTGTGTCCTGATCTTCATCAGATCCATAGCCATAACCATACCCGTAATTATAATTATAACGATATGAATAACCATAATTATAATTGTATTTATAGGAGTAACCATAAACATTCATCCAACCAATACTATTTACAATATAGGCCATACGTTTAATTTTTCCATCCTCATTTAGTCCTCTAGAATATTCTACTAATTGTTCTTCTGTAACATCAGCTCTAGTAACATAAACTACTAAATCTGCTAGATTTGCAATTAATAATGTATCTGTAACTAATAATGTTGGAGCCGAGTCTACTATTATGTAATCATATTCTTTTCTTGCCTCTTCTAATAAATTATCAAAACGTCCATTACTTAAAAGCTCAGCAGGATTTGGTGGAATTACACCTGAAATGATAACATCTAAATTGGGATTTTCTAATACTTTAGGAATGATAAGCGACTTATAATCAATACTTGAATTGAATAAATAAGAACTCAATCCAGCCCTTGATTTATCGATATCTAGGTATTTATGAATTTGTGGATTTCTTAAATCCGCACCAATTAACAATACTCTTTTCTTCATTTGAGTAAAGATTATTGCCATATTCATTGCGTTAAATGTTTTCCCTTCACCTTTTACACTTGATGTTGAGAATAGTACATATCCTTCTTTTCTTTCGTGAAACGGAAGTAGGAAATCGATATTTGTTCTTAAATTTCGATACGATTCTGCTAAAACGGAACGATCGTTTTCAGAAATGTGTTTATGTACTTGATGAATAAAAGGAATTTCTGCTAATACAGGAATTTTTGGAGCAATCCTTGAAATGTCTTTTCCAACATGTATTTTATTATCTAAATAAAAACGAATAAATAAGATAATGAACGGGATCAAAAACCCAATTAGCAATGCGAGCAAATATATTGTATTTCTATTAGGAGCAATAGGACCTCCA
>JACCDK010130320.1_pt1 | contig 12808 bp, 10 predicted proteins | sample 7445871 | NCBI WGS metagenome assembly JACCDK01 (sample SAMN15323436, study PRJNA562643) | freshwater metagenome | isolation source: river surface water | place: USA:Blue River Watershed | collected 2017-08-15
CCAAGCATCTCTCTTTCATACGAGAGCAACATTGCTTTTTCCCATTCACCGTCAGGGATGTCGAGTGCAACATTTGATACTGAGGTTGCTGACTCTCCCCCGAACAAATCGAATTGGCCAATAGCTTCTGCGCGTTTTGTTTCGATAACTGAATCAATAGCTTCTAGATAAACTGCCATCAAACCCTTACGAGTGTGACCGAGTGAATCGAAAGCTCCGGCTTTGATGAGCGATTCGATTGTTTTCTTATTGCATACCTGCGCATCAACTTTTGCTAAGAAATCTCCAAATGATTGGTAACGACCCTTTGCATCACGTCCGCTCTTAATGGATGCGACGACGCCTTCACCAACATTTCTGATTGCGGCCAAACCGAACCTGATGTCAGTTCCGCGTGGTGTGTATTCAGCATCTGATTCGTTGACATCTGGTGGCAGAACTTGAATACCCATACGTCGGCACTCGCTCAAATAGAGTGCGGACTTATCTTTGTCATCTCGCACTGATGTAAGTAGAGCCGCCATGTATTCGGTTGGATAGTTAGCCTTTAGATAAGCAGTCCAATACGACACAACACCGTAACCTGCACTGTGTGCTCTGTTGAAGGCGTAATCAGAGAACGGAATGAGAACATCCCATAGACGTTTGATTGCTGCATTGCCAAAACCATTTGCTTTCATGCCTGCTTCAAAAGGAACATATTCTTTATCAAGAATTTCCTTGTTCTTCTTTCCCATTGCTTTGCGCAATAAATCTGCTCGACCTAGAGAAAAACCTGCGACTTTTTGAGCAATAGCCATAACTTGTTCCTGATAAACAATGAGGCCGTATGTGTCTCCCAAGATCTCGTTGAGGACTTCAGATAACTCAGCGTGAATCGGTTCGACAGGTTTACGTTTATTTTTTCTATCCGCATAGTTGTTATGTGCGTTTTCGCCCATTGGTCCCGGGCGATATAGCGCAATAACAGCTGATATGTCTTGGAAAGAGTCAGGTGACATGCTGCGCAATAGTGCGCGCATTGGGCCACCATCTAATTGAAAGACTCCTAATGTGTCACCGCGAGAGAGAAGCTCGAATGTTTTTTTATCATCGAGTGTGAGATCTTCAAGAACAATGTCTACGCCCTTATTTGCTTTGATATTCAAAAGCGCATCATCTAAGACCGATAAATTTCGAAGTCCCAAGAAATCCATCTTGAGTAAGCCCGTTGCTTCGCATGCACCCATATCAAATTGAGTGATGATCGAGCCATCAGCTTCACGGCGATGAATAGGAATAACATCTAGTAAAGGCTCACGAGAGAGAATCACGCCGGCTGCGTGTACACCCCATTGACGTTTAAGTCCTTCAAGACCCATTGCGGTATCAACAACTGTCTTTGAATCAGGATCACTTTCGTAGAGAGTTCTAAACTCTCCTGCTTCTGAATATCTGTCATCACTTGGATCAAATACTCCAGCGAGTGAAATATCTTTTCCCATAACGGAGGGCGGTAACGCTTTAGTTAGTTTTTCACCAATGGCATATGGGTAACCAAGCACGCGGGTGGAGTCTTTGATTGCTTGCTTAGATTTGATGGTGCCGTAAGTAATAATCTGTGCAACACGATCTTCACCGTATTTTGTAGTTGCATAGCGAATCATTTCGCTGCGACGGCGTTCATCGAAGTCCAAGTCAATATCTGGCATCGAAATACGTTCTGGATTTAGGAAGCGCTCAAAGAGCAAGCCGTGTTCTAATGGATCAAGACCGGTAATTCCGAGTGCGTATGCAACCAATGAACCTGCTGCAGAACCACGACCAGGACCAACTCGGATTCCAACTTTCTTCGCATGTGTAACAAGGTCTGCAACAACTAAGAAGTACCCAGGAAATCCCATTTTGATCATGACATCTAATTCATATTTCAAACGTGCGCGATGTTCATCAGTAACCCGCGCACCCATTCGCTCTTGCAATCCTCGTTCTGACTCTTTGATGAGCCATGAATCCTCTGTTTCACCCGCAGGTACTTCAAAGCGTGGCAATAAGTTTTCGCCTTCGCGTAAAGTGACATTGCATCGCTCGGCAATCAAAAGAGTGTTGTCGCAACTTTCGGGAATCTCCTTAAAGAGCTCACGCATCTGTGCGGGGGTTTTGAGATAAAACTCATCGTTATCAAATTTAAAACGCTTAGGGTCTGCCAGGGTCGAACCAGATTGCACGCACAAAAGAGCTTCATGAGATCTTGCGTCTTCATTGAATGTGTAGTGCAAATCATTTGTTGCAAGTAGCGGCAGTCCAAGTTCCTTACCGAGTTTGAGTAGATCGGCTTTCACGCGAGATTCGATATCAATTCCGTGATCCATTATTTCAAGATAGAAGTTTTCAGCACCGAAGATATCGCGATAATCAGATGCGGCCGCCATGGCTTCTTTAAATGCGCCCATACGAAGACGTGTTTGAATTTCACCACCCGGACATCCTGTTGTTGCAATTAATCCTTTTGAATACTTTGTGAGTAATTCACGGTCCATACGCGGTTTGTAGTAATAGCCTTCGAGCGAGGCAAGAGATGAAAGCCGAAAAAGATTTGAAAGACCTTCATTGTTTTCAGCCAAGATCGTCATGTGCGTATATGCACCACCACCGGAAACATCATCTTCTCCGCCATCGGCCCACTTAACTCGTTTTTTCTCAAAGCGAGATTCGGGTGCAACGTAGGCTTCGATTCCAATAATTGGTTTTACGCCAACTTTTTTTGCTTGCTTATAAAAGTCAAAAGCACCGAAAACATTGCCGTGATCTGTCATGGCGATTGCCGGCATCTCCTGGCGCGCTACTTCAGCAACTAGGTCAGCAACCCGCGCAGCACCATCGAGCATTGAATACTCGGTATGAACGTGAAGGTGGGCAAAAGATGACATCGGTGGTGAGATTAGTCGTTAAGGAAGAACTGCGCTTGAAAGCAACGCCAGAGCATTTGTGAGATCAGCAGGGTATGGCGCATTAAAGGTTAAGCGCTCTGCCGTTACTGGATGCGTGAGTTCGAGTTGCATCGCGTGTAACCATGGACGAGTCATTGATAGTGAGGCGGCAAGAACTGGATCTGCACCGTAGGTCAGGTCGCCCACGAGTGGATGGCGTAGCGCTGAGAAGTGAACTCGAATCTGATGAGTACGACCGGTTTCAAGTTCTACTTGAACTAATGAAACGCCACGGTAAAACTCAATTACTTCGTAATGGGTAATGCTCTCTTTTCCATTGGCAACAACAGCAAAACGGTGATCTTCTTTTGGATGACGATCAATTGGTGCATCGATTGTTCCGGTACTTGGATCCATGTGTCCTTGAATGAGTGCATGGTAAATCTTTGTAACCGTGCGAGACTTAAAAGCATCTTTAAGAAATGTGTATGCCTGGTCCGTTTTTGCAACAACCATTAATCCACTTGTTCCAACATCTAAACGATGCACGATTCCGGCTCGCTCAGCTGGACCACTGGTTGAAATTGTGTAACCCGCAGCAGTCAGTGCACCAACAACTGTTGGACCTTCCCAACCAGGACTTGGATGAGCAGCGCAACCAACTGGTTTATCGATGACAACTATTGATTCATCGTTGTAAATAATTGATAAGCCTGGGATTGGAGTAAGTGGAATTGGTTCTGGGTTCTTTTCTTCGGGCATCAAGACTTCGATAATTTGTCCCGCAGCAACTTTGTCAGACTTAGCCATGGCTTTTCCAGAAGTCGTGATGTCGCCATCTTCTAGGAGTCGCACAACTGCGGTTCGAGAAAGACCAAGGACTCGAGTCAGCGCGCTATCGATGCGCTCACCTGCTACGCCTTCAGGAACAGACAGGGTTCGTGATACTCGGCTCATTTTCAACTCTGATCTTTTGGTGAAATCGGTGAAATATCTCGAATAGTAAGGACTACTGCGATGAATGCTGCAATCACAATAGCGCTATCTGCGATGTTAAACACTGGCCAATTAGGTATTTGAATCCAGTCGATTACGTGACCTTGCAAGAAGCCAGGCTCGCGGAAAATTCGATCCGTGAGATTTCCAAGAATTCCACCGAGTACTAGACCGCAAACAACTGCCCATCCTTTAGAAGTTAATTGAGTTGCGTAACGAATGATGATTACTAAAACTGAGAATGCAAAGATCGTAAAGATAATCGTGCTTCCTGCGCCGATTCCGAATGCGGCTCCAGGGTTTTTCACAAAAGTAAGTTGTAGAAAAGTTCCTAGAACTTCGACATTTGCTCGCGAAGATAGGACATTGACAGCCCAGACTTTTGTTCCTAGATCAAATAACCAGACAACCCAGGCGATGAGATACAGCGAGCGCCACGGGCGCATTATTAGCGCCGTTCCTCTTTCTGCTTGCAGAGCATGCAGAGTGTTGCGCGTGGGAAAACTTGAAGACGTGCTTTGCCAATCGGTGCACCACACTCTTCGCAATTGCCGTACGTCTTGGTATCAATTCGCTCAAGAGCTCGTTCTGTTTGTAAAACCATGTCACGCGCATTGATCACAAGAGACATCTCGTGTTCGCGTTCAAATGTCTTGGTGCCGGCATCTGCCTGATCATCTCCTGCGCCATCTCCAGCGTCGGCAATGAGTGCATCCATTTCACTCTCAATTGCAGCCAGTTCGGCTTGAAGTCGTACTAATTCTTTTGCTAATTCGCTACGAATCGCCTTGAGCTCTGCGGCGTTCCATGCTGCCTCACCATCAGAGACGACAACAGGAGTCGGTGCCTGCTTAATTGGTTTAAGGGGGGCAACTTTCTTTCCACTCTTTATCGGACGCGCAGGAGGCGGCATAACTAAGCGACGCTCTTCAATGACAGGTGTGTTTTGTGGAGCGACAATAGTTTTTACACTTACTGTTTGTGATTTCTCATCAACAGTCAGGGTTGTCTTAGAAGGAAATGGTCGGCCAGGATTTTTCTTTACAGCTTTTGCTGGCGCTTTCTTAGCTGGTGCCTTCTTGGCAGGTGCTTTCTTAACTGGAGCCTTCTTCGCAACTTTTTTAGCCGGAGCCTTTTTCGCCACCTTTTTTGCAGCCTTCTTGACTGCTTTCTTGACGGCTTTTTTTATCGGTTTCTTCGGCACGCCGCGCACCTTATGCCGATTAGCGCGTGAGTACCAACTTCGCCACGAAGAAAGTTACAGATGAGCATGGAATAGACTTCCCCTCTTATGTCCTTTCGCCCAATTCCAGCCCAGATTGATCTACCAGCAATGGAGCACTCGATCCTGGATTTTTGGCGAGCCAATGGAGTATTCGAAGAATCTGTGACTGGTCGGCAAGGTGCACCGACGTGGACATTTTATGAAGGCCCTCCAACTGCAAATGGAATGCCAGGTACGCACCACATTGAAGCTCGCGTATTTAAGGATGTCTTTCCACGCTTTCACACAATGAAAGGCAAACAAGTTGTTCGTAAAGCTGGTTGGGATTGTCACGGACTTCCAGTTGAGATTGCTGTTGAAAAAGAGTTGGGCTTTAGCGGCAAAGGTGACATCGAAAAATTTGGTATCGCACAATTCAATGACAAGTGTCGCGAATCTGTCACACGACACGTAGATGCTTTTACTGCGATGACAAATCGCATGGGTTTCTGGGTTGATTTTGATGAGGCGTATTGGACTATGGCACCTGCCTATGTCGAAAGCGTGTGGTGGAGTCTTTCTCAGATTCACAAAAAAGGTTTGCTTGTTCAAGACCATCGTGTTGCGCCATATTGCCCACGTTGCGGTACTGGGTTATCAGATCACGAATTGGCGCAAGGCTATGAAACTGTTACTGATCCATCTGTCTATGTTCGCTTTCCAATTACATCTGGTCCTCTTCAGGAAATTGGTGCGGCGCTTCTCGTCTGGACTACAACTCCATGGACCTTAGTTTCAAACACAGCTGTGGCCGTTAACCCTGTGGTTACCTACGTTGCCGCCGAAGTAACGCATGAAGAAAAAACAGAAGTTTTAGTTATTGCCGAACCGCTTCTTGAAAAGTTACAGGGCGATGTAAAAATCCTGAAGAAAATCAGTGGCAAAGACCTTGAGCGCACAACATATTCACGTCCATTTGATTTTGTAGAAATCCCAGACTCTCACTTTGTTGTATTAGCAGACTACGTAACAACAGAAGATGGAACCGGATTAGTTCACCAATCCCCTGCTTTTGGAGCTGATGACTTGCAAGTGTGCCGTGCCTACGGATTGCCTGTTGTTAATCCTGTTGCCCCCGATGGTCACTTCCTTGCAGAAGTTGAACTAGTTGGCGGAATGTTTTTTAAGGATGCAGATAAGCCACTAGTGAAAGAGTTAAAAACTCGTGGACTCTTGTATCGCCACCAACCATATGAGCACTCATACCCTCATTGCTGGCGCTGCCACACAGCACTTATTTATTACGCACAACCATCCTGGTACATCCGCACAACATCGATTAAAGATGAACTCTTGCGAGAAAACGCGGCAACGAATTGGTATCCAGAAACGATTAAAACTGGTCGATACGGTGATTGGCTAAATAACAATATTGACTGGGCGCTCTCTCGTAATCGTTACTGGGGAACTCCACTTCCTATCTGGCGCTGCGAAAACAAACACGAAGTATGTATCGAGTCCCTTGCAGACCTTGGTGCGCGTGCAGGCCAAGAGTTATCCAACCTCGATCCACACCGTCCATTTGTTGATGACATCACTTTCAAGTGTTCCGAGTGCACCGAAACGATGGTCCGTGTTCCAGAAGTTATCGATTGTTGGTATGACTCCGGTGCGATGCCATTTGCTCAATGGGGCTATCCGCATCAAGAAGGCAGTAAAGAAAAATTCGAAGCTTCATATCCTGCTGACTTTATCTGCGAAGCTATCGATCAAACTCGCGGTTGGTTTTATACCTTGATGACGATTGGAACGCTTGTTTTCGATAAGTCATCTTATGAAAACGTCTTATGTTTGGGACACATTCTTGATAAAGATGGTCGCAAAATGAGTAAGCACCTTGGAAATGTTATTGAACCAATGGCGTTGATGGATCAACACGGAGCAGACGCTGTTCGTTGGTACATGTTGGCTGCAGGCTCTCCTTGGTCGGCTCGTCGAGTTGGCCACGATGCAATTAGCGATGTTGTTAGAAAAACTCTTCTCACTTATTGGAACACCATCTCTTTCCACTCTCTCTACGCACAGGCATCTGATTTTGATCTTTCGCAATCGCCTGCTCGAAATACACGCCCAGTCATGGATCGTTGGATTATCTCTGAACTCTCACTTCTGATTAATGAAGTTGAACGTTCTCTAAGCAACTTTGATTCACAAGGTGCAGGAAAGGCCCTTGCGCAATTCATTGATGACCTTTCAAATTGGTATGTCCGTCGCTCACGTAGACGCTTCTGGGATGGTGATGTGGCAGCTCTTGCAACTCTTCACGAATGCCTAACAACTTTGACCCAACTGATGGCCCCGATGGTTCCTTTTATTTCAGAACATGTCTGGCAAGAACTTGTACGCCCAGTTAACCCATCTGCAGCAAAATCAGTACACCTTTCAGATTTTCCTGTCGCAAATCAAAGTGATATCGACACAGTACTTTCAGGACAAGTTGCACTCACAAGGCGCATTGTTGAACTAGGACGCGCAGCTCGCGCTGAATCTGGAATCAAAATTCGCCAGCCACTTCAAAGAGCCCTCATCGCTGCAAGCGGTTGGTCAGCGCTACCAAGTGATATGCGCGAGCAAATCGCAGATGAATTAAATGTTGCAGACCTTGCAGACATCGCAGATGCTGATGGAGATTTAGTTGATATTTCTGTTAAAGCGAACTTTCGCTCCTTGGGTGCAAAGTTTGGTGGCGAAGTTCAGGCGATTGCCAAGGCAATTGCAGCCATAGATGCCACAGCTCTTGTTAAAACTCTTCGCGCTTCAGGCAGCGCACAAGTTGGCGGCTGGAGCATTGAATTAGATGACTTGGTTATCACTGAAGTTCCTCGCACCGGCTGGATGGTTGCGAGCCACGAAGGCGAAAGTGTTGCGTTGGATCTTGAACTGACTCCAGCACTGATTGCCGCCGGAAATGTTCGGGAAGTTATTCGCTTTATTCAAGACGCACGCAAAACAAGCGGCTTTGATATTTCAGATCGCATCACTGTGGCGTGGAATGCTCCTGATGAGATTGTCACTGCAATCGAGTCTGCGCAAGAGCACATCAGCGCCGAAGTTCTAGCAACTCAATTCACAAGAGATTCAAGCCTGCCGGTACTAGATAGTGAAATTGGATTTAACGCAAAACTAGTGAAGAGTTAAATTAGCAAAACAAGCGGCATTAACAACTGCACCGCAAAGAAGAGCACGATAAAAGATAAATCAATTGATGCGCCACCTAAGCGAAGCGGTGGAACAAATCGGCGAACGAAGTTCATTGGCCGATCTGTGATGGTGTAAATAGCCTCAACCAGAATCAAAATGATTCCGCTTGGTCGCCATGATGGTTTAAACATTCGGACGTAATCAAGAATCAAACGTCCCAACAATGCAAATAAAAATATTTGCAGAATTAAATGAAGTATCGATCCGATACGTAACATAAATTAACTATCAGCTCTGATTGAAAAAGCTTGCTTCAGCTGCAGCAGCTTTGTCTTCGCTACTTACCTTGACGTTTGCAGGTGAGAGTAGGAAAACTTTTGATGTCACGCGTTCAATTGTTCCGTTGTGACCGAATACGAGTCCACTTGCAAAATCCACAAGGCGCTTGCGCTCTGCTTCGTCCATGTCAGTTAAGTTAATGATGACTGGATTTCCTTGACGATAGTGCTCACCGATTGTGCGCGCTTCGTTATAAAAGCGTGGGTGCAAAGTAATGATGCGATCAAGAGTTGGAAGATCTAATTGCGGAGAGCTCTCTTGATTAAACACGGGTGCAATATGGCGTGGTTCGCGAGTACGAATACGTACATCAGGAACGCGAGTAGATGGTGCTTCTACTGTGCTCTGGATTTCTGGGTCATCAACTAAACCTAGGTAGTTTGCGACACGGCGCATTGCATTCGACATGGTTAAAAGGTTACTGGGGGGTTGGGCGTGAACCGAGGATTGAACTACCCACCCGAATATGTGTCGCACCATAGGAAATGGCAGATTCAAAGTCATTACTCATGCCCGCAGAAAGGGATGTGGCCATTGGATATGAAGCCTTAAATCCTGCGTGAATAGCGGCTAGGTTTTCAAATGCTTGATCACTGGAAACTCCCAATGGGGCAACTGCCATCAATCCCATTAAATCTAAATTTCTAGATTTCAGTACCCAATCTGCGAGTTCGGATAGTCCACCAGGTGCTGCCCCGCCCCTGCCTTCTGCGCCATCTAAGGAAACTTGCAAAAAAACTCCGATGCGATGAATCGCAACTTTATCTAGTGCCTGGATATGTCGAAGCTCATCGAGTGAATGAATGACATTCGCCCACGAAGCAATTGATTTCAACTTATTGCTCTGAATCTGTCCTTGAAAGTGCCAGGTTCCAGGTATGGCTGCTGCCTTTGGGGCAGCATCTGAATCTCGATTTTCGCCGTAATGATGCACATCAAGGCTAGCCAAAATGTGAACATCGCTGACTGGAAAAGTTTTCGTAACCGCAATTAGTGTGATCTCATCATTTTTTCGTCCGGCCGAAATGGCGGCTTGTTTAACCTGCTCGCGTACGCGATTTAAATTACTTGAAATCTCGTCATAGCGTGAAGTCATAATCTAATTAAACCTGCCTGACGTCCGGTGCGATGGGATTTACGGTAGGAAAACAGGTCCGGATCTTCATTGGTGCATCGAGAATCAACAGTGCACGCAACTGATAAAGATTCAAGATCGGCTATCAAAGCTTTAGCAAGATCTAAAGCTGGAGTTTTTCTCGCGGTGCTAGACCGAGCCAAAGGATATAGACCTATAACTTCATCAAAGGTGTTTTGATCCACTTCATAACAGGTGCCGCAAATTGATGGCCCAAGTTTTCCCGTGATTGTGGTGGCCCCTAATTCCTGCATTGTTTGCAGAGTTTTTCGTGCCACACCATTTACTAAACCTCGCCTACCAACATGTACTGCGGCAACCACATTGGCACTTGAAAGCAATAATGGAATGCAATCTGCCGTAAGTACCGCTAAAGAGATTCCGGGGGTTGCAGTGACAAGCGCGTCGCATGTTGGGCTTTCTTGATCAGAATTCGTAATGATCTGCACGGTATTTCCATGCACTTGATTCATGTACATCGTTGGTCCGTGCTGTGAAGCGATAAGTTCGCGATTCTTTGAAACTGATGCAGGATCATCTTGAACATGTAGAGCTAAATTAAGGGAAGAAAAATCGCCTTGGCTATATCCACCAAGGCGATCTGTGAAGAATGTAAAGCTCACTCTTATTTCATGAAGTCTGGAACATCAATTTCATCTTCAGCAACTAACTCTTCAAATGTCACACGTGGACGAGGAGTTAGATCTGCTTCAAGATCGAGTGCTACCGCGAGTGGATCGTTGCTTGGCACTGGGTTGGCGTTACCAGCCAAGGTTGCAGCATTGATCACTGGCACAGAAACCTTCTTGGGTTCTCCCCCATCGAAACCGGCGGCAATAACAGTGATTCGAACTTCATCACCCAGTGCGTCATCAATAGTTGTTCCAAAAATAATTTTTGCGTTGGGGTGAGCTGCGGCTTGTACAAGTTCGCACGCTTCGTTGATTTCAAAGAGTCCTAGATCAGAACCACCAGCGACTGAAAGAAGTACTCCCATTGCCCCATCAATTGATGCTTCAAGTAATGGACTTGAAATTGCAAGTTCAGCTGCGCGAATTGCGCGGTTCTCACCGCGAGCAGATCCGATTCCCATGAGTGCAGAACCTGCACCTGTCATAACTGTTTTAACATCTGCAAAGTCAAGGTTAATCAATCCTGGTTGTGTAATTATCTCTGTAATTCCTTGAACGCCTGAGAGAAGAACTTGATCGGCACTCTTGAAGGCATCGACTGCCGTAATTGAACGATCTGAAATTGCTAACAGACGATCATTTGGGATAACGATAAGTGTGTCTACTTCAGAACGCAGTGCTTCGATTCCTTCTTCTGCTTGGGCAGTACGAATCTTTCCTTCAAAACTAAATGGCTTGGTAACAACACCAATTGTTAGTGCGCCAATTTCTCGTGCAATTTTTGCAACTACAGGTGCACCGCCTGTTCCTGTTCCGCCACCTTCACCTGCGGTAACAAATACCATGTCTGCACCGCGCAAAATTTCTTCAATTTCATCAATGTGATCAAGTGCTGCTTCGCGACCTTTTTCAGGTGCAGCGCCTGCACCAAGTCCACGAGTTGATTTGCGACCAATATCTAACTTCACATCAGCATCACTCATTAACAAATGTTGTGCATCAGTATTAATTGCAATGAACTCGACGCCTTTGAGTCCGACATCAATCATTCGATTAATTGCATTAACTCCACCGCCACCAATTCCAACAACTTTGATGACAGCTAAATAATTCTGCGGTGAAGCCACGGTACTCCTCCTTGAGAACGGTAAACCTCGAGTTGAGATTTAGTGTTCTCTCTTATGCGTGAGGTGAAAGTAAAGCGAATTAACTCCGTAAGCAAACATCGCCACGAATTATTTTTAAATTATTTTCTCACTTAACAATCGGTGCATGTGGTGCGGATACATCAACAGTTGAAATGTTTTTGTTCTCGGCTCGTTCTATAAGTGCTTTAAATACTTTGATTTTTAGATCTATTTCCTGCGCATCTCCAAATCGAAGTGTGAGGTTTCTGTTCTGCCCGTCCACGATCATTGAAAAATCATTGGCACTTCGGGCACTCATAGAGGTGATGTTCTGGCGAAAATCCACGGGCAAGGAGGCGAAGAGTTTGGCAGCCGATAATCCAATTTCAGCCGTGGGTGCACTCAGTTGTGGCACTTGGACAGGTGCTCCAACTGGATCAAATACCGTGCCAGTTGAATCTATATATCGGCCTGCAAAGGCACCAATTGGTTCTCGCGGTGTGACTGAAATTGTTACAGAGTTTGAAAACCAGTTACGCGAAACCTGCGCCTCTGCAACCCATGAGAGCGAAGTGATGTTGCGTGCATTTTGTCGAGGTTCGATACGTGCAAGCTTGGTACCAATGAGCTTTCCAACTTTTCTTTCAACAGCCGAAATTTGAATTGGGTTGGTTATGCCGCTGTATTCGACTCGTTTAACGGTGAATACAGAAGACCATCCCAATAGATATACAAGGGAAGAAACCAAGATCACGGAGATGAAGACTTTAAGTATTCGTGGCATCGTCAAAAGTTTTAGTTGCTCGCGAAGCGTTTGGTTAGTCCATCAACAATTATGGGTCCAAGGGAAGAAACATCGCCGGCGCCAAGAGTCATGATGACATCGCCTGGTTTTGCCATGTCAATTATCGAATCCGTTGCATCCACAAAGTTTGGAACATACTTACCATTTGTCATCGATTGCGATATTGCTTCGGAACTCACACCCGGAATAGGTTTTTCACTCGCTGCATAAACTTCAAGCAACGTTACATCATCGGCAACAGATAGAGCTGATGCAAACTCGGACATAAATGCTTGAGTGCGCGAATATCTATGGGGTTGAAAAATAACTAGTAGACGACCATCTCCTGCGTAGCGTCTGGCTGCATCAAGAGTTACACGAATCTCGGTTGGGTGATGTCCATAGTCATCAATTACTCGAATGCCATGAACTGTTCCCTTTAATTCAAAGCGACGACCTGTTCCAGCAAAAGATGCTAGCC
>JACCDK011795314.1_pt1 | contig 12808 bp, 15 predicted proteins | sample 7445871 | NCBI WGS metagenome assembly JACCDK01 (sample SAMN15323436, study PRJNA562643) | freshwater metagenome | isolation source: river surface water | place: USA:Blue River Watershed | collected 2017-08-15
ATGCTGGGCAACGAGAACACCAAGGGGCTGGCGGCCATTGCCAACATTTTTTGGCCAAACAAGCGACGTGAGTGATGCATAGAAATGTCTCCTTTTTTGTTGGCACATTCTTACCTCGCCATTCATAACTATCTAATGATTTTTTGTACTACATTCATAACTAAATTAGAAACTAATAATTTGCCATGAACAGCATCGATCGTGTCTTACGCTCCAACCTGAAGCTCAAACATTTGCAACTGCTGGTGGCACTGGACCAATTGCGCCACCTGGGCAAAACGGCAGAGTTTTTGGCCATCACACAACCTGCAGTGTCTAAAACTTTGGCTGAAATCGAGCGCTTATTTGACCTCACGTTGTTCAAGCGTTCTACCCGCGGCACCGAACCCACCCCCTATGGCGAGAGCGTGGTGCGCTTTGCCAAAAGCGTGCTGAGCGAATTTGAACGCACCAAAGAAGATCTCCAAGCCACAGCCACGGGCGCCTCTGGCAAAACCAATGTGGGGGCCATGGTGGTGGCCATGCCCACGTTGCTAAGCCCTGCGATTCAACAACTTAAAAACAACTCAAAAACAACTCGCGTCTTGGTGGAAGAAGGTGATCTGACGCGTTTGCTCCCTAGATTGCGGCGTGGCGAGCTTGACGTCTTGGTGGGGCGATTAGAGCCAGGCTATGCCGCCCCAGACTTGCAAACAGAAGCCTTGTACAACGACCCCATGTGCCTCGTGGTTCACAAGCACCACCCGCTGGCCAAGAAGAGAAAAGTGACATGGACGGCGCTCAGCGAATGGCCGTGGGTGGTTCCTCCGCCATGGGCCTCTTCACGCACCAAGCTGGTACAGATCTTTCACCAGCATGGACTGAACCCACCTGAGAACTTGATCGAGACCGCCTCTTTTTTGGCCATCTTGAATGCGGTGACAGAACAAGATGCAATAGGGTTTGTCGCCCGCGAAGTGGGTCTGCACTTTGAACAAAAGGGGTTGTTCAAAATCTTGCCTATGTCACTCCCGATGGAATTGCCACCGATCGGTCTGATCACGCTGCGCGGGCAGGAGCCCTCACATGCCACTCACGCACTCATGATGAGTTTGCGAAAGGTCGCCTCTTGCTCGCGTCGGAACACCACCGCTTGATGGGTGGCGTCATAGTTCACGTCATCCCAGGTCACCACTTGACCCGCGGGGATGTCGTGCTTGAGGGTCATGTTGTGCGCCAGCCCGATGGGTAGTGCATGCATGCGCAGTGAATCTGCGGTTTGCATCAAGCGTCCATACACCGTGAAGCCGCCCTCACCATCGAGCTTCTCGCCCTTCTTCAAGTCCCGTTTGGCGGTGGCGCCCACATCACCTCGCCACTCTCCGGTAGCGCCCGTGGCTTCTTGACGCACCGCAATGCTGGCGACCGAAATACCAAGTTCCAGACCAATCAAGTGATAGGGTTTGTACATGGCAGCGTACTTGCCCGTGGCATCCGTCAACAGACCGTACTGTTTGAAGCAGTCCATCACATATCGACTCGGCGCTTCAAAAACGGCATAGACGCCCCATCGCAAATCTCGGAACACAGGGCGACCATCGCGTTCAATTGACGACACGACTTCGACCATGCCTTTTCCAGCCAAGATGCCGCCATCGGCACGTGGCCGCAAAATATGCGGCAGATCATCCACACCACACGGCGGGAAATACAAGCCCTCTTGAGGGGGTGTCAGTTCGCACCCATTGGCCACAGCGGCCATTTCGAGTGCAGATTTGGTGCCATCGAGAAAACTGTTGAACATTTGCGCATTGAAATCACCACCCGCGACTTGCTCTGGGCTAAAGCCGTAGTGGCCCCACACCGTGTCCGGCGTGCTTTGGTGATAAATGGGCAGGTATTTGGTGCCCTTGCCTGCACACACGACCTCTAGGCCAATGGTGCGCGCCCAGTCCACCATTTCGGCAATCAAAGCGGGTTGATCACCAGACGCCATGGAGTAGATGATGCCCGCCTCTTTGGCGCGTCGTGCCAAAAGGGGACCTGCCAAGACATCGGCCTCGACATTCACCATGATGATGTGTTTGCGGTGCTCGCAGCACAGCAGCGCATGCGCAATGCCAGCCGCAGGGCTGCCAGTGGCATCGATCACAACCTCCACGACATCATTCGCGATCACAGCGGCTGCATCGTCGGTGATGAAGGTGCTGCCCTCTTTGAGTGCCTGCGCCAGTGAAGTGGCGCGATAGCGCGCGTCTTCCCAACCGACGCGGGCCAGTGAAGCACGGGCACGATCGGGCGACAAGTCAGCCACCGCCACCAGGTGAATCCCAGGGGTGCGCGGCGCCTGCGACAGGTACATGGAGCCAAACTTGCCAGCACCAATCACAGCGACACGTACCGGCCGACCTTCGGTCGCACGCGCTTTGAGTTTTTGAATCAATGACATGGGGTCTCCTCGCTTTGGGCGCTACGCTCGCTGGGCAGCAGATAGGGCTTGTGTTGCCATGTCTTCCAACCAACCCAAATCGATGTGTTGGTGGGCTTCACAAATAAACCAAGGTTCGCGTGAGTCCGGCTCAAGCATCACACCGCGAGCAATCAGTTCCCATGCGAATTTGCGATACAAATCGCTGTTGGTCCGCCGCCAATCGCGGTAGTTTGTAGGCACTGTGGCACTGAAATGAATACCAAACATCGCGGGCGGTCCTGCGAAGGCATGCGCAAGGCCGGCCTTCTCAAACACGCGTCCAAGCACGGCTTGAATCTGTTGACCGGCATGGTCAATGGTTTGCTGAGCGTTGGTTTCCGTCAAAATTTTGAGCGTGGCATGCGCTGCACTGAGCGCCACCAAGTTCGCTGTGTAGGTTCCACCATGGACCACGCCGCCGGCATGAGATCCCACCACGTCCATGATCTCGGCTTTGCCACCAAACGCGGCAACCGGATATCCATTGCCCATCGCTTTGGCATAGGTGGTCAAGTCCGCATGAATTCCATAGAGCTCTTGCGCACCGCCTTTGGCGACGCGAAAGCCTGACTTCACTTCATCAATGATCAACACCGTTCCGTGCTGTGTGCATAGATTTCGCAAGCGCTGCAACCACTCGGGGCTGGCCGCCACACTCCCTGCGTTGCCAATGATGGGTTCAATCACGACACACGCCAAAGTGTCACCATGGGTGACAAATAATTCCTCTAAGGCTGCGAAATCGTTGTGACTGATGATGCTCAGCAATTCACGGCTGCGCTCGGGAATCCCGCGACCAAACGGAATCACTTGGGGAGCGGTCTTGCTGTTTGGATCCCAATTTTCGATGTCGGACTTCCACATCATCTCATCGTACAAACCATGAAATGACCCCTCCACAATCGCCACTCGGTCGCGTCGGGTGAAACCGCGGGCGGTTCGCACTGCACCCATCACAGCCTCGGTGCCGGAGTTTGCAAAACGCATCTTGTCGATGTTCGGGCACAGTGCCTTGACCTGCTTCACCACAGTCGTGTCAAGCTCAGTCGAAAATCCTGAGAGTGTGCCCCGCTGAGTAATTTGCTCGATCACAGCACGGTCAACGCGCTCGTCGCGGTAACCCAAAATGATGGGTCCGTAACCCAGGCGAAAATCCACATAGGTTTTCCCATCGACGTCCGTCAACGTGCAACCTTTTGCGCTTGCGATGAACACCGTCTCTTTTTCACCCCAATATCGGTAGTTCTCAGCCACACCTTGTGGCATGTGCAAATGAGCCTCTGCCAATAAACGCGATTGATTTGTCATGGTCGCAGCATGTGTCCCACACGCTCCTCAAGAAGTTTCACCACATGTAACTCAGCAGCCTCTGGGCCATAGGTTGCCATGGCCTCTTGAAACAGCTTTTGGGCCATTCCCCCCATGGGCAACTCATACCCTTGGGACTGGGCGATGCCATTGATAAGACCCAAATCTTTACAACACAAGGCCAAGGAAAAACTGGGGTCGTAGTGACCCGCAAAGATAGACGGCACATCATGCTCGGCGACCCAGCTGTTGCCGGCACTGGATTTGATAGCCTCCCACACGGTGTGCAAAGGAATTCCAGCTTTGGCGCCCAGCATCAAGCCTTCACCAATCGCAGCAGCGCTGACAAACCAGAGCAAGTTGGTGAGCAGTTTGATGGTGGCACCATTACCGGGCTGCCCCACATGGAATATTTTTTCTCCGATGACATCGAAGATCGGTTTGTGCTTTTCAAAGCAAGCTTTGTCTCCGCCCACGAAAACAGACAAACGACCCAGTGCGGCCATGTCGACTGCGTTGGTCACAGGGGCTTCTAAAAAATTCACCCCTTTGCTGTGGGCTAAATCGACGAGCTCGCGAACCAATTCAACGGCACTGGTCGAGGTGTCAATCACCGTCGCACCCGCTTTGGCATGCGCCAATACACCCTGCTCACCCAGCATCACTTCTCGCACTTGCACAGGTCCCGGCAGTGACGCCATGATGACGTCGGCCTGCGCAGCACCTTCAGCCAAAGTGTGGCCCCAAACTGCGCCAGAGCGCACAAGATTGTCAGCCTTCAGAGGGGAAACATCGAACACAGTCACGGCGTAACCCGCCTTGACCAAGTTGGCGGCCATGGGATTGCCCATGTTGCCAACACCAATAAAAAAAACGGTCGGTTTCGAATCCGCCATCATGCAACTTTCTTAAATTCTAGAAAAAGCTGATGGGCATCTCGGGTCGGCACATATTCAAAGCCATAGGCACGCATCAATGCTGTCGCATCGGCAAACGAATAGGTTCGGTAATGCACGGTTTGATCCATTAACTTGCGGTCACCGTCATGCAGGTAGTAATGCTTGGTGAAACCAATGTCTGTCGGGTCAATTTTTTGGGAATAGGTCATGCCGTTCGAGATGACCGTTTCGTAGTCATGATGGGGGCCTTGAATCCCTAAAAGCAAGGTACCTCCTACCGCCATGTGCTGTCCCAAATGTTCGAAGCCAAGATGGTTGGCATGTTCGTCTGCAATGTGACTGACCAGGAACGGTTCTTTGTCACCATCAATGACGAAATACCAAACGCCGCCATACGAAAAAGCCAATTCGTGTTGATCGTTCAACGACAACTCGGTAATATTTTGCTGAGACAGCGACACGGAAGCAAAAGGCGCCAAGCGTTTTTCTGCAATGGACAACATAGGCGCCGTCAGATCAATCCCGGTGATTGGCAGCTGAGGGCGTCGTTTCGCCAACTCCTCAAGTATCAAACCCGTGCCACAGCCGATTTCCAGCACATTGCGTTGAGGATGGTGCGACACCAGGCTATCCACAATTTTTTCGTAGTCGTAATAGCCCGACGTCATGATGACATCGTAGTAATCAGCCATGTTGGTGTAGTCACCCATTTGCCATACCCCCAAAGAATAATTTAGATCACTTTAACAAACGAATATGAACACCTATCGACATATCAAAAAGGGTTATCCCTAGATGTCGGCCCTATCGTTTGAGGTACTGCTGGGATCGATTGCAAATCATGACCCAAGGGGATCTAGAGAGCCATCTCTAAAGCTCAACAACGGCCTTGATTTGCAGCTGCGCGTCGATAAGATTCTGTCCATCGAATTTAACTTTTAAGGAGTTCTCCATGCAGTACCAAGTCAAACCCCAAGTCGAAGCTTCTTTGAAAGCCGCTTTCGAGTTAGCCAATCTGTCGTTCTCTCAAGTCGAACGTTTGACAGAACTGAGCCTCGAGCAAGCCAAAGTCAATGCCGAATTGGCTCAAGAACAACTGGCTTCCGTGTTGGATGTCAAAGACCCAACTCAAGCCCTCGAGTTGTTGAAATCTCAATTGGAAGCTTCTGCCAAGAGCTTGGCTGGCTTTGCCGCAACAGCTTATGAGTTGACTCAAGAGTTCCAAGCGGAATCTGCAGCATTTGCTGAAGGCCACTTTGACCAAGCCCATGCCAGCGCCAACAAAGCATTGGCTGAAACTCTCAAGAAGGCACCAGAGGGTTCTGAAGCTGCCGTCGCCGCTGTGAAAGCTGCTGTCGATGCAGGCAACAAGGCTTTGACAGAAGCCCGCAAGAACGCCAAGAAGACAGCCTCCTTGGCTCAAGAAGGTTTGGCCAAATTCAAAGAACACGCGCCTAAAGTAACCAAGGCCACCAAAGCCCCCGTGCGCCGCAAAGCACGCGCTTGATGAGCGCGCAATGAAAAAAGGCACCTTCGGGTGCCTTTTTTTTTGACCGTACAAAAGCATCACCGATGAATCAAATGGTGCGTCTGATAAGTGAGTCCAGAAGAATCAAATCCACGTTCCACGAAATTGATTTTTTTATCTTCGATGCGAATCAAGGTGCTTGCCCTTGTCCCGTAGTCAGACATGCGAACAAAGGGGGCCGACAACGCCACCTCTTTGTCGATTGGAATACCTGTCTGCGGAAGTTGATGCATCGAAGCCACCTGATCGTTGAGCAGGAGATCCAGCAGAGCATCATCAGAGCAAGCCTCGCCTTCCACGATTTGTGTAAAACCTGCATGCAATTGCACTTGTTTATGCCAGGGTGTGTTGAAGTCAGCGTTTGAGACACCCCCGTAGCCAGGTTCAAGCATCACGACCCGATGCGAGTCCACTCTTCCTTCAAAACCCAGCAACTTGTCACCGTCGTACACCATCAAGTTAAAGGGGCTGTAAAGTCCATATTCATGGGAGAGTCGCGCGGTAAATTCCTCACTGGATAGATCAGCTTCAAGAAACTGACGCACTAAATTACCACGCGACATCGCTTGATCTGACACCAAATCCGGGGCACGATGATTGGTGATCGCCGCCAAGCGACCCGCATCGGTGACACCCAACCAAGACCCCCCTGCCCTTTCATCTCGGCCGGCCCAAATCTTGGACTCGGGCCACTGCATCGCGGGTGCCGTCGGACGATCGAAAAACTCATCTCGATTCGATAGCAAGACCAATGAATCGCGTGCATCGGGGCACCATCGCCATGCAATCAGGCACATCTTTGTGAGCTCTCCAAGGTGTTCAACATAGATTTCAACCAATTACTTTTTTAGCACTTCGATTTGAGCTCTGAATTCTTTCGGGGAAACACCGGCATCGCGCTTGAACACCCGGGTGAAATAAGCCGGATCGGCATAGCCCAAGCTGTATGCAACGGATGAAATTCCTAGATGGGTATAAGCTAAATTTCTGCGCGCCTCACGCATGATCCTGGCTTCAATCATGCGCAACGCCGAGTGTCCTGCCACCGTGCGGGCCACTCGACTTAAATGTGTGGGCGTGACAGACAACGCTTTGGCGTAGTCACTGACTTGCCAGTGCTCCAAATAATGCAACTCAATCAACTCTAGAAACCGATGCATTAAATTAGAGTTTGACTGAGCTTGCTCGGTAGGAGCGCCCTCTGCAATGGCGCGTGCAACCCATCCGAGCAACACGGCACTCAAACCGCGCAAGACCAACGCACGCGCTTTGGACTTGGCAGAAAATTCTTGCCATATTTGAGCCGTCACACGCTCTAGAGAGGCGTCAGTTTGAATGACGCGCGCACGCGCCAGTTCGAGCCGCACATCGCCCACGCCCATGAATAAATTTTCCAAAAGTTCGTCGGCGAGCGTCGTGACCCATCCCTCCGTTCCACGGTTGAAGCGAAAAGCATGCACATGCCCCGGCGGAATATTGACCAAGGATCCAGCAGTCAAAGTAAAGGTCGCGTCATCCAAAGACACTTTGCCCCCACCGGACTTGACCAACAAGACCTGATGCAAACGCGCATGCCGATGCGGCGCCAACTCCCAATCGTGCAAAACTGAACGATCGGCGATGGTTTCGCAATGCAAGACATCAGGCAGATGTTTTGACTCACCAAACAAGCTGTAGGACTGTATTTTTGACGGGGAACTGACCATGTTCGAAATGTACAAGCATTGGAACGTTTCAGCCATTCATGAATTCCCCGCGACCGCTTATCTTTGTCTGGCTAAAAGTGACCTTCAATTATTTATCAGGAGACAGCATGAAAACTCAAGTCTGCATCATTGGTGGTGGCCCCTCTGGCCTGATGCTTTCTCAACTCCTTCATCTCAAAGGCATTGAAACCGTCGTTCTCGAACGCCAAAGCCGTGAGTACGTGTTGAGCCGTATTCGCGCTGGCGTTTTAGAAAACGGATTCGTCAAGCTGATGCGTGAGGCGCAATGTGGCGATCGCATGGACCGAGAGGGCGAGATTCACGATGGTTTTTTCATTGCGCATGACGAAAAAATGAACCGCATTGATTTGCACAAATACAGTGGTGGCAACTCCGTCATGGTGTACGGACAGACCGAGTTAACCCGTGACTTATACGAAGCACGCGATCGCATGAACGGCATCGTCATTCACAACGCGGAAGATGTTCAGCCGCACGACCTCAAAAGTCAGGCGCCCTATGTGACTTATCGCGTAGGCGACAAGACCGATCGCATTGACTGTGATTTCGTCATCGGTGCAGACGGATTTCATGGCGTGAGCCGCAAGTCGATTCCACAAGATGTGCTGAAGGAATATGAAAAGGTCTACCCCTTCGGATGGCTCGGTGTGCTGTCGCGCACACCCCCGGTATCGCCAGAATTGATTTATGCAAAACATGCGCGTGGTTTTGCCTTGTGCTCGTTGCGCTCGCAAATTCTCAGCCGCTACTACATCCAAGTTCCTCTGTCTGATCGCGTGGAGGATTGGTCAGACGAGGCATTCTGGGCCGAGTTAAAGCGTCGATTACCCAAGGAAGTTGCTGACAAGTTGATCACGGGCGATTCAATTGAAAAGTCGATCGCACCGCTTCGTTCCTTTGTTGCCGAACCCATGCGTTATGGCAACCTTTTTCTCGCCGGAGATGCTGCGCACATCGTGCCTCCGACTGGGGCGCGTGGATTGAACACCGCGGGATCCGACATTTACTACCTGTATCAAGGCATGGTGGCGCACTATCTCAAGGGCGACAGCTCTGGGTTGGACAATTACTCAGAGAAAGCTTTGGCGCGTGTTTGGAAGGCCCAACGTTTTTCATGGTTGTTGACCACGATGTTGCACACCTTCCCTGATTCAATGGCCTATGACCAAAAGCTGCAGGAAACAGAATTCAACTATTTGTTCTCTTCTGAATCTGCACAACGCTCGCTGGCCGAGAACTACGTCGGCCTCCCATTCTGATGATTCTCTAAGCTGATTTTTTCTTCTAAGAAACGGACTTCATGCTGATCGCGTATATTTGATCAATTGTCTTTGGCACGACTTTGTTTGAGATGACTGATCAGACACACCCACCCGATAAGCATTTGCGCTGCGAAACGTGTTACTACGTGATGCCGTCGTACACGTCGGATACGGGTTTACGCTGTGGACTGCAATATTTCCAAGCGACTCCTTTTCTTAGAAAACTTCAGCGGATGGAGCACTACCCAGAAGTTAAAAAAATCAATGCTTGCGAGTCTTGGAAAGATAAGACAAACACTTAGCTTAGGTCCAAGAAAAGCTGGCACAATGCACCCGTTTTAACAAGGAACTCACATGAACAAAACTGAATTGATCGAAGCATTAGCGGCCGAAACCGACATGACCAAAGCCGACGCTGGCCGTGCAGTCACTGCTATTTTGGACATCATCACCCACGCAGTCGCCAAAAAGGATGACGTCCAATTGATCGGCTTCGGCACTTTCAAGGCAGCCACCCGTGCAGCTCGCACCGGTAAAAACCCACGCACGGGTGAAGCGCTCAAGATTGCAGCCGCCACTGTTCCTCGCTTCACTGCAGGCGCAGCATTCAAAGCAGCTGTGAATCACAAGAAGAAGTAATCTTCAACTTGCTTCGATAGCAAAATTCAATAGAAAAATTGAATAGAAAAAGGCCTCGAATTTCGAGGCCTTTTTATTTTTAACGCAGCGCAATCGAATGCTTGGGTTGCGTCTTCGCATGCGGCAACCCCTGTGAATCAATTTTTATCTCATGCGCACGCCAAGCGCGAACACCTTGTCGGTCAACCTCTAGACGAACCACCCAACCCGTGTTGTTGACTTGATCAGAAAAACCTTCAAAAACAAAGTTACCCAAGCTATAAAAAATTGGTTTCCCTTTGTAGTTCTCCGTATCTTGCAACTGATGCGGATGTCCCCCGATCACCGCATCGGCTCCTGCATCAATCATCACCCGTGCCAATTGACGTTGCCGTGAATTTGCAATCGCCTCTTCCCATCCCCAGTGCATGACGGGTATCACCACATCCGCATGCCATACGCGACGCGCATCCTGAATGTCACGCACGACTTGCTCATCCTCGCTCCAAGCGATGCCGGGTCGATCGTGATCGGCCTCAAAACTTCTCGGCTGGAATTCGTTGTAACCCAAAAAAGCAATCCGCAATCCATGACGCTCTACCACCCAGGGCATGTGTGCTTGCTGCAAATCTCGACCACCGCCGTAGTAACCCAGGCCAGACTGGCTCAGCAGCTCCAACATGTGCGCAAATGCCGGCGTACCAAAGTCTCCTGAATGGTTATTGGCTAAACCGACCGCATCGAAGTGACGCTTCACAAACTTCAGTCCCCGCGGATGAACGCGGAAGGTGTTGAATTTTCCTGGCTCTTCTGAGCCCCGTGTTGCTACCACGCACTCTAAATTACCGATGCGCACATCAGCGTTTTTAAACAAATGCGAGACCCCTGCAAATGGGTCTTGTCCTCGCCGTATCACCCGATCAGGTCGTCCAGCAAGCATGATGTCGCCAGCAACAACGATCGAGACAACCGAATTTTCCTGAGATCGAATGGCCGTAGTTTGAGCCGCAACGCCGATGCACAGTGAAGTTGTGCAACTCCACAAAACAAAAAGGAATCTACTCTTCATCGTGTCACCTCATGCAACGCGCAACCATAGACCAACTCCTTACCTTGATAAGGTGAATACAACGCAACTCTGCCTGTGAGTGCGTTTGGATCCGGCTGCTTTTGACTTGGTGGCTTGACGAACTTCAAGTGCTGCATCAAGACAGGCTGGCGTTGGGTCACGTGAGAAACATACAAGTTGATCAAGTCAACCTCTTTGTCGGCCCCCAAGACAACCGCCTTGAATCGAAATCGCTCACCGAGATCAACACTTTTCACGGTATAGGGCTCTGAGACCGGATGAAACACGTGCGTATAAGTTTCCGCATTCACTTCAAATTGACACTTCAAAACAGGCATTGCGTGCACAACGCAGGGCAAGCACAAGACCATCACAACACGCCAAAGACACATAGACAACTCCCACGGATCACTGACAGCCTACTGGATGAAAAGGTGCCACTCGTCATGGATTTCCCCTTGTCACTGGCAAAATCTGCACTACAGATAGAAAGTATTGCCATGAGTCCGTCAACCCCGTCCGCCAACCCTTCACCTCCCCGCCTCACCAGCCTGTCGCACGGCGGCGGTTGTGGCTGCAAGATCGCCCCCGGCGTGCTGAGCGAGATTCTCAAAAGCACCAGCGCCATGCCCATTCCGCCGCAGCTGCTGGTCGGAATCGAAACCGCGGATGACGCCGCGGTGTACCAGCTCAATGACGAGCAGGCCTTGATCGCCACCACTGACTTCTTCATGCCCATCGTTGACGATCCGTTTGACTTTGGGCGCATCGCCGCCACCAATGCCATCAGCGACGTCTACGCCATGGGCGGAACGCCCATCATGGCGTTGGCTTTGGTGGGCATGCCGGTCAGCGTGTTGCCCCCGGAGACGATCGGCAAAATTTTGGACGGTGGCCAACACGTGTGCCGCGAAGCAGGCATCCCCATCGCAGGCGGTCACACCATCGATTCGGTCGAGCCGATTTACGGCTTGGTGGTGATGGGCTTGGTGCACCCCAAGCGCATCAAACGCAATGCCGATGCGCGCGTCGGCGACCGCTTGGTGCTGGGCAAGCCGCTGGGCGTGGGCGTGTTGTCTGCCGCACTCAAGAAGGACCTGCTCAGTGCGGGCGGCTATGCCGACATGATCGCCAACACCACCCAACTGAACACACCCGGCGCAGCATTGTCCGCCTTGGCGGGTGTGCACGCCATGACCGATGTGACGGGTTTTGGCTTGGCCGGCCACGCGCTCGAAATGGCGCGCGGCTCACACACCACCGTGCAACTGACGATGACGCAAGTGCCCTTGCTCAAAGGCGTGCGCGACTTGGCCGCACAAGGCTGTTTGACCGGCGCCTCCGGCCGCAACTGGGCTGCCTATGGTCATGAGGTGCAGCTGAGCGAGGCCTGCCAAGCCATCGACCAAGCCCTGCTGACCGACCCACAAACCAGTGGCGGCTTGCTGGTGGCCTGCGCGCCCGAGACCGTCGACGAGGTGATGACGGTGTTCCAACAACACGGCTTTGCTGCCGCCACAGAAGTCGGCGAAATCGTCGCGCCACAGGCCAACGGCATCAAACTGCACGTGCGCTGAACCCCCTATTTTTGAAAGAAAACGAAACCATGAGCACAATTCCCGCCTGCCCGCAATGCGCGCAAGAAAACACGTACCAAGACGGCGACAACTACGTTTGCGCCGATTGCGCATTTGAATGGCCCATGGTGGCCGCTGCCCACGCCGACGACGAAGACGACGCCGTGGTCAAAGACGCCAATGGCAATGTGCTGCAAGACGGCGACGCCGTGGTGCTGATCAAAGACCTCAAAGTCAAAGGCTCGTCCACCACCTTGAAAATGGGCACCAAGGTGAAAAGCATTCGCTTGGTCGGTGGCGACCACGAAGTCGATTGCAAGATGGATGCTGGCAACTTCATGCTGAAGGCTTGCTTCTTACGCAAAGCCTAA
>JACCDK010160593.1_pt1 | contig 12807 bp, 9 predicted proteins | sample 7445871 | NCBI WGS metagenome assembly JACCDK01 (sample SAMN15323436, study PRJNA562643) | freshwater metagenome | isolation source: river surface water | place: USA:Blue River Watershed | collected 2017-08-15
CTGGGCAGTCAGCTATTAAGCTGCGGCGGGTCGCAATCCATCAAAGACTGATCAGCGGGTAAGGGCTTGAGGGTTTGGATCGGCTCTTTGGGAGCGAGAGCAAGCCAAGCCTCATACAGCGGGGTGAGGACATCAATAATTTCTTGTACTTTTTCGGGGGAGCGATTAACACGTGCGTTAATGAGTTCACGCAGAGCCCATTCATAAATAGCGCCCAGATTTTGTGCAACATCACCACCGCCTTCATAATTTAGACAGGCCAATAAACCCTGTTGAATAAGATCATGCGCCTTGGTGAAAGACTCAATCCCATAGTAACCATTCTCAAACTCTTTCTTGCCGATCTTGAGGTGATCAAATAAACGTTCATAAACCAAAACAATTAGTTCGCTTGAATTTGCAGAAGCGACTCCCGTATGCGTATTTGTCTCTGCATAAATTTTTACAGCGCGTGCGTTCATATTTTTCTCTTAATTGTTATTGCCATTTAAAGAATCAAGTACGCTTGCAAGAGATGTACTTGTCGAGCTCAGCTGAAATAACAGTGCATTTAATGCTGAATATTGATTAATATAATTATTTTGAATGCTATTTAAACGATTTTGAATTTGATCTTGCCGATCTTCTAAGTCATACCCCATCTCTGTCTTGTTGTTTACTAAGCTGGCTATGTAGCCGTTATTACCAGCATAATCAGTAACAAATGTTGCTAAAGAGTCATTCGTTGTAGTAATTGTCGCAGAGCCTGTTCCTAAATTGGAAAGATCTGTCACGTTACCAGAACTTATGGATGTAAATACTGCCCTACTACCAGATGTACTATAAGACCCAATATCCCAATTACCAACAGTCCCAGCAATTACTCCACCACTTACAGTGCTATTGACCACATTACCCGCGGATCTCCCTGAGGTTCCATTTGCGAATGCAGATGCCACCTGAGATGCCGTTGCCCCGCCCGAACCTGCAGTAAATGTTAAGCCATTAAGAATTAAAGTTTTTCCTTCATCTAAGGCCCTAAAAGTAACTGTAGCCTTCTCATACGCATAGGTACTCAATCCAACTGTTACACCTTGGGATAATTTTGACTGTAAGCCATCTGTAATCGCGGCCTGATAGCTATCAGCATTAAATTTCAATGTCCCATCTAATTGCATATCAATGCCTGCATAACTTAGACTAAATGAGTTTGCATAATTAGTTCCATAGGAAACGCCTTTTGCAATTTTTGTCTTAATTTCATTAACAAATGACAGTATGGTTGGATTATTTGCAAACGATCCAGGATTATCAGAATTTGAACTATTAGCTGTCATTGATTTATAGGAGGCCATCAAGTCGTTATATGCCGTAATTAATCCTTTTATTACAGCTTCAGAGCTATTAGTTCCTTGGGATACCTTTACTACTGCGCTACCTGTTCCAATTAACTCTAGTGCGAGGCCATCTACTACATCTGAAATGCTATTACTTGACCTGGTATAGGTAACGCCATTCAAAGCAAATTCTGCATCTGTTGCAGATGATGAATGATCAGTAGCACTTCCGGAAGAGGCCCCGGATATCGTTGTATTTACTACCACTCCAGATGATGCAGTTCCAGTGACGCTGAGATCCGTTGTAGGGCCCGAACTCGTTGCCGTAAAAGTGGCAATTGACCCACTCCTACTTACTGACCATCCGGTAAGTGTTCCGCTAACCGTTCCATATGCCGAGTTCCCGTCAGCAAATGCAGCTGCCACTTCTGCAGCAGATGCCCCTGAGCTTCCCGCTGTAAATGTTCTACCGCCCAAAGTAACCGTGTCACCAGAGCTCAGCGTGGAAAAAGTTGCTGTTGCAACCTCCGTGGTTGCTGCAAATGTCTCTAACGGAGAGGTATCATCTAATGTGATTGCATTATCAGTTCCAGATTCTGTGGACTGTATTGTTAATACATATGTTTGATTGCCGCCCGTGTTATTTTGCTCCACAACGCTAGCGCCAATTTTTTCACCCAAGCTATTTATGTAATTTGCAATTTCAGTAATTGTTGGCGTAGATCCAATTGAGCTTCTAATTGCGCTATTTGAGTAGGTTGTAGACCCAATTTTTAAATTAAAGTCGTTCCCTAGAGTAATTCTTGTATCAGCACTGGTATAGCCAGCATAAACATAACGTTGGGGGGAGGCTAGCGTTGTAACCGTGACGCTGTAGTTACCGGTTTGTGTACCACTGGATGATGTCGCAGTTACTGAAGAAGTATTGGATGAGGAAGTAATAGTCGTATTATATGAATCTGGGCTCTCAAAATTACTCAAGGCTGAGCTGAATGTAGAGAGCTTTGTTTTTATAAGCCCTAGATCGCTAATTACCAAACTATTAGTCTTAATTTTGGCATTTATTGCCTCTAATGGCTTATTCTCGACACTCATCAACTCTTTTACAACCGCCGCTACATCAATTGAAGCAGCGCCCCTTGAGCCTGTTGAATTCGTTGAGTTAACCATAATAATTTGTCTGATTTATATAATTAGATACAAATAAACCAAGCAAGAAGCATGCCACATCAATCATGGCATGCTTAATTAAGCTTTTTTCAAGCTCTTTGACTAACTAAAACGTTATTTAAACGTTCAAAATCTCTTGCAATTTTTAAAAGTTCCTCAGAAGGAAGCTGTCGAATTAGCTCCCCTGTTTGAGGATTTACAACTCTAACAACGTTGTAACCTGTTGTTTCATCTACAGAAAAACTCAAGTTTCGACCCATTTTACTCACAAAATCTTGCAACATAGCTGCGGCTTTCGCAACTACTTCCCTAGTTGGCTGTGCCGCTTCATTAACGCCCGTTGACTTAATTTCAGTCGATACAACTGCAGCAATAACTTCAGCATCAGACTTGGTTGTAGATGCGGCCTTATTTTGAGAGGGCGCAACTCCTAACTGCATACCTACTTGTGAATACAAATTGGCGGTATGGACATTACTCATCTTCATCTCCTGTTAAATTTCCAACTTTGGGGGGGCTTAACCCCCCAAAGTTCCGCTAATTATTTCAATAGTGACAAAATTACATTCGGCATCTGATTTGCCTGTGCCAACATCGCTGTAGCGGCTTGCTGCATAATTTGACCTCTTGTCAGTTTAGCCGTTTCAGATGCAAAATCAGTATCGATAATTGAGGATCGACTATTCTGCAAGTTGGTACTTTGAGCCGTTAAGTTTGTTGAAACGTAACTTAATCGATTCATTTGTGAGCCATAAACAGCACGCTCTGTAGAAATATAATCCAATGCAATATCTATAGCTGATTCTGCAGCCTTAAATGCATTTTGCCAAGTTGTGATGTCGTTGTCAGAATCAAGGCCGCCCAAATACGATGTATCTGTATCAGTAATCGCCGTGCCAACTGCCTTCATACTTGCATTCGAACCTGCTGTTGTACCAGAGCTACCAGTCATCACATTAAGGGTTTGAATTCCGATGAATGCTTCAGAGGTTGCGCCACTTTGGAATTGAAGATCGCTATTCTGACCTTGGCTAAGCACTAAAGTTCCAGAGGCTGCTTGTGTTCCTTCATTTAATGTAATGAAATTAGATGCAATTTGCGCTCCGGTTAAATCAACTCCGTATGCGCTAATATCAAAACTAACTCCAAATGTATCAAAACTATATGTGCTCGTAGTATTGGCACTAACTGTCTGAAGTACTAAGGATTGATTGGTTACCAAGCCATTCAATGTACCAGACATGGTAAGAGTTCCACCAGCAGAGTTTGTAAGGGTGTAACTACCAGACTGCACGCCATTTAATTTAATATCTGAAATTTGTCCAGTCAAGCCAGTTAGCGCAAGTGTATTTTTTGCAGCTATTGCAGTAGCAATAGAAGTACCTGTGACTGTTCCCGTAGTTGTGGTGGTAGTTGCCAAAACTAGAGATGCACCAAAAGTACTAAAGTCAAGGGTTTGGTTTACAACAGCGGACGTTGAGGAAGTTCCAACAACCGAATTAACAGAGACTGTTTGAGATACGGCTTGTCCATCCAAGGTACCTGTCAATGTAACCTGATTACCGGCAGATGACAATGTATAGGTCAAACCAGCCATACGCTTTTTATAATCCGTGTCAATAGTAAGAGCATAGGTAGAGCCGGTACCCGCGCCATCATTTAGGGTTCCAGAAGATCCAAGCCCAACTCCCGCAGATCCAGCACCGCCAGCAGTTATAGCAACACTGGTTATAACTAATTCTTGTCCCGCATATAAGTCTGAATTTACAACATCAACACCGGCGCCGGATGATAGCAAATTAATACCATTAAAAGTTGTGCGCTTAGCTGTACTATTAATCTCGTCATTAAGGTCTTTCATTTCATTGACGATATCAAGTTTTTGTGTAGCCGATAATGAACCGTCATACCCTTGAACGGCAAGCTGTTTTAATCGCAACAACATATCTTGAATCGTTGCCAGGGAAGTATCTGCAGTCTGTAAGAGATTTGTAGCATCAGACAAATTTCGAATCGATTGGTTTGTGCCGTTAATCTGACCCTGCATACTCTGCGAGATTGCCAGTCCTGCAGCATCATCTTTTGCAGAATTGATGCGTAATCCAGAAGACAAACGTTGTACAGATGTCGCCAGATTGTTTTGGGCGTTTGCCAAACTGTTTTGAGCAAACAATGAAGCTAAATTGGTATTAATTACAGTACTCACGTTAATCTCCTGTCATAATTTGGGACCCGAGATGGGTTTACTTCCCATGTAATTCAATTACGGTAGATATAACGTAAGTGTTTAGATAAATATCGATTTAATTCATAAGTTATTGATTAATATGATTTTTTATAAATAAATATCTCAAAATTAGGCAGTATTGGATGGTGTTATGGCTAGAGAATCCCAAGGACCCGCTGGATTTTTTCACAATGCATCCTTGCCTCGGTGTGTTCGGGGTTAAATATCAATACTCTTTCATAATCGACTAAAGCAGCTTCAAACTGGTTCATTGCCTCCAAGGCTAGTCCTCGACTAAAAAAAGCTTCAGAAAAACTTGGGTTTAGGGAAAGAGCTATATCAATGCTAGCAATTGCTAAATCATGCCGCCCAAGCGCATGCATTGCGATACCTAGATTTAAGTGGGCATTAAAATGCGACGGATTTAGGCTCACTGCTTTCTCGTATGAGTCGATTGCCTGATCAAAAATAGAACTTGCAAGATAAGCGTTACCAATGTTGTAAAAAGCCTCAGGGTCATTGGGTTCAATACTTAATGCACGCTGGTAGCAATCTACCGCACCTACATAATTCTCGAGATTGTGGAGAGCTATTCCTAAATTTTTGTGGCTAGAAGCATCTCTGGGATTAATTGCAATGGCTTTTTTGATGAGATCAGCAGCCTCGTTAGGTTGCCCAGATTGAGCAGCAATTAAGCCAGATAGATGCAGTGCATCAAAATGGTTAGGGTTCAACAGTAACATCTCCCGATATAGGGACTGAGCTTCATTTAGCCTTCCCTCCTCGTGGAACTTGTATGCTACCTTGAAAAGACGGTCGATCTCGCTATTATTTGCTGAATCTGAACTTACCATAACAGTAATTCCCTTTTTATATATATGCACCAATATTCATGATACAGGTCTGCTAAGATTTAATTTTGATTAAAAAGCAACTACAGTTGAGTAATAATTATGCATTTAACTTCTATCATTTCGTAGCTTAACTTGAAAAAATCTACAACAACACAAATTCAATCATTATGGAAGCAGGGCTTATTTCTGCACCAAAATAATGATCTTTCAGGAGCCAAATCCAAATATGAATTAATACTGAAATTGGACCCGAAACATTTTGATAGCCTTTATCTTTTTAGCGCAATTGCTTCACAGGAAAATAATCAGGATTTAGCCAAAAATCTATTAGAAAGGGCTGTTATGGTTCGGCCCAATCATATTGATGCGCTCTTTAATTTGGCAGTAATCCTGGAAAAAAATGGGTCTAATGTTGAGGCACTTGAGAAATATGAGGCCATTAACCAACTAGACCATGCCCATGTTAAATCAAGATTTAACTACGCATCGCTGCTTGCAAAACTTGGGCAAATTCCAAATGCAATTAACGAATTTAAAAAAGTTATTGAACTACAACCTAATCTCATTAGGGCGCAAGAGAATTATCAGAAATTAATTTGGTCTCAATCCCAACAAATAGCAGTTACGCCCAATAATAAGAATGAATTTGTGCAACTTCACCAAAAGGGGCTTTGGCTGCTAGAAGAGAATAACTATAAGGAGGCAATCAATTACTTTGACAAGGCTTTGATGTTAGAGCCCAATAGTCTTGAGGGCAATCATAATAAGGGGATTGCCCTAGAAAAAATGGGGAATTTGAATGAAGCATTAAAGTGCTATCAAAAGGCGCTTCAATGTCACCCAAACTCCTCGGCAACACATAACAACCTCGGAAATATATACCGAGAACTCAACTTAAATGATGATGCGATTAAAAGCCTTGAAAAAGCTCTTGAACTCAATCCAAATTATGCTGAGGCTTACAGTAATTTAGGCTGGACCCTGTACGGCATTCAGGAGTATCAAAAATCGAAAGAATGTTTTGTTAAAGCGCTTGAAATTAATCCAAACTTAACTCCAGCTATTTTTAATCTGAGCTTGTGTCAGCTCATCTTAGGTGAATTTGATGAAGGATGGATTAACTACGAACACCGTATGAAGCAGCCTCTTTATCAAAACAAACTCATTCATTTAGTTAAACCGCAATGGAATGGAACCCAATCAATTTATGGAAAAACTATCTATGTATATGCCGAACAAGGTCTAGGAGATACTATCCAATTTTGTCGTTATATTCCACTTTTGGCTGCAAGAGGCGCAAAAGTTCTATTCGAGCCTCAAATACAGATTCACAATCTATTAATAGATCTTGATGGCGTTAAGGAACTTTTAAAGCCCGGCCAACTAACCCCATCCTATGACTTTCACTGTCCACTAATGAGCTTGCCTCTAGCATTTAAAACCAATATGCATTCAATACCAAAAATAATCCCATATCTCAAACCTCAAAAAGAAAAGAGTGACTATTGGGAAAAACAGTTATCTGCCATTAAAAAACCTAAAGTCGGACTGGTTTGGAGCGGGGGCTTTAGACCTAATAATCCAGAGCTTTGGGCAGTAAATCTTCGTAGAAATATTCCGTTTGAGCTTATTAGTCAGCTAAATTGCAATGAAATTGAATTTTTTAGCTTACAAAAAGGTATGGAAGCTGAGGCTGATTTAAAAATTAAGAAAGAACAGTTTTGGGAAAGTGCTAATTTTCATGACTTCACAGAAAAACTTATCGATTTCAGTGATACGGCAGCCCTTATCAATCAATTAGACCTGGTGATTAGTGTCGACACTTCTACAGCGCACCTAGCAGGCGCAATGGGGAAAAATGTCTGGATTCTCAATCGATATGATGCTTGCTGGAGGTGGTTAAATAAGACCGAGACTAGCGAGTGGTACCCAACCGCCAAACTATTTAGACAAAAAAAACCGGGGGAGTGGCAGAATGTGATCAACGATGTTAAAGATCAGCTATACAAGCAATTGATATAAATAAAAAATGAAATTTAATATTTGTATTATTCAGCCAAAAGGATTTATACACTCAATGGCTTTTTGGGAATTAGCAGAGCTACTTCTTTATTCTCTTCGAGATTTAAATCATGAAAGCTATATTCAAACTAATACCATTGACACTCAGGCCAAAAATATCATCATTGGCTTTCATTTACTAGATGAAGCGTATGTAAAGCAACTTAAAAAGGATACGATCCTAATTAATACTGAACAATTAATGAGTTCAACTCCCTGGAATGATACGATTTTTTCGTGGGTTAAATATTTTGAGGTTTGGGATTACAGCGTTAAAAACATTGAAGCATTAAAATCCATAGGTATTAGTAATATCAAGCTTTTGAAAATTGGTTATCAAAAAGAGTTAAAGAGAATTATTAGCATTCAAAAACAGGATATTGATGTCTTATTTTATGGCTCCTTAAACCCCAAAAGATCGTCTATATTAAAAGCTCTTGAGGTGGATGGTCTAAAAGTAAAATCAATATTTGGTGTCTATGGACAAGAAAGGGATAGCTTTATTGCTCGCTCAAAAATAATACTAAATCTTCATTATTATGAAAAACAAATTTTTGAAATTATTAGAGTTTTCTATCTTTTAACCAATGGTATACCCGTTGTCTCTGAGGTTAATTCAAACACTCATATTCCTGAGATATTCAGAAATGCGGTTAAGGCTGCCCCATATGAGGAGCTAGTTAGTGCCTGCAAATTGATGGTTGAAAATGCTGAAATGAGGAAATCTCAAGCAATACGTGGATTCGAAATAATAAAAAATTACGCTCAGTCGACTTATACGGCAGAATTACTTTAATGTACTAAATTCACCGCAATTAAGTAACTAATTCTGGGTACAAATTGATAATAATCGTATTATATCTATATGTTATTGAAATAATTTCAAAAAAATAAATAACTAATTTATAACGAAATAAAAATAAGTCTTTGTTTAAAATTCTTAAATCAATGAATATCTAGATAGATTTAATAGGTGAAGTGGAAAGTTCATGGTGAAAATTAAAGATTTCAGTTGATATTAAAAAATTTAAATATGTTAATTATGGTCGAATCAACATTCGTAAGCCAATTTTTTTGATAAAAATTAAATCTTTCAATATATTTATTTTTAATATTTTCATAATTTGGATTATCTATTACCGTCACCCTATTACCATCAATCTTGCAAGTCAAATAAGGAAATTCGCCACCTTGGCTTTCTTTTAATTTTTTCTCATTAGCCTGGGAAAATTGAAGTAATACCACTTTTGCACCGCAAAATATGGCGTCACTTATTACGCCAGTTTGACTATCCCAGCAAAAGAGATATTTTGTATTTTTTAGCAGCAGCGCCAATTCAGCTTTGGATTTTGGCCAATCTCCTGACAAAATTATAGATCCTTCGACTCTAAAGCACGTTGCATATTTTGGGCCTTTACCATAATATGTGAGGTTAAGATTACGATCTTTCCAGGGCTTTGAATTATCTTCATTAAAAAATATACTCGTCACTGGCTTATATAAAATTGCATTTGGATGTTCAAAATAAACCTTATCAAACGCTAAACAATAATCACCCAACTGATAGTTTGATTTTTTTCCAAATATTACCCCATCGCTATTTAGAAAATATCTAACAACATTTTTTGCATTTAGGGGGTTGCCGCTAACAATTTCAGGATAAATTGTTATCCCTTTATTTAATACATCTCTGCTCCATTCAACCAAATTAGTTGGTAAAGGTGCTCTTTTTAAATTAATGTCATAAAACCGCGGTTCTTCAGATAGATGAAATGCCCATTCAGCCTTTGTTGTGTCTATTAATACAATATATGCCGCATAGCCTAATTGAATTAAGGCATCACACAACTCATGAAGCACAATAATACCAGCTGAACTGTTATGAAAAGGCGGTGCGCAAACAAGAATTGTTTTAAAGGGATTACTGATCTTAATACTTTCCATTTACACGCTTAATTATGTAAAAAATACGTTTATAAAGTATTCAATTGATTACAGAATTACAAATGAAAGCCAGATTTACAACTTAATTTCAATAAAATTTTTTAAACTAATGACTAAATCATTTCAGAACATTTTTTTATTTTAAAAAAAATTTATTTTGATTTATTTTTAAGTCAATAAAAATTAATTATTAAATTAAGCTTATGTAAATATCCTCTATTTGCTTGGCAAATTGTACCGTATTAAATAATTTAGTTGTATTTAAATTTAATAATAATTTTGTTTTTATATTCCTTAACATTTCAGAGTTTGATGCCAAGTCTATTGCCAGAGCCTCATATTTACTTTGACTATCGACAATCATCTCCGGCAATCCGGCAGCGCTCAACAAACTAGCTGCGACTCGACTTGCAAATGCCTCGCCTGGAAAAGTCAATACAGGCAATCCAGCCCACAATGCATCGCTAGTAGTTGTATGTGCATTACAAGGCCATGTGTCCAAAAATAAATCTGCAACTTTTTGGCGCGCCAAATGTTCGGGCAATGGCGCTCGTTTGGCAAAATAAATTCGACTTGAATCAACGCCCCTTTTTGTTGCCTCAAGCCTTAAATTGGAAGCTGCTTTTTCATTATCCTCAAACAACCATAGAATACTACCCTCAACACTTTTGAGAATTCTCATCCAGGCATCAAATACCGTTGGGGTAATTTTATAATTAGCATTAAAACAACAGTAAATAAAACCTGAATTTGGCAGACCCAACAACTCTCGAGAATATATAGTGTTTGCAATTTCCCGAGTTTGGTCATTTACTTGATAGCAATCCGGTAAATATAGAACCTTTTCACTATATTGATGCTGTAAATTTTCAGGAATCACTACTCTGTCAGCAATTATGTAATCAATAAAATCTGCTCCCATGGTGCCGGGATATCCAAGATAATTTATTTGAATTGGGGCTGCCCGATTAGCAAAAATTCCAGTTCTTGCATCTAATGTGAATCCCTTTAAATCTACGGCAATATTTATTCCCAAGTCTCTTGAAAGCTGAGCGGCCTCCTGATCCGTTTTATCCCGTATGTCATAAAATTGATCAAAGGCTGCTATTGCTCTTTTTCGCATGTGATCTTGTTTGTCTGGGCCAAAAGAAAAACCAATAATCTCGAACTTACTTTTGTCATGTAATTCAAATAACTGCGCCATTAAATACATCGTGGCGTGCTCGTGGAAATCTGCAGAAAAATAGCCTATGCGAATTTTTTGATTTAATTCAAAATAGGATTTAAATTTGGGTAGAGGCTGATTTGGATGTTTCTCCTTGACCCATAACTCTGCAACTTTTCTTTGCAGCTCGATGGAATCCGATATGGGTAAAACCATAAATGGTGCGATTGTTTTTTTTGATAACTCAATATCTGAGCAAATATCAATCCATGCATTCTCTAAATTTGACCAATCGCAAATATTCATCTTGGTCGCAAAATGTACCCCTTTTACATACTCATAGTCAGGCTTAATAGCGAGAGCTAAGTCATAATCGGCCATTGCTAATTCATAGTGCAATAACTCGCGATACAAATTACCGCGATTATGAAACGCCTCAGCGTAGCTTGGTTTAAGAGCAATGGCCATGTTATATCTCTCTAAGGCCTTATCGTAAAACTTTAAAGCGAATAGCGCATTTGCCATATTGCTTAAGGCTTCTGGATACTTTGGATTAATCGTTAACGCCTTATTAAAATCTGCCAATGCCTCCTTAAACCGCCTTTGCTCGTTAAATAAATTTCCACGATTATTAAATGGCTCTGCAAAATTTAAATTAAGTGCAATTGCTTTGGTATAGCTTTCAATAGCTAACTCATATTTTTTTTGGACCTGAAACACATTTCCTAAATTTGTTAGTGTGCCGACATGATTTGGGTTAATTTCTAGCGCTTTTTGATAGTCAACTATCGCCTTCTCATAATGTCCCAATCGTTGATTTGCCAACCCCCTTGAATAAATTGCCTCCTCATAATTTGACTTAAGCTTTAAGGCATTAGAGTAACTTTCAATTGCCAGCTCATATTTGCCTGAATTTAAATAAACATTACCTAGATTGCACTGCGCTGGAGCATTATTTGGTGAAATGGATACTGCCTTAAGAATCAATTTCAAAGCGATATCCAGTTGATTACTTTGCGCTGCAATCAACCCTGATAAATGAAGTGCATCAAAGTGAGTAGGTTGAATCTTTAAAATCTGAGAATAAATTTCTCCGGCAGCAATTAACTCTCCTTTTTGATGTAGGCCAAATCCCCTCACCAATAAATCAGCAATAGACTTTACCCGTGAAACCTTGGCAACTTGCGCTGGTAGTGTTAGTCCTTTTTTTCTCACCGTTTTTAATCTCGCTGTTTAAATATATTCAGACAATGATAAATACGGAGAAAATTTCCTTACTTAAGATAATCCCTAGTTCCTATTCTTTAGGTCATTCTTGAACCTCGACTTAAGACTTTTTTTCACTTAGATCGACCTAGAACCCCTTTACTTAGCAATTTCCCTAACAAAATCACTATCTTGTCGGCAAATATTGCCTAAGTTGTTTACATTTTTTCCTCATATGGGTATATTTAGGGCAAATTTTGCATTTATTGGCAGATTTAGTACTTTTTTTGTTTTTTGAGGGGTCTTATTTGCGTAATTTAAGGGTTAATACCTACCATTTATGAATATCTTAGGTATAGAAACAGCCAAACTACCTAGTCCATCTGCCCAGGGCGCTATACCTGTCCTCGTTTTACTCGTTTTGATCATGATGCTGGTGCCATTACCAGCGGTGATGCTTGATGTGCTCTTTACCTTCAATATCGCCTTATCGATCATCGTCTTATTTACTGCCATCAACATCAAGTCCTTTAAGGATTTTGTCGCGTTTCCAACGGTTTTACTGCTCACCACCCTATTACGACTCTCTCTAAACGTCGCTTCCACCCGGGTGGTACTCTCCGAGGGCTATCAAGGCACCGATGCAGCGGGTAAGGTGATTGAAGCATTCGGGGTGTTCTTAATCAGCGGCAACTTTGCAGTTGGTATCGTGATTTTTATTGTGATCACCATCATTAATTTTGTGGTGATCACCAAAGGCTCGGGACGTGTCGCTGAGGTCTCGGCTCGCTTTGCCTTGGACTCCATGCCCGGTAAGCAAATGGCGATCGATGCGGATTTAAATGCCGGCATTATTCAGCAAAG